>ERZ773083.2352-NODE-2352-length-11793-cov-3.190407_pt1 | contig 11793 bp, 9 predicted proteins | sample MGYA00511465_ERZ773083 | MGnify/ENA primary metagenome ERZ773083 (study PRJEB29015, sample SAMEA2738001) | human oral metagenome | biome: human oral; feature: human-associated habitat; material: dental | place: China | collected 2060 ... | reverse complement strand
AGGTCCTGGTCAGCCATCAGCTAGGACATGCCAGCACTCAGGTCACTGACCTCTACACCCACATTGTTAATGACGAGCAAAAGAATGCATTGGATAACTTATAAAATATAAATATTTTTTGAGTAACATACAATTAAACCTCCAATATGAAATCTTTTTCAAAAGATAGTTATCATTTCTGATTTTAATTATATACATCTTTTGCTAATTTTAGCAATCAACTCATGGTTGAGTTGTAAAAAAATAAATAAAAAATTAGGAAGTTTATATTTCCTAATTTTTTATATAGACATTATTTATTACCCTACTACTGCTTCAGCGATTTCTTCCTTGCTGATGCCAGCAAAGTAGCGGCTGATATCCAGACTGCTCAGGGCCTGGAGGATATCTTCACGCTCGTATTTGACACCTCGGAGGGCTGCTTCTACTGCTGCTACGTCCTCAATTCCAAAGAAGTCACCGTAGATCTTGATATCTTGAATCTTGGATTCTACGACATTGGCAAAGACTTCGACCTTACCGCTGGTAAATTTGGTTCCGCGACGCACATTGTATTCAGGTGACTTGCCATAGTTCCAGTCCCAGTTGGCAAATTTGCTGTCACGGATCTGCCGGATCTCAGCCAATTCCTGGTCAGAGAGGACATACTCGGTCATTTCTGGGTATTCTTTTTTCATATAGCCCAGGAGCAGGTTTTTGAACTCCTCAACCGTGATTTTCTCTGGTAATTCGTCGATGATATTGGTTACGCGGGCCCGGACAGACTGGACGCCCTTGGACTCAAACTTGTCCTTGGAGACCTGAAGAGCCTGAGCTAGGACAGGCAGGTCTACGTCAAAGAGCAGGCAGCCGTGATGCATGATGCGACCATTGATATAGGCCTGGGCATTGCCGCAGAATTTCTTGCCGTCGATTTCCAGGTCATTACGGCCGGTGAATTCCGCCTTGACATCCAGCTCTTCCAAAGTTTTGATAACTGGAGTTGAGAAGGATTTGAAGTCAAAGGCCTTGTTTTCATCTTCCTTGGAAATGATGGTGTAGTTAAGGTTGTTAAGGTCGTGGTAAACCGCACCGCCGCCGCTGATGCGGCGGACCACCTCAATGCCGTGCTCGCGGACATAGTCCCGATTGATTTCCTGGACAGTGTTTTGATGGCGGCCAACAATAATGGAGGGTTTATTAATCCAGAGCAGGAAGATTTGATCCTCATCCAGCAGGTGCTTGAAGGCATATTCCTCCAAAGCGATATTAAAGGCCGTGTCGTTGCTATTGTTGATGATATATTTCATTGAGGCATCCTTTATTTCTTCTTAGGTGAGTGGATAGCCAGTCCTAGCACATCCGCAAAGGCTTCATACATGACTTCAGAGTAGGTTGGGTGACCATGGATGGTCTTGAGCATTTCCTCTACTGTGATTTCCATTTCGATGATGCTGGATGCTTCGTTGATCAGCTCTGCTGCTGCAGGGCCAATGATGTGAACGCCCAGAATCTCACCGTATTTCTTATCAGCAATAACCTTGACAAAGCCTTGAGCCGCATCTGATGCGATAGCCCGGCCGTTAGCCGCGAAGTTAAACTTACCGATAGCTACGTCGTATTTCTCGCAGGCCTGTTCTTCGGTCAAGCCAACTGCAGCCACTTCCGGTAGGGTGTAGATAGCGGCCGGAGTCAGGTTGAGCTTGGCTACAGCGTGGTTGCCCTTAAGGGCATTCTCAGCTGCGACCTCTCCCATACGGAAGGCAGCGTGGGCCAGCATCTTAGTGCCGTTGATATCTCCCGGTGCGTAGATGCCTGAGACAGAGGTTTCCATGTATTCGTTGACCTTGATACGGCCGCGGTCCAATTCAAACTCGACCTCACCGATACCCTCCAGATCCGGTACCCGGCCGATGGAAAGAAGAGCTTTGCTAGCGATAATATCGTCCTTGCCTTCGACCTTGATGCGGAGCTGACCGTTTTCTTCGATGATTTCCTGCAGTTTGGTGCCAGTCAGGATAGTCATGCCCTTGCGCTCCAGGATAAGACGGAGGTTTTTAGACACTTCCGCATCCATGGCTGGGACAATCCAATCCATCATTTCAATGACGGTTACTTTACTGCCGAAAGTCATAAAGGCTTGACCAAGTTCGATACCAACAACACCGCCGCCAATGATAACCAGGCTTTCTGGCACTTCATTCATGTCTAAAATGTCATCACTGGTCATGACAAGAGGTGATTCCATACCTGGGACATTGAGCTTGCTGACTTTGGAACCACCAGCAAGGATGATCTTCTTGGTTTCCAGCAGGTCTGTGCCGTTGACCAGGACATTTTTATCCTTGGTAATGGTTCCGATACCCTTATGAACATCAACGCCGTAGCTGCGTAGGAGGCCGGCCACTCCGCCAACCAGAGTGTTGACGACCTTGTTCTTGGTTTCCAGGACCTTGTCCATATCCACGGTAAAGCTTGGGTTTTCAATGATAATTCCGCGGTTCGCCGCATGCCCCAGAGTCTCAATAATTTCAGCATTGTGGAGGTAGGTCTTAGTCGGAATACAGCCGCGATTGAGGCAGGTTCCGCCCAGTTCAGACTTCTCAACTAAGGCAATCTTACCGCCCAGCTGAGCTGCCTTGATGGCTGCAACATAACCTGCTGGGCCTCCGCCAATGACTACGATGTCATAGGCATCATCACTCTTATCGTCATCTGATGGTGCTGTCGCTGCCGGCGGTGCAGGACTTTCCGCCGGAGTCGCGCCGCCAGCGCTAGGGATGTCTTCCCCTTCCTCTCCCAGATAGCCGATGACTTCTGTGACAGGGACGGTTTCCCCATCTCCCTTGAGGATGGCAATCAGGTAGCCGTCTTCTTCTGCTTCCAATTCCATGCTGACCTTGTCGGTCATGATTTCCAGGAGAATTTCCCCTTCTTTGACAAATTCGCCGACCTTTTTATTCCATTGGACAATCTGTCCCTCGGTCATATCAACGCCGGCCTTGGGCATAATTACTTCTAAAGCCATTTTTTACTCCTCTTTTATACTTTTTAAATAACCTCTTAGACCAACATAGAGATTGGATCTTCAATCAAAGCTTTCAGGTCCTTCATAAACTTAGCTCCAGCCATACCGTCGACGACCCTGTGGTCAATGGTCAGTCCCAGGCTCATAATCGGCCGGATGACAATTTCTCCGTTCAGGGCAACAGGTTTCTCAATAGTGGCACTGATGCCCAAGATGGCCGAGTTAGGCTGATTGATAATCGGGCCAAAGGATTGGACACCAAACATGCCCAGATTGCTGATGGTGAAGGTAGAATTTTGCAGCTCGCTCGGTGCCAGCTTGCCATCCAGGGTCCGGCCGATGATATCCTTGAAGGCCACAACTAGCTCAGACAGACTCATCTTCTCAGCGTTGTAGACTACAGGTGTCATGAGACCATTATCCATACCGACAGCCATGGCCAGATTGACATAGTTGTGGGTGATGATGGTCTTGCCGTCCTCGGTCAGGGAGGAATTGAGATAAGGGTGCTTCATCAGGGTCTTAACCACAGCCAACGACAGCAAATCTGTGACAGTCACCTTCTTGCCAGTCGCTTCCATGATTGGATCTATAACCTTCTTGCGTAGGGCCAGCATTTCCGTCATATCCACATCATAGTTGAGGGTAAAGGTCGGCGCCGTCAGATAGGAATCCACCATCCGTTGGGCGATAACCTTGCGCATCGGTGTCATTGGAATACGCTCAATCTCACCGTAAGGCGTGATATTATCTGGTACTTCTTCAACCTTTTCAATAACAGCCGGCGACTTGATGCTGTCACTTTCGACATTTTCAGGCAGGAAGGCCAGGACATCCTTCTTCATAATCTTGCCGCGGTGCCCAGTTCCCTGAATCTCATTCCAGGCGATATTGTGCTCCTCGGCTATGCGCTTGGCCAGCGGTGAAATCCGAACCGCATGGGTATCTTGATAGGTTTCCACATCTTCCTTGTGGACGCGACCGTTTGAGCCTGAACCGGAAACATCGTAAAGATTGATTCCCAGATCGTCTGCCAGCTTTCTAGCTGCAGGGGTCGCTCTTAATTTTTTGTCATCCATGATCTCTCTCATTCTTAAATAATTCATTGGTCGAGGCAACATTTGCCCTTATTTTTGTTTTTATTCTCAGTTATTTATACATAATTTAAATTACGTAAATGTTAGTCATTGTTTATCTACACCTTACTCTTTATGATAAGTCTTACGGATAGCGTCTTTGATGGATTCTACTGTCGGAATCATGGCATTTTCAAGATTTTGAGCATAAGGCATCGGCACGTCTTCTCCAGCACAGCGACGAATCGGTGCATCCAGATAGTCAAAGGCTTCAGACTCAGATATAATAGCCGAAATTTCTCCGATATAGCCGCTGGTCTTATGGGCATCGTTGACCAGAACGACTTTTCCTGTTTTTTTAACTGAGTTAATAATAATATCTTTATCAAGCGGTACCAAGGTACGAGGATCGACTACTTCTACTGAAATGCCTTCTTCTGTCAATTCTTCAGCTGCTTGCATAACTCTGCGGAGCATTTTCCCATAAGTCACAACTGTTACGTCCATTCCTTCTTTTTTGATGTCACCAACACCGAGAGGGATTGTATAATCAGGGTCAAGTGGAACTTCGCCTTTTTGGTTGAATTCTGATTTATACTCAAGGATAATAACAGGATTGTTGTCGCGAATTGAAGATTTCAACAATCCCTTCATATCTGCGGGAGTTCCAGGTGCTACGACTTTGAGACCGGGAATATGGGTAAACCAAGATTCTAAAGATTGCGAGTGTTGAGCAGCTGATCCGACACCATTTCCAGCTGCGCAACGAATTGTCATCGGAACTTGTCCTTTACCACCAAACATATAACGTGTTTTAGCAGCCTGGTTGACAATCGCATCCATGGCAATGACAGAAAAGTCCATGAAAGTCATATCTACAATAGGACGAAGGCCTGTCATGGCAGCTCCTGCTGCAGCTCCTGAAATAGCTGCTTCAGAAATTGGGCAGTCCCGCACGCGCTTAGGGCCAAATTCTTCTAACATTCCGACGGATGTTCCAAAATCTCCTCCGAAAATTCCGACATCTTCTCCCATTAACAACACATTTTCATCAAGACGCATTTCCTCAGACATGGCAAGGATAATGGTGTCACGGAAAGACATTATTTTTGTTTCCATTTGATTTTGATCTCCTCTATTAGTCAGCATAAATATCTTCAAAGGATGATTCCAGCGGCGGGAAAGGACTCTCTTCTGCGAATTTTACAGCTGCTTCTACTGCTTCTTTAACCTCTGCTTGGATAGCCTCTAACTCTTCATTGCTTGCAATCTGATTTGCTAGTAAGTATTTACGGAGATTTTCAATCGGATCTTTTTTCTTCCACTCCTCTACTTCTTCACGCGTCCGATACTTACCAGGGTCAGATGAAGAATGCCCCAGCCAGCGGTAGGTAATGCTCTCAATCAGGACAGGCCCCTTGCCTCTGCGGACGTGGTCCACCGCTTTTTTGAAACCTTCATAGACATCTAGGACATTGTTGCCATCCTCGATAAACATCCCCGGAATGCCATAGGCTGCACTGCGCTCGTGAATATGCTCAACATTGGTCATTTTCTTGATATCAGCTGAAATGCCGTATCCGTTATTGATGCAGTAGAAAATCACTGGCAAATTCCAAATAGAAGCCATATTAACTGCTTCATGAAAAACACCTTCGTTAGTTGCTCCGTCACCAAAAAAGCAAACGACAATCTTTCCTGTATGATGCATTTGCTGAGTAAGGGCTGCACCAACAGCAATTCCCATGCCGCCGCCAACGATACCATTTGCTCCCAAGTTTCCAGCATCCAAATCAGCAATATGCATGGAGCCACCTTTTCCTTTGCAAGTTCCGTTGTATTTGCCCATGATTTCTGCCATCATGCCATTCAGGTCAATTCCTTTAGCAATCGCCTGACCATGCCCACGATGGTTAGATGTAATCAAATCATCAGGATTGAGGGCCAACATAGCTCCAACGCTTGCTGCTTCTTCTCCAACTGAAAAGTGAGTCATACCTGGAACTTTCCCCTTTTTCACGAGTTGAGCAATTTTTAGGTCCATCCGACGAATTTCTTCCATCTTCCGAAACATCTCTAACAAGAGATTTTTATCTAACATTGCCATATTTTTTACCTTTCTAAACTTGGTTTCTACAATCACATTCTAACCAATCCTAAAAAAACTGTCAAAATTTATGCTTGCAGAATTTCACAAAGAAAAATCAGCTAACCTTGCTGGCAAGCTGATTTGAATTGACAAAATAAAAATTTCACAAATAGATTTTTCTACTTTTTCCCAAAATCCTCTATCATTTGATCGATTTCCAAACGACTTGGTGTTGTCAAAATATAATGAACATCTCCTTGTAAATCTGCAAATGCCTTTGGCATGATTTTGACTGCTTTTAATTTATCGCCGTACTTTGTACGCAATTCTTCTTCTGAATACACATAATTTGATGTTGAACGGCGTGAAGTAACCAAGCCATATTGTGCTTCGACTTGAGGTTGTGGGAAAGGTTCGCCATTCACAATATCTGCATATCCACGATAAAGGTCAATGGAGTGAGCAAAGTTATACAAATCAATCGTAAAAGCACCTGCTGGACGATTATTGTATTCTATGGCAATATAATCATCTCCGTCACGGAATAATTCAATATGGAAGAAACGTTCTTTCATGCCAAACGCTTTAATAATAGCTTCCCCATATTGACGTAATTTTGAATCCATATCTTTTATAATATAATATGAGTTTTCATAATGATTCAAAACTAAGTCTAAAGGGGTATAAGCATAGTCAAAAGTCGTTGAAAACACAATATTTCCGTTTGAATCGAGTAATCCGTCAAACGTGCAAATTTGTCCAGAATCAACGAATTTTTCAAAGAAATAAACGGTTTGCTTATCCCACTCTTGTTTAAATTGTTCAACATCTTCACTGCTTTCAAGTTTATAAGTTCCTGCTGCGCCAACTCCATTGTCTGGCTTCGCAATCATCGGAAGTCCAATTTTACTGACAGCCATGTCAACTGCCTGCAAGGTTTTTACAATTTGACCAGGAACGACAGGAACTCCAGCCTTTTTAAAGAGTTTCTTCATTTCAGACTTAAATTTTGTCTTTTTCAAGTCTTTTGGTTTTGGTCCTACAACATTAAATTGTTCACGTAGTTGAGCGTCTTGATCCAACCAATATTCATTGTGTGACTCAATGCGGTCAATTGGTCCATGCTTGTAAAAAAGGAAAGCTACAGCACGTTTCACTTCATCAAAATTTTCTAAATTTTCCACACGAAAATATTCTGTTAAAGCATTTTTCAACGGTTGATCTAGTTGATCATAAGGTTCCTGCCCGATGCCCAAAACAGTAATTCCTTTATTTGCAAGTTCAACGGTAAATTGTTGAAAATTTTGTGGATAATAAGGTGAAATAACGATATAGTTCATAATATTGTTTCCTTTCTAATCATAAGTTTAATTGACTTAGAAAATACGGCATTTGCTTGCGCCACCAAATCCAGTCATGCGAAACATCATATCCCCATTCAGCAAACCATGCAGGAATATTCTTATGCTCAAAGGCTTCTTTTAAGGTATAGAAAGAAGGTAGTCCGTCCTGTTCCCATGCACCAAGTCCTGTACAGACAATAATATCAGCATTGCGACAGCGATCAATAAACCAGCCATCATTTTGATTCCAAATATAATCTGCCGGTGAATTTTGATAAATTATTTCATCCTCTAAACAATCACCAACAAAATAGCGCGCATCATAAACTCCGCTCAGTGCAATGACTTTATTGAAGACATCGGGGTGCTGGAGAAAGAAATTAACAGCATGATAGGCTCCCATAGAGCAACCTGTTGTCATCATCGGATCAAACCAACCTGTTTTATGCTTGATAAAAGGAATGGCTTCCTCAATGACATAGCGCTCATAGGCTCGGTGCATTTCTGCTCGGTCGTGAGGAGATTTCCAATCAGCCAGCCAGCTTTCACTATCTACACTACTCAAAGTGAAAAATTGGATTTTTCCTGTTTCGATAAACCATGAACAAGCCTCAATCATACCAAAATCTGCATATTCATTGTGACTGCCACCAGACGAAGCAAAAACGACTACAGGCATTCCAGCGTGCCCATAACGATTCACATACATTTCACGGTTTAAATGACCGCTCCAATGACTTAAAAACTCAACATGCATATAAATTCTCTCCTCATATTCTTAATTAATTTATTTACCATTTTTCGCTAAAGAAGCGAAGGCAATCAGGTAAATGCTCAGCCCAAGCCATTTCATTGTGTTCTGCCCCAGCTTGGATATGAAACAACAGATTTTCCAAATCCAAACCGCCCGCTATTAACTGACGGAAGTAGGTTACTGACGAATCAATATAAGCTTGCTTGATATTACCAGCCATCAAGGTTTTATCCGTATCATCGGCTTCTTCCGTTCCGACATAAATATAAATCCGCTGATCTGCTAATAAGTTATGGCGTTCTATATAACGATTGAACGCTTCCTGATGCAGCCAGTTTGCAGATGAGAAAACACCCAAGCAGCCAATTTGCTCTTGGTATTCAATTCCCATAAACTGCGTAATATTTCCACCCAAAGAAGAACCAACCATGCCCGTGTGTGCTCGGTCTGACTTGGTACGGTAATGCTCGTCAACAAAGGGTTTGACAACTTCCATGACAAACTCAGCATACTCTGTCCCTTTGCCTCCAAATTCTATACCTGGAATAGTTGACTCTTGGTATTTCCAAGCAGAATACTCATTCATTCGATTAAAACCGTCGTTGTCAATAGCTACCACAATCATTTTTTCAATGTCCGGATTTCGCTTAATTGTTGGAATAATCTTCCAAGAATGACCGCTAAAAGACTCCTTACTGTAAAGGACATTTTGACCGTCATGAAAATAAACTACAGGATAAGATTTCTTAGTATTTTGCTCATAATTTCTAGGAAGGAGCACCCGAACACGACGCTTTTGTTTAGTATAAGGCACTTCTAATTCATGTGTTCTAACTTCAAGGTAAAAATAGGAATGGTTCATTATCAGAAAACTTTCTATTTTCAAAATTTTCATCTATTATATCATAAAATATGCAAAAAAGTTAGGAATTCCTAACTTTTTTAATACTTTTACAACTTATCGTCATTATTTCCATTTTTTCAGAAAGAAAATTAGAGATTTTGATAGCTTTCGATAGCTTGTAGAGCTCGTTTTGCTATTTTTTCATAGCGTTCTTTCTTGTCTCGAATTCGAGGACCGTCCAATTCTTTGATAATTCCAAAGTTGACATTCATCGGCTGGAAATGTTTGCTGTCGGCGTGCGTGATATAATGAGGTAAGCTTCCAATAGCAGTTGTTTCTGGAAAGATCACAGCTTCTGCTCTATTGAAAAGACGAACTGCATTGATACTAGCTACGAGTCCAGATGCAGCGGATTCCACATATCCCTCTACACCAGTCATCTGACCCGCAAAGAAGATATTCTGTTGTTTTTTAGACTGAAAAGTTTGAGTCAGAAGATTCGGTGAATCCATGTAAGAATTACGGTGCATCACGCCATAGCGAACAAACTCTGCATTTTCCAAACCTGGAATCATCCGAAAAACGCGCTTCTGTTCGCCCCATTTAAGATGTGTCTGAAATCCAACGATATTATAAAGGCTCCCAGCTGCATTGTCTTGACGAAGCTGAACGACTGCGTATGGCGTCTTAAATTCGCCATCACGAGGACCTTGATAGTCATCTGGGTATTCCAAGCCGACCGGTTTCATAGGACCGTAGAGCATGGTTTTTATCCCTCTCTTAGCCATCACCTCAATCGGCATGCAGCCTTCAAAATATTTTTCTTTTTCAAAAGCATTGAGAGGCGCTTCCTCAGCATTGACTAAAGCATCGTGAAAAGCTATAAATTCACTTTTAGTCATGGGAGCATTTAGATAAGCAGCTTCTCCCTTGTCATAGCGAGACTTGAGATAAACTTTTTCCATATCAATCGTATTGACATCTACAATCGGTGCTGCCGCATCATAAAAGTAAAATCCAGTTCCACCATTTAGCGCATGGATTTTTTTAGCAAGCGCATCACTTGTCAAAGGACCTGTCGCAATAACAGTAATCGTATCGTCAGGGATTTCTGTTATTTCCTCACGAATAACCTCAATGAAAGGATGATTATTTAGCTCATCGGTGACTGATTTTGAAAAGCTCTCTCTATCAACCGCTAACGCTCCTCCGGCCGGTACACGCGTAGCTTCTGCTGCTTGCATAATGAGTGAATCCAAACGGCGCATTTCTTCTTTTAGCAGACCAACTGCGTTTGTCAGTGAATCTCCCCGCAGAGAATTAGAACAGACTAGTTCTGCAAAATTACTAGTCTTATGCTGAGGAGTGGATTTCATTCCGCGCATTTCGTACAGTTTAACAGGAATACCACGTTTAGCAATCTGATAAGCTGCTTCGCTGCCAGCCAGACCAGCTCCTATGACATTGATGTAAGATTGAAACATACAACGAATACCTATTTGGGAGGGTTACTCCCACAAATCTTTCTAATTATTCTTTATCATTATAACAAAAAAAGCCCCTACTGACGAGTGAGACTTTCTAGAACGCAAATACACTAACTTATTAGTATCCATCCTCAAACATTGGTGTAAAGAATATAATGATTGGTCATGTATCTATTTCTTTAACATTTTTTCCAGATAAGCAATTTTAACAAAATCCTTATCATTATTTTGGTCATTTCGATAGGAATCTTGCGAAGATGCTGTGTAAATCTTAAGATATTGTTCAGCATCAGGAAGAAAATAAATTACCCCTGCTGTTTCATGTTTTACCAATTCATCTAAAGGAATCCCAGCAAAGTTTTCCAAAGTATTCATGCTACCAAACTCAACCGATAGATTTCCTTTTTGAAATTCGTGCTCGTGCAAATCTACTAATTGGTAGCCAAGCTGGTTCATAATCGTTTCAATCTTTTTAAAATCATAAATTCGTACCTCATCAGGTGCGTCCCATCCCCTAGGATCTCCTGGAACATGGATATCAATATCTCGTGCTTGCCAGTCGTGGCCAGTTACCTGTTCAAGCCCTAGTGAACCCATAAGCAAAGGAGTGATTCCGATTTTATTTAATTCCTCGGAAATTTTTAAAAACTCATGAAACTTCTCTTTCATATAATCTCCTTTTGTGGATGCGAAAATTATTTGCATAAGTTAAATTATGTAAAACATTGAATTATTTTACTTTTTCTTCTTCGTAATCCCCGTTGCTGCAGACAACTTGTTTGCCACCGCCGCGAACTTTCTTTTCTACAAGATACTGACCGCATTTCGGACAAGAGCGACCAACCGGTTTATCCCAAGAGGTGAAGTCACAATCTGGATAGCGATTGCAACCATAAAAAAGCCGATTGCGCTTGGTTTTGCGCTCAATGATTTGTCCTTGATGACATTTAGGACACTCTACGCCTATTTCTTTGACAATTGCTTGGGTGTGACGACAATCGGGGAAGTTGCTACAAGCATAGAATTTACCATAACGTCCTAACTTGATAACCATAGGACTTCCACAGACTTCACAATCAAAACCAGCCGGTTCGTCTTTAATTTGAATTTTCTCCATTTCAGTTTCTGCTTTAGAAACTTCTTTTTCAAATGGTTTATAAAATTCGTCAATGACCTTTTTCCACTGCTCTTTT
>ERZ773083.2350-NODE-2350-length-11801-cov-2.887706_pt1 | contig 11801 bp, 7 predicted proteins | sample MGYA00511465_ERZ773083 | MGnify/ENA primary metagenome ERZ773083 (study PRJEB29015, sample SAMEA2738001) | human oral metagenome | biome: human oral; feature: human-associated habitat; material: dental | place: China | collected 2060 ... | reverse complement strand
CTATCTGCTTAAAAAAGCCAATACTCATGTTGGATATGAGATCAAACACCGTCGAAGCCTAAAGGAAACCTTGCAAGAAGTTCTTGGCCTACACGAAATTCAACTAATTCAGTGTGGCAATGGTGATCCAATCGCAGCCGCCAGGGAACAATGGAATGACGGTTCAAACACTCTCGCCATTGCGCCAGGTGTCGTAATCACTTACGATCGTAACTATGTCACCAACGAAGCTCTTCGCAAAGCCGGCCTCAAAGTTATCGAAATTTCTGGTGCCGAACTCGGACGCGGACGCGGCGGTCCACGTTGTATGTCAATGCCAATTTTTAGAGAGGAGATCTAATGTTAAATCTTAAAGGACGTTCGTTCCTAACCTTAAAGGACTTCACCCCACGCGAAGTTCAAACCATGCTTGAAACCGCCAAGCAACTTAAAAACAATAAACTAACTGGTGTACCTAATCGTAATCACGAAGGTAAAACTATTGCGCTTCTTTTCGAGAAAAACTCAACCAGGACTCGCTGTGCTTTCGTTACTGGCGCCCGCGATCTCGGTATGCACGCTGAGTTCCTTGGTAAAGACGACATCCAGCTTGGCAAAAAAGAATCAGTTCGTGACACCGCTCTCGTACTTGGCCGTATGTTTGACGGCATCGAATTCCGCGGTTTCGCCCACGAAACCGTTGAGGAACTCGCCAAGTATGCAGGCGTACCAGTCTGGAATGGTCTCACAGACAAATTCCACCCAACCCAAGGTCTTGCCGATATGCTCACCATCAAAGAGCACGTTGGCAGCCTCCGCGGCACTTATCTTGCCTATGTTGGTGATGGTCGCAATAACGTAGCAAACACTTTAATGATTGCCTCCAGCCTTCTCGGTCTGCATTTCTCAATCGGCACCCCAAAAGAACTCTTCCCAGATCCAGAACTCGTTGAAGAGTGTCGTGTTCTTGCAAAACAATATCAGACTGGTGCCACTATCCGCGTACTCGAAAATCCATACGAAGCTGTCGCTGATGCTGATGCTATCTACACCGACGTTTGGGTTTCCATGGGTGAGGAAGATAAGTTTGAAGAACGCATTAATCTTTTGAAGGCCTACCAGGTTAATCGCGACCTTATGCTTGCTACCCGCAAGAATAACACCATCTTCCTTCACTGTCTCCCAGCCTTCCACGACAAAAACACCAAGATTGGTAAAGAAATTCTTGAGAAATACAATCTTGACGCCATGGAAGTTACCGATGAGGTCTTCTACAGTAAAAATAGCGTAGTCTTTGATCAGGCTGAGAACCGTGTTTACACTATCGAAGCTGTCATGGACTTGACTCTATAATCTAGGGAACCTTCAGTAAAATAAATCCCGTAACTGGGATTTATTTTATATGCTATACTTAAACCATAAGTACTATTAATAATTTAATTAGTTCTATAGAAGGGAACAATATGGTCGACAAACCAACCGCCGAAGACACAAAGGCTCCGGCAGACAAACCAAAAAATGCAAAACGCAATCGCAAGCATATAAAAATGCTTTCCGCCTTTGCAGTTTTGTTCGGCATCATTGCAATGATGGCCTGTTTAACTTGGGTTATTCCATCTGGAAAATATAATTTAGTTTCCGATCCAAATAATCCATCCGAAACCATCCGTGAGGCTGGCACTTATCAAGAAATACCAAAAATCGAAACCGTCCTAAACGACGAAACTGGCGAAACTAGCACCATTGATCATCGTCAAGGTCTTTGGGATATTTTCATGGCCCCAATCAAGGGTATGTCCGACCGTCTTGACGTCATCGTCTTCGTTCTCATCCTTGGTGGCTTCCTTGGCGTCGTCATGAAGACCGGCGCACTCGATGCCGCTCTTGGTGGGCTACTGAAGAAGATGAATGGTAAGGAAAAATGGCTTATCCCAATCCTAATGACCCTCTTTGCTATCGGTGGTACCACTTATGGTATGCAGGAAGAAGCCGTTGCTTTCTATGCATTAATCGTTCCGGTGATGATTGCCGCAGGTTACAACGCCATGACCGCCGTCCTCATTATTGTCCTCGGTGGTGGTGTCGGCGTCTTAGCTTCAACCGTCAACCCATTCTCAACCGGTATTGCCGCCCGCACTGCCAACGTTCAGCTTGGTAGCATCCTCTGGATTCAAGCGCTTGTGCTCATCGCGATGCTTATTATCGCTATCATCTTCACCATGCGCTATGCTGCAAAAGTCAAAGCCGGCAAATACAAAGAAGATTCTTCTCTTGCCTCAACCTTCAAGGCTCTCGACCTCGAAGCAGTTCCTGAATACACCAAAAAACGCAAAGCCATCATGGGAATCTTTGCTCTTACCTTCATTATCATGATCATCTCCCTCATCCCATGGACCAATTTTCATATCACAATCTTTGAAGACTTTCATGCTTGGCTAGCTAGCATTCCACTCTTTAGTGCCATCATCGGAGCCGAACACAATGTCGCTCTCGGTTCCTGGTATTTCAATGAGATTTCCGCTCTCTTCCTAATTTCGGCCCTCATCATTGCCTTCATCTACCGCAAAGATTTTCATGGTAAAAATTCATCCATCACTGACATCTTCATCGATGGTGCAGAACAACTTCTCAGTGTCGCAGTCATTATCGCCGTCGCTGCTGCCGTCTCTATCGTCATGCGCAATGGTGGTATTGAAGATACTATTATCCACTGGGGTGAAACTGGACTTAAAAACTCCAACGGTGGTGTAGTTGGTATCCTTGCTTACCTCTTCTACCTACCACTTTCCTTCATCATTCCAAGCTCCTCCGGTCTTGCTGCCGCTTCAATGCCAATCATCGCGCCAGTTGCCGACCTTGTCGGATCCACCAAGGAAACCATGGTTGTCGCATTTGCCACTGCTAACGGTCTTCTCAATATGATCGCCCCAACCATCGCTTCTTTGATGGCCGGACTCACACTTGCTGGTGTTTCCTACAAGACTTGGGTCAAACGCATTCTCCCAGTCATGTTTATCTTTGTAGTCATCAGCCTTGTCGCCGTCTTCGTCATGGGAGTCATCTAATATGGCAAAAATCGTAGTTGCGTTAGGTGGTAATGCCTTATCAAGAGATGGTAAGGCAACAGCCGCTGATCAGCTCGCCGTCGCTAATGAGACGGCGGCGGAGCTGGTTAAGTTAATTGCTGCCGGCCACACTCTTGCCATCGTACACGGCAATGGTCCACAAATTGGTAACATTATTCTTCATGAAGAAGCCATCAATACCGAAAAGACTCCAACCATGCCTGTAGATGTAGCTGGCGCCATGAGTCAAGGACAAATCGGCTACTGGCTTCAAAATGCTTTAAGGAACCAGCTTGAACAGACTGGCATTAAAAAACCGATCGCCTCAATCATCACCCAGGTACTTGTTTCTAAAGACGACCCTGCCTTTAAAAATCCAAGCAAACCAATTGGACCATTCTACACTGAAGAAGAAGCTAAAAGAATCGCCAAAGCCCGCGGCGTTACCGTGAAAGAAGATGCTGGTCGTGGCTGGCGCAAGGTCGTACCATCTCCAATGCCACTTTCCATTATCGAATCCGACCTAATTAAAATCGCCATCGGTAACGGTGCCATTGTGGTCGCTAGTGGTGGTGGCGGTATTCCAGTTTATTACGACGAACACGGTCGTCTCACTGGTCTTGAAGCCGTCATTGACAAAGATTTTGCCGCCGAAAAGCTCGCTGAAACCATTGATGCCGACATGCTACTAATTCTCACCGCAGTTGATGCCGTAAAAATCAACTATAAACAACCAAACGAACAATCGATTGACCAAATCACCGTCGGTGACGCTTTTAAGCTTATCGCCCAAGGTCAATTCGCCGCCGGCAGCATGTTACCTAAGGTTGAAGCCGGAATTAATTTCGTAGCTGGCGCCAACAAACGCACCTGCATCATCACCACGCCAGAAAAAGCTTCTCAAGCGGTTGAAGGTAAGGCTGGCACCAGAATTATTGCTGGCTAGTTAGCAATAATATTCATCACAAAAAAATAAAACGTAAAGACAAGCAGAGCCATATCTAGCATCACTAGAATCGGACGCTTGTCTTTACTTTTCTCTATAAATCTAGTATAATAAGCCCGTTACGCGCTCTAATTAGGAGTAAAAAATATTATGGCAAAAAAAGTAATTGGTAACTTGAAGTTACGCATCCCTGGTGGCAAGGCCACCGCAGGACCTCCAGTTGGTTCTACTCTTGGTCAGTGGGGTCTCAATATGATGGATTTTATCAATCCATTCAACGAGAAAACCAAAGATTTTAACGGTAAAAGCGTTATTGTCCACTTACAGGTTTTCGAAGATCGCACTTTCGCTTGGACCTGCCTCGGACAGCCTGTCGACGATTTAATTCGTGAAGAACTCAAAATCCAGAAAGGCTCTGGTCGTCCAAACACCGAGAAAGTCGGTAAAATCACCCGCGAACAGCTCGAAAAAATCGCAAACATCAAGATGAAACAGCTTAACGCTATCGATCTTGAAGGTGCAGTAAAAGTTGTTGCTGGTACCGCCCGTTCAATGGGTATCGAAATCGCTGAATAATTTATTTATTCAAAATATTAACTAGTTGGGAGGGTTAGACGAAAGTCTAACCCGTTACCACCACAGAAAGGAAATCATCATGATTGAAGATAAAGGTCAGAACAACGAAGAAGTTGTCGCTATCGAAACTGTAGAAGTTTCTGAAAAATTTGCCAAAGCTGGTAAAAAGTCCAAAAAGCACGTTGAGGAAGTTAAGGCTGAAGAAGAGCGTAAAGCTCGTGCAGCTGAAAACAAACTCGCAGAGCTTGAAGTTAAACCAAAAGGTGAAAAGCCAGTCACTCGTCCAGTCTTAGAACGCCGTGGTAAAAAATACCAAGCTGCTTACAAAGACATCGATCGCACTAAGCTATACAGCCTCGCTGAAGCTATCGCGCTTGCCGTCAAGACTAACCCAGCCAAGTTTGCAGCTACTCTTGAAATCCACGCCCGTCTCGGTGTCGACCCAAGACAAGCTGATCAGAACATTCGTACTACTCTCGTTCTCCCTCACGGTAACGGTAAAGAAGTACGTGTTGCAGTTTTCGCTCCTGAAGATGAGTGTAAAAAAGCAAAAGCCGCTGGCGCAGACATCGCTGAAGATGCAGAGTTCATCAAACAACTCGAAAAGGGAACCATCAACTTCGATATTCTCATTTCCACTCCAGCCTACATGCCAAAACTTGGTAAATTTGCCCGTCTCTTAGGTCCTAAAGGTCTCATGCCAAATCCAAAAGCTGGCACCGTGACTAACGACATCGAAAAAGCCGTTAAAGAATCTAAAGCTGGTAAGGTTGAATACCGTGTCGACAAACAAGCTATCGTCCACATCGGTGTTGGCAAAACCAACTTCACTGAAGCACAACTTCTTGAGAATGCTACTGCCTTCCTTGAATCCCTAAAATCAATGAAGCCAGCTTCTCTCAAGGGTCAATACATTAAGAGTATCTTCATTTCTACAACCATGGGTCCATCCATCGCTGTTGAAAATCTACAACTAATTGATTATTAGACCAAGAAAAATATACCACCATCTGGTGGTATATTTTTTACTTTAAAAAAATCACTAGCATTTTATTTTTTATATGATACTATGGTTTTAACGAGTTATATTTTAATATCCCGTAATTGCTAAATTTTTAATTATTTAAAATGACAAAATTAAATACAAAACTTAAAAATTTTTCAATTCGACTAGCCCTTCTACTAGCCTCATCCTTAAGCTATGCCGTTGTTTTTCTTGGCGCCCATACCCATAATCCCTATGCCGCCACTGCGTCCATCGCCATCAGTGGTAACGCCAATATTATCTACAACCATCCAGTGCCTACAGGCACTAATTTTTTTAAGAGCCTAAATATCAGTATTAAGACTGATAGTCCAACTGGCTATAATCTTTATCTCTCTAGTGATAAAGAAGAAACTGGACTTGTCAGCCTCGACGCTTCCAACCCGTATCGTATCGAGTCAGTTAGTGGATACAACAACTCCATCGAAACTGATATGGAAAATTCTTATGGTTATAATACCGAAAAAATCGACAACAAGCTCTACCATGCCATTCCAGGTCTTAATAGTCCGGTTAATATTCGAGCTGTTGAAGAGGAAATTGAGGAAGATTTTAATTTTAACCTCGGTTTCCGTTTTAACGATAAAATCCCAGCTGGCCAATATCAACGCAAGCTAGTTTTTACCATGATGGTCCTAGATCAGGCAAGGTCAACCATTGTTTCCGGCAGAGAATTCAATGCCGCCCTCAAAAAATCCCTTACCGTCACCGATCCTAGCTATTTTGCCGATCTTACCAAAACCACTCCAGCTGTCAACGAGCACTGGCCAGATCTCGCCATCGACATTGGCCGCAAGAAATGTAGTGACGAAATCACCGAAGCTCGCACCGTCAAAATCTCCACCCCTGACTCCGACACCCCAATCTATCTCGGGAGTTTCAGCCAAGGTGGGGAAGAGTGGAACAAGGTTTGCATCTGGACTCGCGCTAGTGAAATTAACTTTAATGAAGACCTCTCCTATATGTTCGCCGGCCTGGGCGGCACAAGTTACACTCTAAAATTCGTACCGCAGGATGGCATAACCGATTCAATGCTTAAGTTCGATAAGGTTAAAAACCTTGCCCATTTCCTCCATAACACTGAAGCATATCATAGAAATAGGATTGACGTCACAAACTTTCTCTATAATCTAAGAGATAATGATGTTGAAAACATTGAATCAATTTTTGAAGACTCCGATGTCACAAGTGTGGGGGATATGTCCTTCGCAAAGCATGCAAAACATATTGCACGCGCCTTCAAAAATACCCCATATCTCACTGACGCAAATGTTTCATACTGGGAAATTTCCGATGCCACCGACCTCACCTCAGTCTTTGAAAACACCGGAATTTCGAACATCGATCTTGCTGGCTCAGATTTTAAGAACGCCACGCTCACCACAAATATGTTTAAAAACTCTAAGGCCTCGTATATCTATCTAAATAAGGCAAAGTTTGATAAAGTCACCAATGCCGCCCATATGTTCGACGGCGCAAACTGGGTCTCGTCTCTAGATCTTGCCCATACCAACTTCCGTGAAGTTACCGATATTACTTCCATGTTTAATAATTGTACTGCTTCAGTTTTTGACCTAAAGAATAGCAAATTTGAAAAAATCAAAGACTTCTCAAACATGTTCAATAATACATCCGGCGCCTCCAAAATCGACCTCTCGGCGCTACAGCTCACTGCCGCCGAAGACCTTTCCAATATGTTTAAAAACACCACTGCCTCAGAAATAATTATTAATACCAATAACAATATTGGGGGTAGTCATATCACAAACATGTCTGAAATGTTCAATGGCGCCCAGAATGTTACCTCTCTCAACCTAGGCAATATCACAACCGGTGAGCTTACCTCAATTAAATACATGTTTAGAGATAATAGTCGGCTCACTAGCCTTACCCTCCCACGTGTCTTTAATACTAGCCAGGTCGAGGATTTTAGCTGGCTATTCGCTTATACTATAAATCTTGAAGAAATCGGCAATATCGCACAACTTAATACGATTTCAGCCCGGGATATGAATCACATGCTCTATGATACAAGAGCAAAGGTTAGCCAGATTGTTCCAATTCTCAAAGCCAACCACGTTACTGATCTTTCCTATATGCTTAGTGAATCCTCCATTGATGGCGACATTATTTTCTCAAGCGACTTTCATACTGGCGAGGTAACAAATATGGAAGGTATGTTTGCACAAGCAACCTATTATACTGCCGATATTTCACATTTTGATTTTAGTAGCGTAGAGAATATGTCAAAAATGTTTATGGGTGGCACCACAGAAGTAAGTTATGGAGCCTGTCCACATGGTCTAGGAATGTCAGACGTTATCTGGCCAGCCAATATTCAAACCACTCCAGTAAAAACCCTAGCTTACCTCTTCACCAGCAATTGTAACATCAAGAAAATCAAGGCACCAAAAATTATTGCCCCGAACCTCAAAGACACTAGATATGCCTTTGCTGGCTTGAAGGAAGTTACAAGTATCGATCTAGACAATTTCGATACTAGCAGTGTAGAGAATATGGAAGGAATGTTCTCCTTTAATGATACTGATTTTATGAAGGATCAACATATAAAAATCAGCCTCAATACCAGCAACGTCAAGAACATGTCCAAGCTTTTCCACTATGCTTATGTCTCATACCTAGATGTTAGCGATTTTGATGTTAGTAAAGTCACTGATTTTTCCAATACCTTCGGCTACACCTGGCTTTACGAACTCGATCTCACTGGCTGGAACACCATCAGCGCAACTGATATGACCTCGATGTTCGAGGATTCAAACTGGCTTCAAAAAATCTATGCCTCCGATAGTTTTGTCACTACGAACGTAGTCGCCAGTGACAATATCTTCTATAGCTTACCAGAAGCTCATTATCGCGGCGGCGCCGGATCATACATTCAGAACAATATTAGGTACGCCCACATCGACGGCGGTACCGCTAATCCTGGTGCCTTCTGGCGTAAATAAAAAACGAGCTTCCTGGTTGGAGAGTTTCCTGGTTGGAAAATCCTAAACAAAAATCAAAATAGACCATCGAAGGCCATCAAAAAAATCAAATAGACCATCAAAAAAACCGTAATACAAGTCCTGATTTTTTAAACCATTTATGCTAAAATTTAGCAAAAGGAGTTTGAGGGAATTATATAGTTTTTCTATATTTTAATTATTCATAATTTCATATGCCAAAGTTTACGGATAGATTAAATACAGAATCCTCCAAGATAACAAGACTAGTTATCAAATTTTTTGCATCAATTCTTCCTCTCGCTATCATCCTTCTATTTAGCCAAAAATCTGTCTTTGCCACCACCGCCTCCCTCTCGGTGACTGGCAATGCGGACATTGTTTATAATCAGCCGACCACCGAAGGTGATGAATTCTTCAAAACTCTAAATGTCAACGTCAAAACTGATAGCAATACCGGATATAATCTTTATCTTTCTAGCGATCAGGAAGAAACCGCGCTGATCAGCCTCGACCCAACCAATCCATATAAGATCGCTTCCGTTTCTGGCAACAATAACAATATCGCCACCCATATGACTAACTCTTATGGTTATAACGTGAAAGCTGTTGATGATAAGCTTTATAATTACATCCCAAAACTCAACACGCCAGAAGTTATTAAGACCGCAAACTCACCAATTGAAGAAACTTTTAATTTCAATCTCGGCTTTCGTTTTAATAACCAGATTCCTGCCGGCAATTATCAAAGAAAACTACTTTTCACCCTTATGGTCGAAGGCGATTCTAGTGCCAAATTAGTTTCTGGTCGCGAATTCAATGCCGCTCTCAAAAAATCCCTAAATATTTCCGACCCAAGTTATTTCGCTGACCCAGCAAAGAGAGTTCCACCTTCAAACCAATTCTGGCCATACATGGATATTAGTATTGGAAAAACTAAGTGTAGTTCAAACATCACACCTGAACGCACCGTCAAAATCTCCACAGCCGATTCCGACACCATAGTCTATCTTGGTACCTACCGCGACAGCTGGGATAAAATCTGTATCTGGACTAACGCCACAGAAATAAATTTCAATGAAGATCTTTCTTATATGTTTGCTGGCCTCTCTGGTATTAGCAGTGATGTCACTTTTAGTTTTCGCGATGGCAGACAAGAGTCAATGCTGAAATTCGATAAGGTAAAGAATGTTGCGCATCTTTTTCATAATACCATGGCTTACAATAACAGTACCTTTAATACTGCCAATTTCCTCAAATACCTCAAAGATTCACCTGTTGAGAATATTGAATCGGCCTTTGAAAATACTAGGGTTACTGAAATTGGAGACGTCTCATTTGCCAAAAATGCCACGCATCTCACACGCGCTTTTAAGGATACCCCTGATGTTGGTACATCTCCAGATTTTTCTTCCTGGAAAATTTCAGACGCCGAAGATTTAACTTCTGTTTTTGAAAACTCCAAAATCTCTACCATCGACCTCTCGAATTCTGATTTCAAAAACGCCACCAATGCCGCGAATATGTTCAAAAATTCCAAGGTCTCAACCCTTAAACTAGACAAAGCGGAATTCGAAAAAGTCACTGACGCTTCCTCCATGTTTGCAGACACAACCAGTCTTTCTAGTATAGATCTCACCCACACTACCTTTCGTGACACCACTAATACCACCTCCATGTTTGAAGGCACTAAAATTTCGGACATTAATCTTAAAAATGCCGCCTTTGAGAATGTCACAGACTTTTCGAATATGTTTAACAATACTAAAAACACAACCAATATTGATCTATCTGCCATCAAATTCACCAGCGCCGAAAATCTTTCGAACATGTTCAAAGATAGCTACGCTAGAGAAATAAAATTAAGTAACCAACTCGGCGGCTCTCGTATTACAAATCTCGAATCAATGTTTGAAGGTGCCTACTATCTTCAAAAAATTGATCTTGGTAGCATGACTACCGGAAGAGTTGACACGATCAAAAATATGTTTAAGGGTGCGGAAACCTTAAATAATCTTACTCTTCCGCAAACTTTTAATACTGGCAACGCCGAAGATTTTAGTTCCATGTTTGAAAAAACATCCAATCTCATCACCATTGGCAATATCGACAAACTCGACCTTTCATCCGCCAAAAATCTCAGCCGTATGTTCTATGGTACTAAAAGACTCGATCTCGGAGCCGTCGCCCCACATCTCAAACCAGCTGTTGCCACCGATCTTTCCTATATGTTTTATGGATCACACGCCAATGGATCCGTAGTCTTCCCAGTAACCTTCAATACTAGTAGTGCTACTACGATGGAAGGTATGTTTGGTTTATTTGATGGCTCCAGTCCCAGCATTGATATCTCAAACTTTTCCTTTGCCAAAGTTAAAAATATGTCAAAAATGTTTATGGGATCTCAAGACGAATTTGAAGCTAGCGGCTGTCGTGGCAGTTATGGAGTAGCCGACGTTACTTGGCCAAACCTCACGGCCGCCCCAGAGCTCACAACCCTCAAATCTCTCTTTATCCATAACTGTAATATTCAAAAAATTAAAGCGCCAAAAATTACCGCACCAAAACTCGTCGACGTCAGCTACGCTTTTGCAGATCTCGGCACCGTAAATAGTCTCGATCTAGACGACTTTGACACTAGCAACGTTGAAAATATGGAAGGACTTTTCGCTGGCAACTCTAGCAGATTCAATACCGCCTACCGCGCAAAAATCAGCCTCAATACCAGTAATGTTAAAAATATGTCAAAATTATTCCACTATACTTACGTTTCTTATCTAGATCTTAGCGATCTCGATGTCAGAAAAGTTACTAACTTCTCTAAAGCCTTCGACTATACCTGGCTTTATGAACTTGATCTCACCAACTGGAACACTATTAGTGCTACTGATATGTCAAACATGTTTGGCGGCTCAACCTGGCTCATCAAGATCTACGCCTCCGATAGTTTCACCACTGCTAATGTTACTTCCTACAATGGCATTTTCAGAAGTCTATCTGCCTACCGAGGACAGGCCGGCTCCGCCATTCCAAATGATAACAGTATTGAATACGCCCACATCGATGGCGGCACCGCTAATCCAGGCGCCTTCTGGCGAAAACCTTAAGGCTTCCAAAATAACCAAAGACCAAAATTCCCTCAACAAAAAATACCCCGAAGGGTATTTTTTAATAAATTCGTAGACTCGATTTTTTAATTAAGCTAATTCAACAGTAGCGCCGGCTTC
>ERZ773083.2349-NODE-2349-length-11806-cov-5.694324_pt1 | contig 11806 bp, 16 predicted proteins | sample MGYA00511465_ERZ773083 | MGnify/ENA primary metagenome ERZ773083 (study PRJEB29015, sample SAMEA2738001) | human oral metagenome | biome: human oral; feature: human-associated habitat; material: dental | place: China | collected 2060 ... | reverse complement strand
CTGCAAAATCCGTCACCGATAGTACACGCATTTCCCCTTGCAAACCTTGCGTATTTACAATTTTTCCAACATTATAATAGTTCATTTTCTCTCCAAATACTAGCATTATCCTATTTATTTTATCATGAATAAAGGGAATTCTCAAGAAAACAAATAACCCCACCCACGCCGTGATGTGATATACTCCCCTTATAGTGGACAATGAAAAAACAAAAATTCACTAAAACTATAAGGGGAGTTTTCCTATACTTTCTATAAATTAGCTCAAGCGTATTATACATAGCTTGGAGCTTCTATCACAAAAAAAGAGCTATCAAAAATAGCTCAATATTTTCCTAAGTCTAAAATTTGATTATATCTACTTTGTACTGACCCCCAAAAGTTAGACTCTAATTTAATCAAAGGATTTAGTTCTGTCTTGCACAGGGCTAAGTCCTTTTAATTTTACCTTAATACGTTTGTTGTTGTAGTAATCAATATAATTTTCAATAGCAGTTTCTAGCTCCTCCAGCAACTTGAAAGTCTTCTCAAATCTATAAAACATCTCAGACTTCAAAATACCAAAGAAAGACTCCATCATGCCATTATCAGGGCTGTTGCCCTTGCGAGACATAGAGGGTTTGATGCCTTTGTCTGCTAAAAACTGGTGATAAAATGCGTGCTGATACTGCCAGCCTTGGTCACTGTGGAGAATGGTATTCTCATAATGTTCCTCGGTAACTGCTTGCTCTAACATGGTCTGAATCTGCTCGAAATTGGGCGAACGAGACAAGTTATAGGAAACAACCTCGCTGTTAAATCCATCAAGCACCGGCGACAAATACAGTTTCTGATTGCTTGCAGGGATGGCGAACTCAGTCACATCTGTATAGCACTTCACCATTGGCTTATCTGCCTCAAACTGGCGGTTGATGAGATTGTCAGCTTTCTTACCGACCTTCACCTTTGAAAGAGGAATACTTGCATTTACAACGGATTCTAGCAGCTAATCCCAACACCTTCATAAGCCGTTGAACTTTCTTGTGATTGATGATAAATCCTCGATTTCTCAGTTCAAGCGTGATACGACGATAGCCATAGTTGCCCTTATGTTCAGTGAAAATGGCTTGGATTTCCTCTTTGATAGCTTTATCCTTATCAGGCTTATCAAGCTGTTTAAGCTGATAATAATAAGTAGAGCGAGCCAACTTGGCAATCTCAAGCAGAAGGTCTAGTCTGAATCCTCCTGCTACCATTTCTCTAATTGTTTCTGTCTTTCTCGCTCTCTTGCCTCGTCCCTCAGACGATATTCTCTCAACTTTTTTAGATAAGCATTCTCCGTTCTAAGATACCCTAACTCTTCTTGAAGTCGCTCTAATTCTGTCATTTCTTCTGGCTTTTTCTTCGGTTTTCTACTCATTTTACTTGGTCTCCCTCTCGGTTTCTCAAGTATAGTATAACCTTGTATTTGGAAAGCCAGTTTGCGAGTATTCCTTGACTAGGAAGAGCATAATCTAAGGCAACACTATGTTGAGAGCGTCCTTCTAACAAAACGAGGTCGATCATTTCCCGCTTTAACTCAGGAGGATAATAACGATGTTTACTTTTTTGAACAATCTCTGTACCATAACGCTCCATCAGACGAACCATATATTTAAGATTGCTTGTCACGACACCATATTTTCAGAAAGTTGTGCCCAAGTAGCACCTTGTTTTCTCAATTCATAGATATGAACTTTATCTTCGTAATTGAGTTTCATCAAAAAACACCCCAAAAGTTAGAGTTTTCCTGTCTAACTTTTGGGGTGCGGTTCACCTATATGAGCCTACTTTCTTATTGTCAATATTTTTGAAAAAAACAATTTTAAATTAGATGATTTTTCTTTACAAAATAAATAAGAAATCAATATAAATTCCAAAGTTCCCAAAGAAATAACTAACAAATTAGCAAAAAAATAATCCCAATTACTATTCATAAAGTCCTCTATAGTTTGTGTTAGAACAAATAAAAATGATGGGAAACCTATCAAAGCTACGATCGCAATTTCTATAAAGATACCAATAATCATTAAAATAGAGTAAATACTTGCAATAATATTTTTCGATTTTCTTTTAGTAAAAAAGTTCTTTAACACCATTCTAGATTCATCCATAAGATTTCTTGAATTTGATAAATCTGAAATCAAATAATATAAATCTGTTTTTAGATAGAACTTAAACTCAAACAATATACCAACAATGAGCAAAAACTCTGCAATTCTAGTAATACTAAATAAAAGTCCATTCTTTAGAATAATTGAACATAAACACAATAATGATAAAATAAATAAGTCACATATTATACCCGATAAGTATACAATAATTCTTTTTGTCTTTCCTAAAATCCAAATATTATCAATTTTAGTTTGGAACACAAAATAAAATAATCGCCGACCAATTCCAATATGACCTAATTCACCACTCAATAGTCTAATTGCCATAAAATGACTAAATTCATGCAAAAATACTAAAATAAAATCCAGAATTGTTATAGTAAACGTAATTAATAATAACGACCTAGAAAAAAATATTTGCTTATAATTCAAATTAAATAAGTCGGAATGTTTAGCAATAATAAAAGAGTAAATAGTAATTAAATAGATAAGTAATGCAATAAAAAATTTTTTGGTAAAAATCTTTTTTAATATAGCTTGAGTAATCAATGGAAAACTAATCCCATCAATATTAATAGTTTCTGACTCAAATTTTTCACCATCAGCATACTCTATAAAATTGAGTTCAATTAAATTTCGAATAAACTCATCTATATCTTCTACTTCATAATTATCATATTCATCTAATATGCTTTTCTGGTGATAAATATCATTAATAATACCGATAGTATCATAAGGTATTTCTATATATTTATTTATAGAAGTTCTACCAATAATGATTGTTTCTTTTGATTCCTGACGTAGAAAAAAATCAGAAAAAAACTCAATATTTCGATAAGTATTCTTCATAATACAATACCTCAATTAACCCTGACCAATCTAAGATGCATCCTACAAAATCAACAATATCTAGCCCGAGCATTTCATATGTATCAGGAGTATTGACAGAAGAAGTTGCATCTTCTATATAAGTAACTTTAAATCCTCTATCATTGAATATAATTGCACTAAACAGACAACAATATTCGGCATTAAATCCACATATTACTACTTCATCAACGTTATTTTTCTTCAATATCTCTAATAAATCAGTTTGGATAAAAATATTCGGTGTACTCTTTTCTATAATATAGTCTGATTTAGATTCCACAAAACTTTCTAAGTCAGACTTAGATTTATCACTAAAATAGATAATAGAAGTTGGTTCATAATCAATATGTTTTGTCGAAATAATAATACCCTTCTTTTCTTTTATATAATCTAGCAATGATTTTATATTAGACAATTCTTTATCAAACTGTTTTCCCGAAATCATTCCCTTTTGACAATCTAAAATAATAAGTGCCTTCATAATGTCTCCAACAATCTAATTGCTCTGGTTAATATTTTTTTTACATTCTTCAAAGACGAGTTATTTCTATCTAATAGGGGATTAAACTCTACAACATCTAATCCAATAATATTTATCTTATCAAATAAATCAAGAAAAGAAATTAATTCATCTATCTCAAAACCTTCTGGAATTTGATATGCCGTTCCAGGATTATTCATAGGTTCTAGTATATCTACATCTATTGAGAGATAGAATTTTTTATTTCTATTCTTGTTTATCATATCGTTAAGTTGATTAAAATCAGTTATAAATAAATCATCTCTTGTTTCATAAAATGGTAATCTAGGTTCTCTAACTCCAATATGCCATATCGAAACGTTTTCCTTTTCTCTAATTTTTTCAACATAATTATGATGATTAATAGGAAGAAATTCACTAGTTCCAGCACAGTCAAAATGGGCATCAAATTTAACATAAATAATTTCATCTTTATTTCTTTGAGTTAATCCTTCCAAAATCGAATAAGATACTGAATGGTCACCACCAAAACCAAGAATTTTTTTATTTTCTACTTTACTAAGATTGTTTATTACTCTTTCATGAAACGCATTATAGCCTTCTCCAGGAATATAAAGAATATTCCCGAAATCTTCAACATACCTTCCTAATTGACTTGAATAAGTAAAAGAGCAAGACTGGAAATAAAAATCATTACTAGTTGATGAAAAACCAGAGTAGTATCTTCTAATATAATTCGGTGCCTCCTTAGAACCTGTAGGTCCAGTAGATCCTGAATCATATGGAAGCCCCACAAATAAAATTCTTTTATTATAGTCATTCATATCACTATCAAAAATAGAATTTCCAAGCTCTCTATTTAAAATAATCGAATTTTTATTATTACTAAGTAAATTTAAATCTAACATCATCTTCTTTACTTGAGCTAATTCACATTCTGAAATTTCAAACTTTCCAAAAATTTCGGACTCTTCTTCGTTAATCAAAGAACATATAACATCATAGGTCAATTTATTTATATTAGCTTTTTGTCCTGTTTGTAAATTAATCAACTCTATTAAATCACTGTCAATCAATTTTACTGAAATGGATTCTTTCTTGATGTCCATAAGCTAGCTCCTTTTTTAAAAAGAGTTCGGGACATCGTCACCAAACTCTAAAACGATTAGTATCAAACTAACGAATCAAAAATAATCGAACCTTTTTACCAATTTATAAAACTATCGTTCTAAATTAATAATGACACTAATCATAAAATAGATAAAAGCTCGATTATGTCCCAAAAAGCAAAGTTCTAAACTTCACTATGATTCTGGATTAACAGTATTACGACCGCCACGCTTTGTGAGCTCGACAGTGTCCAACACTTTAATCTCAATTTTCTTAGACTTTTTATTATTTGCCATGAGATTTTTCCTCCTAATTAATTAATAGTATTGATTAACGTCCCTCTCCAGGGACATGATGACAACAAAAACAATCTTGATTAGTTTCTATACTTTCATATGAAATATCGTAATCTCTATAATCAATTGTCAGGATTTTATTTAGAACCCTAGGTTTTTCTATATCAGTAATAAATCGGATAAAATCAAATATCATGAATGATGTGATACAAGAAGATGTTGCAGCCAAACAGTTATTTTGTGTTGCATACCCATTTTTTAAAACTTCATTGTACTTCACAAATCCTTCTGACGATTTCATCTTCAAATTAAGTTCCCTACAATTAAAACAACTTGATTCCCCTGGAATAATCGTTTGAAAATATGAAGACGCTTCACTATTGCCACCATACAACCAAGCCACTCCAGTTTTAAAACAGGCTTCGTTAATCCATTTATAAATCCAAATAGAAGGTTGATCGGCAGCACAAAATACAAAATCAATTTCATGATCGTTTATTAATTTTTCCACATCAGCTGGAGATGTAACTTTTAGCTGATAGGTAATAAATTTGATACTACTATCAAATTCAGAAATCTTATTTGTGGCACATTCTGATTTGAGCTTACCAATATCAGACTCATTATAAAGAATTTGCCTATTTAAATTAGATAAATCAACACTATCAAAATCAACTCCAATTATAGTACCTACCCCTAGTGCTGACAAATTCATTACCAAAGATGAACCAACACCTCCTAGACCAATTACTAACACATTCGAATCAATTATCTTTTTCATGTAATCTATTTTGTGATTACCAGACACATCAAAATTAGATAAAAAATTCATAGTTCTACTATGTCTTTCAATTTGGTTAGGAGTTAGTTCACTATTCAAAGTTAGTTCAAAATCTTCTAAAACGACAGGATACTTTTCTAACTCGCTTAAGATTTCTGACACTTCTCTAATAGTGATAGTTGGAAAATCAACAGAAAGTAAATCGGCAATATCTTCCTCGCTATGAAAACCATCACAAAGTTTCAATATATTATACACTAGATGGTCATCATCTGATATTTCTAATGCAAATCCAGGAGTAGAACCTATTGATAATTTATTTTCATACGGAATTAGAGCTAACTGCTTTTTGAAATATGGTTTTCTCATTTTTTATTTTCCAATCTTTCAAATTTTATTTCGACATAATATTAGCAGGACCTGGATCAATCCCTCTAGCCACCTTATGAATTTGAGGTTTTCCCGCGATTCCTAGTAGAATTACGCCAATCACTAATGCGGCAACTATTTTCTTAAACAAACTTTTCATGTGTCTCTCCTCTTGTTTTCTTGCATTTATTTTAGCACTTCAAAATTAGCTTGCCAAGTATTTTTATAATATTTTTTTATTTGATACTTTTTTGTATCTTGAATTGGATAAAAAACGATGCTCACTTGAACACCGTATCCATTATTCTGCTATATCTGCAATGTAATGCTCAACTTTCAGAGCCATTGACATGTTTTCCTCAAGCTTGTATAGGAAATGTGCTGTCTCAAAATATTCTTTCACTGAACTTTTAGAAGAAAAATTTTCACTTACATTTCCCATCAATAAGTACAAATCAGCTAAGAGATAAGTTGTTCTGTAATCCTTACACTGCTTTATCGTAGCTGTAATTTTAGTAATAGCTTCTTCAATATTGTTCTGTAACCATAGATAACGACAAACGTTATAATTAAACTTAATAGATAGTTCTAGCTCTTCAATTGTGTTTAAATTGAGTTGATTTACTTGATACTCTAAGTTTTCTCGAATTTCATTAAAACGCTCTAAATCTTCAATATCGTAATAGAAATTAAATAAAGTATTTGAGGTTTGAAGATAGTTCATGTCCGATACACTTAACTGTGACAATACCTTCTCTAGTCGTAAAATTGCCTCTTCTCGCTGCTCATAAAAGTAAAAATCGATTAGGGCTTTTATCCACTCCATGTAAAACTTATCTGCTAAAGATAAGCGATGAGCTTTTACATTTTCTAGTTCATATATATATTTCAATGATTCATAATTTCGGTTTGTTATAAATGTCTGTGATAATTTTTTAAACTCTGATAACTCATCAATCTCCTCTACGATCTGCTCATCAAAAAAGTAGTCCATACTGACTTTTAATTTCTTAGCAAGAGCATGTAAAAAATCCGCTCCAGGAGTGAACTCTCCGCTCTCTAATCGACTAATTTGCCCCTGTTTACAGATTCCCTCAGCAAGTTCTCGCTGAGACATTTTTAATTCTTTTCGTCTATTTTTTAATCTTGTTGCTAATAGTGTACCCACGTTTGCATCTTCCTTTTCTAATTGATTTCCGTTTAATTGTAACATGATTAAATATAAAATTCAAATCAATAATTCAAAAGATACAAATTGTAGATAAATCCTGATTGGGAATTTTATTTTTGAAAATCTATTCCTTCTTCTTTTGAAATTTCTTTACTCAAACGCTTTATAAACTGATCCAGCTTAAACACTACTTTATCATATCTATCGCTTTCTAGTTCCAGCTGATTCCCTAAATCCTTCAGCTCCTTCTCAACAACATCAATACTGATTTCCTCAATTATATTCAGTCTTGCGAGATTTAATTTTATTTCTTGCTTATTTTCATCTGAGGCTAGTAAATATTCTGCTACTTGATTTAGTGTTGTCACTCGTTCTTGCAAGGCATTAATTCTCAATTCAGATGCCGCCAGTTCATGAACTAACTCATCTTTAATATCGACATAAGATTGATTTTCCATACCCAGCTCAAGCAAGGCGTCTACTTCTGCAATCTTTTCTTTAATCATATCTACTGTCGTTTTTCTACGAAAAGGAATCGTTTGATTTTCCGAACTGAACTGTCGGATCAAGGTTCGACCTTTCATATAGCGGTTTTTCTCGGCTACGTCTTTATGATAAACGTAGTAAGAACTAGTTTCTCTAATAAAAACTTTCACCTTGTCCTCTTCCATATCAAGCTGCATATTCGGAACAAAGATAAGCCCCTCCTGACGAACACCAAACTTAACCTTGATGTAAATACCATCATCCACTACTTTTTCGATTTGATTGAGCGACAACTCTACCTCAAACTCATGAACAGCATCTCTATTGCTCTTGAACTCTTGATAGGACTCCCAAAGCTTCTCATCTCTTGGGAGTTCTTTTTCTTTGGAAAATTTTTCTTCTTGATAGATTTGAACTAAATCATCAATTTCTGGAGCTTGCCAATCTTTCCTGCTCTCAAAATAATCTTGGAAAAACTCTACATCGTAAAGGTTTTTCTGGTCTAGTTCTGTTTCCTTTACCTCCACTCCTGCAAATTGGAATTGAACATGCTTTTGCTTGGGGATGATAGTTAATCCAAAAAGTTTAGCAGTTTCAATCAAACCCTCTACATTCTTAACTTTAGGTAAAAGAAATTCCAGGAGTTCTTCTATTTCCCTTTTGGCAAAGTAGTTCTTGAAAAATTCTCCTGTGTAAGGTTGCTTGCGGTTGAGTTTATTGCCACGTACCACTTGTTTCATGCTTGCATCCGTCATGAAAAAGGTGGCATGCTTGTGACTAAAATCCATTTCCACGTTCAGCAATGGGGCTTTCTTTTTGAAATCCTCAAAGTTGGTGGAATTTTCCATCAAAAAATATAACCGTTGTTTAAGTTCGTATTTGTGATTAGTCTTGCGATAGACTTCATACTGCTGGTGAGAATAACGGTTCTCAATGATTTTAGCCCCTGCAATTTTAGAAAAACGGTCAGAAATTATGCGAAGATTTCGCTCCACTTTGTAATCCCACTTGAGCTTTTTGTCAGAATTGCTATCTACCGAGTTGATAATGATGTGATTATGCAGATGGTCTTTATCAACATGGGTCGCAACGATAAAGCGAAACTTTCCACCCGTCAGCTCCTTCATCGTCTCATAGCCAAGCTGATTGATTTGTTCGGGAGTAAGATTGTCCTCTGGAGAAAAGGACTGAATGACATGATGAGCATGGATTTTTCGTTGCTTTTCCTCCAGCATATCGTGTCGAAAATCGTAAAGCCTATCGTTGCTGATGAAATTTTCATGATACATCTGCACCATCTCTTCATAGCTAGGAAAGTCCAGAAAATTTCTCATGCCATAGTCCGATACCAAAGCGAGATTCTTAGTTTTCTCAGAATTGAGAATATACTTGATGAGCTTTCTGCGGTAACTCTTGCCATGAATGGCAAAGTGCTTAGTGATGACCATGAAACTCCCTCAACTTTTGAGCTTGAATTGCAAATTCTTTCTCAACTTCTCTTATCAAGTCAGAGATTCCCTGTTTCAACTCTTGCAATTCTTCACTAGAAATCAACTGAGATTGATTCACACTTCGGGCAATCTGGTTGATGTTATTGCCAATCCTCTTCAACTCAAACACCAAATCTTGATAGCCAGTTGTATCAATGGTAATGAAATTCATTCCAGGGTCAAGTAAAGTTCGTCTCGCATATTCAGAAAAAGATTTGCAGCCACTATGCTCGATATTTCGATTTAGCTGACTTAATTCAATATCAGACAGGAATACTTTCTTGAGATTGGTTCGGTAACGATGTTCCATATACTTACCTCATGTATTTGTCACGGAAGCCTTTGCTGAAGGGAATGGAGTTCCCAACTTCCTTAATCAATTCCTGCACGCAGGTTAAGAGAATAACTACATACTCTTGGGTAACTTGACGTTCTGACTGGGCCAAGATTAAAACCTCATGAACGTCACGACTGATTTGTTCCAATTTTTGAGATTGCCAAAGGGTGAACCAGTTTTCAGCCGTCATCTCAAACTCTTCCTCCAGCAACTTGTTTCTCCCAAATGGAGAAAAGTGTTCAAATCCCTTATTTTTCATCATTGCCTCAATCATTTCTAGTTCATTTGCGGTTAGATTAACCTCTTTACGAACATCTCTATACTGTTCCGACATACTATTCCTCACTTTCATCTATTGGTCGGATAATCCCCGCCCCCGTATCAACCACGGGAAACTTGCAAAAACAAAATCTATCATCTTGTAAGGCTTTGCGAGCTCAGTTATTGTGTCCACAATAACCCTAAAAACCTATCGCCTGCCCTCCCAAACCCCATGGTTTAGAAAACAAACGATATGAAACTGTGGTGGCAAGCCCCCAAACCCCCAGAGAAAAATCTTTGTTGGATTTTTAAAGTTGAGAAAAGTATAACAGAGGAGATTTGGAGATTTTATCACAAAGAAATGAGGGGACAAAAAAAGAGAGCAAAAGCTCTTAATAAATTCAATGTAAATATCTATCAAAGTACTCTTCGAAAATATATGGTTCTAAAGATTCTGTAGAAAAATCTTTAGCGAGTCTTATGCACTCTGTTGCTCTAACTTTTCCTGGTTGATGGTAAAATGCTCTAATTCTTTGAAGCAATATTCCAGCTCTTGAATGATACTCTTTATTTGTCATCTCCTCTAAACGACTATTTACAGCTAAGGCAAATGTATTTCCATAGTACATACCATCTTCGTATTTAACTCTAGTCATATAATCTTGAATGTCATAGAGCATGGATTTCATATTTCGATAATTGGGTGCTCCTACCAATGAACTGCACCCCAAAAGTTAGACACAAAATCTAACGATTGGGGTGTTTTTTTGATGAAATTAACTTATAAAGATAAAGTAACTATCTATGAGCTGAAAAAGGGTGGTGTGTCATGGACTCGAATCAGTCAACTATACAGTTTAGATAAAGCCAATCTCAAGTACATGATAAAACTCATAGATAGGTATGGAATAGAGATTATTAAACGAACTAAAAATAACTCTTATTCTTCCGAGTTAAAGCAGAAAATGATCGATAAGGTTTTGATTGATGGTCAATCACGAAATCAAGTTGCCTTAGACTATGCCTTACCAACCCCTAGTATGCTTTCAAGATGGATAGCGGAATACAAGAAAAACGGGTATACTATTGTTGAGAAAACAAGAGGGAGACCAACAATGGGACGCAAGCCAAAAAAGAAGACTGAAGAGATGACAGAGCTAGAGCGACTTCAAAAAGAACTGGAATACCTTAGAGCGGAGAACGCCGTGCTAAAAAAGTTGAGAGATTACCGATTGAGGGACCAGGCAGAGCGCTAAAAGCAACAAGAATCATCCAAGAATTAAAAGATGAGTTTGCTTTAACGTTATTATTTGATATTTTAGACTTACCTCGTTCGAGTTATTATTATCATATCAACCAACTTAAACAAGTAGACAAAGACAAGGAACTTAAAGCTGAAGTCAAGGCGATTTATGATGAGCACAAAGGCAATTATGGCTATCGTCGGATTACTTTGGAACTAAGAAACCAAGGCTTTTTGCTCAACCACAAAAAAGTACAACGCTTAATGAAACTCATGAATTTGACTGCACGCATTCGGCGTAAACGTAAGTACTCATCTTACAAGGGCGAGGTTGGCAAGAAGGCTGATAATCTCATCCAGCGTCAGTTTGAAGCTTCAAAACCATACGAAAAGTGCTATACAGACATTACGGAATTCGCCATACCAGCCAGTTCCCAAAAATTATACCTATCACCAATTTTAGATGGTTATAATAGCGAGATTATTGCTTATCATCTATCGACCTCACCAAATTTAGAACAAGTCAAACTAAAAGGACTTAGCCCTGTGCAATACAGGACTAAATCCTTTCAATAATTAATTGTCCAACTTTTTGGGGTCAGTACAAATTTTGTGGGGGTGTTTATGGGGAGGTTTCAAATGAAATACTCCCGTTTTTATCGCCTTAACAATTAACGAAAAGGCTTTAAAACTTGGCTTTCAGCCTTAAACAATCTGTAATTGATTATTTAAGAGTAACTGAAGCTCCAGCTTCTTCCAATTTCGTTTTGATTTCTTCA
>ERZ773083.2345-NODE-2345-length-11818-cov-13.831251_pt1 | contig 11818 bp, 10 predicted proteins | sample MGYA00511465_ERZ773083 | MGnify/ENA primary metagenome ERZ773083 (study PRJEB29015, sample SAMEA2738001) | human oral metagenome | biome: human oral; feature: human-associated habitat; material: dental | place: China | collected 2060 ... | reverse complement strand
TGAACGAAAGCAAGAACAATATTTAGTATCCAAGTTTGAATTGGTTTATCTAAAGTTTTAGGATATTTTCTAAGGTAAAGAGCACCTAACAATCCGAAGAAGAGATGAGATAAGGCGCGAAGAACAATAACAATAGGATAACCAGCTGCTAAGAATCCAAAGGTGGAACCTAAAATAACGACTAAAGTCATCAAAGGTGAGATAAACATAGCTAAAAAGATAGGGACATGGCTTGCTAACGTATAAGAAGCGGGTGGAATAATAATTTTTATAGGCATAATCATAGGAATGACAATAGCTAGCGCTGTCAAAAGAGCTGTGAGAGTTATAAATTGGTTTTTTGTTTTTGGTTTCATAATTCCTCCAGTAACTGTATATACATAAGTATATTTTACTGTTTTTGCAGATAATGTCAAGAGAAAATTTCGATAAAGTAAACAAAATTCTTAAATATAGGTACTATGTTTGTTAGAATATTAATAAGAGGAGAAAACTATGATAGATATGTTAGAACAGCCAGAGTATATTGCTATTCATTCTTCCTTACGTTTGCGAAAGTATGATGGACAAGCTCATCTAGCTTTTTCTTGGTATCAGAATCCTGATGTAATCCATTTGATTGATGGTAGTAGAGCGCCTTACACACTTCAACGAATCAAGAAAATGTATGATTATCTTACTCAGCAGGGAGAAGTGTATTTTATTGAAGTTTTGACAAATGCAGGGTGGCAGCCGATTGGTGATGTGAGTTTTTGGCAAGAGGATATGCCTATTGTTATTGGTAACTCAGATTATCGTGGTCATGGAATCGGGAAGACCGTTGTTCAAGCATTAATTGAACGTGGACGTCAGCTGGGCTATGAACGTTTGTATGTTCGAGAAATTTATGATTACAATACTGCTTCTAAAAAGATGTTTGAATCGGTAGGATTTTATCCCATAGAAAAGACTGAAAAAGGACATCGCTATGCTTTGGATTTACTGCTTCCTTTATCAGCTATTCAACCAAGTCAATTTTATCTTTCAGAAGAGAAACTAAAGCAGGTTCAGACATGGTTTGATACAAAGAACATAAGTAGTTTAAAACCCTTGCCAATTAAGCGATTCCGAGACAAAATCTTTTTTACTGATGGACACAGTAGAGCATTTATAGCTTAACAAGCTGGTTTTGAAGAGATTCCAGTTTATGCAGAAAAAGACGATTTGAATTGGGAGTTCTATTCCTATTGTCTTCAAGTTTGTGACAAAATAGGTATTGCTACAATAAAAGATTTAGAAAATCGGATTTTGTCTGTGTCGGATTACAAGAAAAATTGGTTAGATTGGTGTCAACAACTCTCAAAAGAATTTGAGGAATAAATAAAGATTGTGTTATAATGGTCAAGAAAACAGTTTCATATAGAAGAGGTCAAAAATGATTTATGAATTTTGTGCAGAAAACGTGACTGATTTGGAAAAAGCCATGCAAACAGGTGCTCGAAGGGTTGAGCTTTGTGATAATCTAGCGGTGGGTGGAACGACGCCGAGCTATGGTGTCATAAAAGCAGCTGTAGAGTTAGTGGATCCTTACCATGCAACTGTTATGACGATGATTCGTCCACGTGGAGGAGATTTTGTATACAATGATTTAGAAATGAAAATCATGTTAGAGGATATTCAAATGGCTCGCAGAGCTGGTACACATGGTGTAGTTTTTGGTGCATTGACAGTTGCTGATAAAATTGATTATCTAAAAATGGAAAAGTTGGTAGAAGCTGCTCAAGGATTAGAGATCGTATTTCACATGGCTTTTGATGCTATTCCAAAGGAACAGCAGTTCAGTACAATAGATTGGTTAATCGAACATGGTGTGAGTAGAATTTTAACTCATGGAGGAGTAGCTACAGAGCCGATCCACAATCATTTTCTCTGGTTAAATACTTTGATAAAACATGCAGCTGGTCGAATTGAAATTTTACCAGGAGGTGGTATTACGGTTAATAATCGTGATGAAATTATCGCAAATCTTGGCGTGAACCAACTTCATGGCACCAAAATTGTATTTTAGAAAGTGAAGAACATGTTAGAGATATTTGAGAAATATCAAGCGAATTTAGAAAAATTACAGATTTTTGGTTTTAAAAAAAAGGAAAAAGGGTTTGTTTATTCTCAAGAAATAATGAATGGTGATTTTTGTTTGCGAATTCAATTACAGGGTGAAGAGTTAACTTATCAGGTAATGGATCAAGAAACAGGTGATGAATATGTACAAGTCAAAATGGAGCAGATGATGGGTGAATTTGTTGGACAGGTTCGTGAAGCTTGTCAAGAGATTTTCCTGATGATTCGAACTAACTGTTTTGACGAAGTTGGCTTTCTTTATAAACAGAGTGGCCGCTTGCAAGATTATGTTGCAAAAACCTATGATGGAAAGCTGGAATACCTCTGGGAAAAGTCTTCCAGGAAGAGTTCTACCAAAGCTGGAGTTTTCCGTCATCAGGACAGTAAAAAATGGTATGGAGCCTTTCTGACTACAGATTGGTCTAAGTTTGAAGTAGATCGAAGTGGTACTATTGAGGTGCTTAATGTTAAGAATGACCATGTGGTAGAGCTAATTCAGAGAAAGGGAATTTACCCAGCCTTTCACATGAACAAAAAATATTGGCTTAGCCTGCCCTTGGATGACACTTTAAGAGATACAGAACTTTTTGCTCTTTTGGACGAAAGTTTTACATTAACCAAAAAGAAATGAGAAATACAGTTGGCTTGCACTGACTGTGTTTTGTTTTTTCTAGTAATTATGAAAAATAGTGTATAATGGTAATCAGCAATAATTGAGGAGAGAATATGAATCTTATCAGAAAATTAGGTTGGTTTTTCAAGCTAGAGAGAAAGCGGTATATAATTGGAATTCTAGCCTTATCTTTGGTTAGTGTTTTTAATTTAATCCCCCCTAGAGTAATTGGTGTGGTAATTGACCGTATTGCTAGTCGAAATCTAACATCAAACCAATTAGTTTTAAATCTTTCGGTTTTGCTTGCTTCGGCTTTTATTATGTATGCTCTTCGTTATCTTTGGCGTCTCTACATTTTTGGCACAGCAAATCATTTGGGGCGAATTTTGCGCTCTCGTCTCTTTGAACATTTTACTAAAATGTCTCCGTCTTTTTATCAAAAATATCGAACAGGAGACTTGATGGCGCATGCAACAAATGATATTAATGCAGTTGTGAGCGTGGCAGGTGGAGGCGTTATGTCGGCAGTAGATGCCACTATCACAGCTCTGGTAACGCTGTTGACTATGTTTTTTGTTTTAGACTGGCGCCTGACTTTGATTGCCACCTTACCATTGCCATTTCTTTCTTGGGGAACGAGTCTAATTGGGCGAAAAAATCATGAGAGTTTTAAGGCAGCCCAAGAAGCTTTTTCTGATTTGAACAATAAGGTGCAGGAAAGTGTTTCGGGAATTAAAGTGACTAAATCATTTGGCTATCAAACAGCAGAAAGTCAATCTTTTGCAAAAATAAATCAGGGTGTCTATGAGAAAAATATTTTAGCCGCAAAATACAATTCCCTATTTGACCCTATGGTGTTGATTTTCATCGGCTTATCTTATGCTTTAACCTTGATTTTTGGTGGACTGTTCATCTCTAGAGGACAATTTACAGTTGGAGAATTAGTAACATTTATCACTTATCTGGATATGTTAGTGTGGCCTTTGCAGGCAATGGGTTATCTTTTTAATATTAGCCAGAGGGGGGCAGTTTCTTATGAGCGGATTGAGCGACTGTTAGCAGAAAAATCTGATGTCAAAGAGACAAAAAGCTCTGTTTCCCCTATCCAAAACGGTCGCTTAGTCTATGATATTAAACGTTTTTCTTATGAGGAAACAGCAACTTTGTCCAATGTTCACTTTTCGTTAGAAAAAGGGCAAACGTTAGGAATCGTAGGACAAACAGGTTCTGGCAAGACGACGCTTTTGCGCTTGCTTATGAGAGAACAGGATATTCAGGAAGGTGCTATTTGTCTGAATAATCATGACATTCGAGATTATACTTTAAATGATTTACGGAGCTTAATTGGCTATGTGCCGCAGGAGCAGGTTCTTTTTGCAATGTCAATTGCGGACAATATTCGTTTTGCAAATCCAGATTTGTCAGATGACGAAGTGATTCAAGCTAGTAAACTTTGTGATCTTTATGAGGATATTATTGCCATGCCAGCAGGCTTTCATACGATTGTCGGTGAACGTGGGGTGTCGCTTTCAGGAGGTCAAAAGCAACGTTTAGCAATGAGTCGAGCACTTGTTCTTAAACCAGATATTTTAATATTGGACGACTCTTTATCTGCTGTTGATGCTAAAACAGAGCATTTGATTTTGGAAAACCTCAAAACAGAAAGAGACGATAAAACAACCATTATCACTGCGCACCGTCTATCAGCAATTGTTCATGCAGATTTGATTTTAGTGATGGAAAATGGACGAATTAAAGAACGGGGTACTCACCAAGAGTTATTAACTCAAAATGGTTGGTATGCACAAACTTATCATAAACAACAATTGGCAGAAAATCTAAAGGAGGATCGATAATGAGAAAACAAGTAACCTTTTATCGCCTTCTAACTTATATGTGGCGTTATAAATGGATTAGCATTTTGGCGCTCGTTTTCATCTTTGCGACAACCTTGGTAACGACAACTTTGCCACTTTTAGCTCGCTATTTTATTGACCATTTTATTAGTCGTTATCAGATTATGACAGGTTTTTATGTTCTGATTATGTACTATGCTCTTTTTCTTTTGCGAGTGTTATTTACTTTCTTGGGACAATATTCTTTTGCGCGTGTGGCACATAGCATTGTTCGCGATTTGCGTCAAGAAAGTTTTGAAAATATTGAGCATTTAGGGATGGTCTATTTTGATCAGACCCCAGCAGGAGCGATTGTCTCCCGTTTGACAAATGATACACAAGCAGTAGCGGATATGTTTAGTAGTATCTTTTCAAGTTTTTTAAGCTCTGTTTTTATTCTTGTCGTAACATTGGTGACGATGTTTAGCTTGAATTGGCGATTGACAGGTCTTATTGTACTCTTTTTACCAGTCATGTTAGGTTCCATTTTGGTTTATCAACGCTTATCTAATCGTCTCCTCAAGCTTGTCAGAAGTAAACTAAGCGATTTGAATGTTAAACTTTCTGAAAGTATTGAGGGAATGCGTATTATTCAGGCATTTGGTCAGGAAAATCGCTTAATAAAGGAATTTGAAACTATTAATGGTGAGCATTTGGATTATACAGTTCGCTATCTTAATATTAATAGCCTTTTTCTGCGGCCAGCCATGTCTTTGTTGAAAATTTTAGCTTATGCGGTCATTTTAGCTTATTTTGGTTTTACTTGGCAAATTGCAGGAGTAACAGCCGGAGTTATGTATGCCTTTGTCCAATATATCAATCAGCTTTTTAATCCTTTGATTGATTTGATGCAGAATTATTCTGTTTTGCAAACATCTATGGTAGCTGCAGGCCGCGTTTTTGAAATCATGGACCGTAAGGATTATGAACCGAAGCAAACCAATTTACCGCTAGAGATTACAGATGGAAAGATTGAATTTCGGCATGTTTCCTTTTCATATGATGGCAAGCATGATATTCTTAAGGATATCTCATTTTCAGTCAAACAAGGGGAGACAATTGCTTTTGTCGGTGCAACGGGCTCAGGCAAGTCTTCTATCATCAATCTCTTTCTGCGTTTTTATGAATTTGAAAGAGGAGAAATTTTAATTGATAATCAAAACATTAAGGATTACGGCCAAGCTGAACTGCGTCGCAATGTTGGATTAGTTCTTCAAGACCCATTCCTTTATCATGGTACCATTGCTTCTAATATCAAAATGTATCAAGAAAATCTAGGACGAGAAGAGATTATAGAAGCTGCTAAATTTGTTGACGCGCATGACTTTATCAGTCGGCTACCTGCAAACTACAATAGCCCGGTGACAGAGAGAGGAGCGACTTTTTCGAGTGGTCAAAGACAATTGCTAGCTTTCGCTAGAACAATTGCAAGCAAACCTAAAATCTTAATTTTGGATGAAGCAACCGCCAATATTGATTCAGAAACCGAAGAACTGATTCAATCTTCTTTGAGAAAAATGCGTCAAGGACGAACGACTATTGCCATCGCTCACCGGCTATCTACCATTCAAGATGCCAATTGTATTTATGTTATGGAGAAAGGAAGAATTATCGAATCAGGCACTCATGAGGAACTCTTAACTCTTAAAGGTACTTATTATAAGATGTACCAACTTCAAGCAGGGATGATGGGAGAGGAGTGATTTCTTAGAAAAAGGAGCTTCGGCTCCTTTTATAAATATTTATTTAAATGTTGTAAGGTTTTTTCTAGATTTTCATATCTAATTTTTGCGTATTGATAAGGACAATCATGTATGTAACTTGATTCAAAAAAGTCCAAAGATAGATTGCTGTGTTTCAATGGACTTGTTGAAGCAAGGGAACGGAAATCAAAAAGTACGCCATCTGTTGTTAGTTGATAGGGAGGCACTAGAACCTCAGCTTCTAAGAGGCTTTGAGCCTTATCTTTTTCTGCTTCCAATCGAGACAGAAGTGCTAGACGATTTTTCTCAAACATAAGATTATCAATGTAAAGAGATAAGGCTTTTTGCATGATGAGATTGCTATCGTAGTCTACTGCTTTTTTATAAGCAATGAAAGCTGATTGAATATCCGATGGCAATAGTAGAGCTGTTATTCGTAAGGCGGGAAAAAGACTGGCAGAAAAAGATTTGATATAAATGACATGTTGGCTGTCGTCCAAGTAATGAAAGGTCAACTCATGCTTGCTGTCAAAGTCAGCTAAATAATCATCTTCTACGATATAAACATCATAAAGCTGAGCAAGACGAATGATTTCCTCTTTTTCTTTTCGGTTGTAAGAATGTCCTAAAGGATAATGAAATCGTGGAATAGTGTAGAAAAATTTGATATTCCTTGATTGGAAAATCCATTCTAACTCTTTTAGATTGATTCCTTCTGGAGTCCGTTCAATCGTTTGATAAGGAAGTTTCTGTACGGTTAGCAAATCGTTTATCCGATGATAGGTCGGTTGCTCAACTAGAATTTCCTGCTTTCCGTTCGGGAACGCAATTTGCGACAGAATATAAAGAGCTTGCTGGGTACCAGATGTTAGAACAATTTTGGCAGCAGAGGTGTAGATAGCTGCATCCAAAAGCAGTTGTTGAACCGAGTAGCGCAACTCCTCCAATCCCTCTTGCTGTGAATAGTAGTTAAAAAGATAATTTTCTCGACCGATGAGCGTTTCATTGAGACAAATTCGAAAATCTTCATAAATTTGGTGGCGGTCATCCCTGACAGATAATTCCATATCCTGCTGATCTTCCAGACTATTTTCTAAGACATAGTAGCCACTCTTTGGAACAGCATAGATGTATTTTTGATATTTTAATTCCATTAGTGCCTTCTGGGCTGTATCTTTGCTGCAATGATACTTATCTGCTAACTTACGAATAGAAGGAATCTTCTGCCCCTTGAGCAATTTCCCATTTTGAATATCTTGGCGAATCTGATCTACGATACATTGATATTTAGATTTTGGCATCTTAACTGTCTCCGTATAGAAGAAATTTTCTCTATTGTAACTTATTTTTGCATCTATTACAATTGGGGAATAATCGCCTGGTACGCATAGATTTTTTATCGAATAGTTTCAATAAATTATTTATGTAAAAGAAATTTAATCAAATAGTTATCTATGCAAGACATTAGTGGAATTGTAATTTAGGTTGAAATGTTTTATAATGAAAAGGAACAAGTAATATTAGGGGGATTTCTAATGGAGAGAAAAATAAAAAAATCAGTCGTTGCGACCGGCTTAGCTGCAACGACAATCATTTCAGGTAGTCTATCACATCCAGTAAATGCAGAAGAAGCAAAACCAAAATCCACTGAACCAAAGACATCTGAAAAAATTACAAAACCAGTTACAGAATCAGATGTTCAATCAGCAAAATTGGAAGCAAATGCTGCGAAAGTTCAGAAAGATACGCAACAGAAAGTTGTAGATCAAGTAAAAGAGGATGTAAATACTTCAAAGGAAGCAGTAGCAAATAACAAGAAAGCCGTAGCAGATGCAGAAACAGAAAAAAATGCAGCGACCTCAGAAGTGATTAGAACTGCAAAAGAAAAAGTAAAAACAGCAGAGAACACTGTTGCAACAGAGAAGAAGAAGGTTCAAGAAGCAAAGTGCTCGGAAGAAAAGGCAAAAGAAGCTGTTAAAAATCAAGAAAATATTGTAGCAGGGCAGCAATCACTTGTTGATGTTGCCCAACGTGAATTAGACACAGCTAAAACTCCAGTTGCCAATGAGGAAAACGATCTTAACCGCGCAAAAGAAGAAGAAAAACAAGCGGAAAAGAATTTGGCAGAAAAGCAAAAAAATCTTGCTAAAGCGAAAGAAGAAATCGCTAATCTTCCTAAAGAAATCAATGCAGCTACTGAACAAGTCAAGCAAAGTGAGCAAAAAGTTGCAGATAATCAAGCGGCTATTGATCAAAAATCTGCTGAAGTAGCCCGCGCTGAACAATCAGCTGCTAATAGAAGAAATGTTGACTTGAGTAAAGCAACCTATGGTGAATTTTTGCAACATGCTAAAACAAATGGAGCTAATCAAGCGATTCGTAATGCAGCTGCTGAAGCGCTAGCGACTTATGAAAGAGCTAAACATGAAGACGGTATTATAGTTGGTTCTGATTCAACAAGCCCAGCAACTTTGGAAAATAATTTAAAAGCGATTGAATTGGTTAGGGCAATCAATGCTTACCGTAGACAAGCTGGATTAAAGGAACTGTTGATTGATCCTTACAAAAATCCAGCCAGTCAAGTTCAAACTCTTTATTTTAGAAGAGCGAATTGGCATATGGGCAAATATTTTGGTAATGAAAATGTAGCCATTAATAGCTCTGTAAGAGGAGCTGTTGACTACTGGTATAGCGAAAAAGCTCTGTATCAGCAAATCGCTGCACAATATGGACTTCCAATAGACGAAACAAAAATTGATGCTAATGCTATTTATATGAAAGTGGGTGCTGATGTTTTTGCACGAATCGGTCACTATGTCCAAATGATGGATAAAAACTTTAATTCGATTTCAGCAGCATATTATAGTAATCCAAATCCATATAATAATTTATATGAAGTTGGTTTCCACACAGCATCTAATGAACGTTTCAATAACGGTACACTTCTTAGCGCAGATGCTTATGAGCAAGCAATCCGTAATTTTGCTGGTGCTGCAAAAGCTGCAGATGAACAAGCAACAGTAGCCAAGAATCAATTAGCTATGTTGCGAGTTCAAAGAACAGGCTATGTATCTACTTTAAATATCCAAAAGGCAAAATTAGCAGACCTTCAAAAATTGGCTGCGAATCGTTCAGGAGCCCTTGCTACTGCAAACGCGGAGTTGATTACAGCAGAAGCAGCTTTGACAAAAGCGAAGCAAAATGTTGCAACGAAAGAAGCAGCTTTGAAACGTGCAACTGCAATGATTGCATCACAGTTAGCGCCTAAACAAGCAGCATTAGCAAAAGAACAAAATTTGCTAGAAACTGCTAAAAATAAATTAGTAGAACTAAAGAAAGCCTTAATTATAGAAGAGTTAAACCTTGCTAAGGCAAAAGATGCCCTACAAACTAGTCAAATCAAGCTAAAAGAAGCTCAAAATAACTTGGAAAAATTACAAAATGCACCTCAAGCGCTTGAAGCAGCTAGAAAAGCTCTTCAAGCTACACAAGCTGACTATGCTGCGAAGGTTAACATGTTAAAAGAAGAAGAAGCAAAACTGGATATTGTGCGTTCCATTTATACCAAGTTACAAGAAAACTATGAAAAATTACAAAGTCAACTCCCACCAAAATCTCAACAGACAGCAGGTGTAGAAGTACAAAAATTGCATTTATCTAGAACTTATCAACCCAAGCCATTGTTAGTTAGACAACAAAATAGCAATCAAAAAGTTCTACCTGCTACTGGTACTAAAACAAATCAAGTTGCTGCATTGGGATTGTTACTTGGATTGGGAAGTTTAACTAGTGTTCGCCGTCGTAAAAGAGATAATGAAGATTAATTAGTTAAAGATTAAAAAATTTACTCATCCATTCTAAAGACATACACTTTGATTTTTGAGTGTTTGTCTTTTTTTAAAATTAAGATATTCAAATCACTGTTGAAGAAATAAAGTAAAGATTGGATAAACTATAGTTTTATCTAATAACTTTTTCAAAGTATCTATTATTTTGAGAATTGCCGAAAAAATAGTATAATGTCTTTATTGTACTATGTACACAGACTTAACTAAGTTTAAAGGAGTTTTTCATGCAAGTCATCAAACGTAATGGCGAAATTACTGATTTTAATCCAGATAAAATTTATCAAGCTATTTTGAAAGCGGCGCAAACAGTTTATGTTTTGACCGATGATTTACGTCAAAATTTAGCGCTTGTCACTAAAAAAGTAGTATTGGATTTAGAGGAAGCTGGCGTAGAACGAGCTACTATTAGTATGATTCAATCAATGGTAGAAAATCGCTTACTAGGTGCTGGTTATATTACGATTGCAGAGCATTATATTTCCTACCGCTTGCAACGAGATTTAGAGCGTAATGGCTATGGCGATCAGATCGCAGTCCATTTGCATTTTGAACAAATCCGATGAATTCTGGCTTAGCTTATAAGACGAAGTAGCTATCGAATTTTTCATTTTCTCCCAAAAACAGACACATTCGAGCAATTTCTAATACTTGACAAGTGTATCTTAATATGATAGAATTTAAAGGATTTTAAACTTGAAGGGAGTGAAAATAATGTCAAAAACAGTAGTACGTAAGAATGAATCCCTTGACGATGCTCTTCGTCGTTTCAAACGTGCGGTTACTAAAGCTGGTACTCTTCAAGAAACACGCAAACGTGAATTCTATGAAAAACCTTCTGTAAAACGCAAACGCAAATCAGAAGCAGCTCGTAAACGTAAAAAATTCTAATAAATAGAAAAAGCAGGATTGGATTCCTGTTTTTTTGTGTCTTTTCATGTTGTGCATCGCTTTACAAGAGGAAAAAAGAGTTTTATCAACTTTAGTTTCCTCCTTTTTAATACTCGGATGAAGGAGGTTTTTGAAAATTGTTATAATTTTTTGACCATGATCTATTTTTTGTTGTTGTAGAGTTTGACAACAAGAGGAAAGAAATTGTTGATTATGTAACACGAATTCGCGAACTAATACTTTCATTTACCGATAAACAGGATAAAAAAGCTGTTTTGTATCATTCAAGTTGAAAATTGCCTTTTAAATTTGAAAGGTTTTTTTGAAGCCTCTATTTATCGCTGCGGATTATTTAAAATTCTGATATAATGAAGATGTTAGAATACTGTAAGAAAGAGGTTTTCATGGCTACTATTCAATGGTTTCCAGGTCATATGTCAAAGGCTCGGAGACAAGTTCAAGAAAATATCAAATTTGTTGACTTTGTGACGATTTTAGTAGATGCGCGTTTGCCATTCTCTAGTCAAAATCCTATGTTGACAAAAATCGTGGGTGATAAGCCTAAACTCCTTGTTTTGAATAAAGCAGATTTAGCTGATGCCCATTTAACGAAAGAATGGCGAAGATATTTTGAAAATCAGGGCATCAAAACATTGGCTATCAATTCTAAAGAACAATCAACCGTAAAAAAGGTCACAGAAGCAGCAAAATCTTTGATGAAAGAAAAAATTGCTCGGCAAAAAGAACGTGGGATCCAAATTGAAACATTGC
>ERZ773083.2341-NODE-2341-length-11831-cov-17.324474_pt1 | contig 11831 bp, 5 predicted proteins | sample MGYA00511465_ERZ773083 | MGnify/ENA primary metagenome ERZ773083 (study PRJEB29015, sample SAMEA2738001) | human oral metagenome | biome: human oral; feature: human-associated habitat; material: dental | place: China | collected 2060 ... | reverse complement strand
ACGGTTCGCGCTATCCGTATTTCCCGCTTTTGATCAAGCTCATCGACGCGCACGATGACCTCTCGGTGCAGGTGCATCCCGACGACAGCTACGCCTTCGAGCACGAGGGCGAGTACGGCAAGATGGAGATGTGGTACATCCTCGATGCTGAGCCTGGGGCGGAGATCATCTACGGCTTCAAGGAGGAGATCTCGCGCGAGGAGTGCCGCCGCTGCATCGAGGAGAACACGCTCTTGGACGTCGTGCGGCGCGTCAAGGTGAAGGCGGGCGACGCCGTCGTGATTCCGGCGGGCACGCTCCATGCCATCGGGCGCGGCATCTTCCTCGCGGAGATCCAGCAGAATTCCGATACGACGTACCGCGTCTACGACTATGCGCGGCGCGGCGCGGACGGCAAGCTGCGTGAGCTGCACGTCGACAAGGCGCTCGACGTGCTCTCGTTTGCGCCGCTATCGTATGACGTGAGCCGTGGCGAGAAGTTCTCCATCTTCGCCGAGCATGAGATGACGGTCATAGCACGAACCGAGTTTTTCACGGTCTATCACTTCGCCCTCAAGGGTCGCTGTCACCTGCAGGCGGGACGCGCGAGCTTCCAGTCCATCGTCGCGCTCGAAGGCCCGATGGAGCTTTCGTGGTCGGGCGGCGAGGAGATCTTGGAGAAGGGCGACTCGTACTTCATTCCCGCGAGCTTCGGCGACTACACGATGCGCGGCGAGGGCGCGTTCCTGCTGACCGAGGTCTGAAAGGTGCGGCTGCATTCGACTATGGCGCGGCGAGCACTTTTGCGCTCGTCTGCGGACGGCGCACAGAAAGCAAAAAATGCGCCCCGAAGAGCGTCTCTCCGGGGCGCATTCTCGCTTTTCGGGATTCAAGGCATTTCGGGCGGCTGGCTGCAAAGCGCCGCGTGGTGCAGGAGGTCTTCGAGGCGCATTTCGATGTCGAGCGCTTCCTTGTGCACGGTTTCCGCCGTGTCGAACTCCGCAAAGTCGTCCGTTTCGAGCGCGTTGACGAAGTGCTCCCAAGCTGTGATGGAAAGCTCGGTGGATTCTGCGCGCAGCTGGCTCAAATAGCGTGCGCCGGGCGGCACGGAGAGTGCCGAGAGCTTTTGCTGGCGCTCCTTGAGGGTCGGGATGATGTCCGTTCGGATGAGTTTCTTCAGCCCGTCTTTCTGTGCGTTGGAAAGAAGTCCCGTGCCGTCCCACGGCATGTCGGTCAGTGCGGAAAAACGCTGCTGCTCCTTGGCGAAGCGCTTGTTGTACTGCTCGACGATGGGCGCCGACGCTTCGAGGTAGGAGGCGACGTCCTTTTCGAGGAGCGGCGTCAGGCGGTCGAGGCAGTCGCGGTAGTTCTTGATGTAGGAGACCTGCCAATGACCGTCGCCCGCCTGCTCCATGGCGAGGAGCAGCGTGAGTTCCGTTCCCGTCAGTTCGTCCTTCGCCTTGACGTGCGCCGTCGCCGTCGCGCCGTCGCGGTCGATGGAATCGAGTCCGACGATGGCAATGTTCTTCAAGAGGCTGCGCTCGAAGAGGTTCTCGAAGTCGATGCGCAGCTGGCGTCCCTGCAGGAGGCCGCCGGGCTTCTGCCATTCGCCCGTCTCGATGCGGCCTGTGAGCGTCGTGCGCATCCCCGCCGTGACCTGCGGCTTGATGAGTTGGTAGAAACGCACGGCTTCCGTGCGCTCGTCGTTCGTCAGGGAAGTGTCGGCGGCGAAGAGACTGCGCGTGAGATCGTCATAGATTCTGCCCATGCTCAGACTGACATTGACGTAACGCTCGAATTTTTCGGCGTCGTGATTCTCCGCCGCTTCTTGAATCTCGGCAAGCGCGTATTCGGGGCTTCTCGCGTGGATGAAGAAGTACCAGAGCACGGAGCCGACGGCAAGCGCGAAGAAGACGATGACGAGCATCGTGAGCGTGCGATTGTATGAGCTGATCTTTCGGGCGCGCAGCTGCAGCCGCCAAGTATAATCGTCCATAGAAATTCTCCTTATCGTCCTATTATAGCATATATGTCAACGAAAGCAGGAGGTGCGGGCATGAAATGGGTCAGCCATGAGGTTGTGACGGGCATGGCGGTCTACACGCTGACCGGCAGTCTCGTGCCGACGGCGTGCGCCATGGCGGGCGCGGTGCTTCCCGACTGGATCGAGGGCAAGGGCGGCGGCGTGCGCCTGCCGTGGGCGGGACTCCTCGCCCATCGCGGCTGGTCGCACTGGCCGCTCCTCTACGTCCTCGGCTTTCTCGCTCTGGGCGCTTTCGGCGAGGAGCTGGGCGAGGACGCTCGTGCGCTCATTCTCGCGGGGCGTTTCATCCTCCTCGGCGCACTCTTTCATATCGCCGAGGATGCGCTTTGCGGCAAGGTGCCGCTCCTTCATCCGAAGAAGAAGGTCGGCGTGCGCCTCTTCCGCGTCGGCTCGTTCGGCGAGTACATCCTCGCGCTTGTCCTCGTCCTTTTCTTTTATGGAATCGGACGCTTGGTTTTATGAATTTATATTTATAGGAGAAATTTATTTTTGCACCGCCGCAGGCAAGAAGGAAAGCGCCTTGCTTGCGGGGAAGTCTATAGGCATAGGAGAAGAGGTCACATTGGAGGGGATCACGATGGAACAGGGCACGCAGAAGAAGAACAAGCTCTTGGGGCTTCTCGCCGAGAAGTACCCGACGCTGGAATCCGTCTACGAAAAGCTCATCTCCCTGCAGGCGCAGCTCGGTCTGCCCAAGGGCATTGAGCATTTCATGAGCGATCTGCACGGCGAGTACGAGTCGTTCTTCCACATCTTGAACAACTGCTCGGGCGTCATTCGCGAGAAGGTCGAATACGTCTTTGCTGACCGCATGACGGATGAAGAGAAGGCGGAGTTCTGCACGCTCATCTACTACCCGAAGGAAAAGATCGAGCGCATGCACGCCGAGCGCAAGGACACGCCCGCCTGGTATCGTGAGAACCTCGCGCGGCTCTTGGAGCTGTCGAAGCTCATGAGCTACAAGTACCCGGCGGCGAAGGTGCGCGGCTTCATCCCCAAGCGCTATGAGTCCGTCATCGTCGAGCTTCTTTACACGCGCCCCGAGGAGGACACGGCGCAGGCGCAGTACCATCGCCGCCTCCTCGCGACCATCGTGCAGATCGACAGCGGCGCAGGCTTCATCGAAGCGTTCTGCGTGCTCGTCAAGCGTCTCGCCGTCGATCATCTGCACATCGTCGGCGACTTCTTCGACCGCGGCAGCCGTCCCGACGCGATTCTCAACATGATCCTCGACTACCACGATATCGATGTCGAGTGGGGCAACCACGACGTCATGTGGATGGGCGCGGCGGCGGGCAGCGAGGTCTGCATCGCGGGCGTCGTGAGAAACAGCCTGCGCTACCACAACACCGACGTCTTGGAGCGCGGCTACGGCATCAGCCTGCGTCCCCTGTCGCTCTTTTCGACGCGCATCTATCCCGATTCCAATGCCATCCGCGCCTCGGAGAAGGCGATCACGATGATTATGCTGAAGCTCGAAGGCCAGCTCATCGCAAGGAATCCCGACTTCGAGATGGAGAGCCGCCGGCTCCTCGACAAGATCAATTACAACTCCTCCTACGTCATGCTCGGCGATCGCCGCTATGAGCTGGAGAGCGCCTACTTCCCGACGATCGACCCGAAAGATCCGTTCGCGCTCTCGGAGGAGGAGGAGCGCATCATCGCCGACCTCAAATCGTACTTCACGGAGAGCGAGATGCTGCAAAAGCACGTCGACTTCCTCTACAAGAAGGGAAGTCTCTACAAGTGCTGCAACGGCAACCTTCTTTACCACGGCTGCGTTCCCGTCAACGAGGACGGCTCGCTTCGCGACGTCATCTTCGACGGCAAGGCTTACAAGGGACGCGCCTACTTCGATTACGCCGACCGCCGCGCGCGCCGCGCCTACCTCTTCCGGGCGCAGGAAGATCTCGACTTCATGTGGTTCCTGTGGTGCGGCAGGACGTCGCCATGCTCGGGACGCGAGGTCAAGACCTTCGAGCGCTCGCTCCTAGAGGACGAGAGCACATGGAAGGAGCCGGCTGATCCCTACTACCGCCTGCTGGACGACGAGGATTTCTGCCGCTCCATTCTCGCAGAATTCGGTCTGCCCGAGAGCGGGCACATCATCAACGGTCATGTGCCCGTCAAGGTCAAGAAGGGCGAGACGCCCGTCAAGGCGCACGGCAAGGCCATCATCATCGACGGCGGCTTCTGCCAGGCGTACCACAAGAAAACGGGCATTTCGGGCTTCACGCTCATCTCCAACTCGCGCGGCTTCCGCCTCCTCATGCACCAGCAGGTCGCCGACGTGCGCCAGGCGCTGAAGGAGAACAAGGACATCGAATCCGTCTCCGAGACGGTCGAACTGCAGACGAAGCTCACGACGCTCGGCGACACGGACGAGGGCAAGGACATCCAGGAGGAGATCGCCGACCTCTACAACTTGCTCATTGCCTATCAGAACGGCGTGATCGAGCCGAGGGCGTGAGCGCAAGAATCTCCCTGCAAGCCGGTGGAGATAGGAGGCAGATTCATGCTTATGCCTTCGGCAGTTTGCGCTTGCCCGTCATCTCCTCGATATAGAGGAAGCGGGTGTATTTGTCAACAAGAAGGGCAGTCCCTTCGACCGAGGTCGAGGGGACTGCCCTTTTGTGTTCCTGCTTTTTGTGCAGCAGGATGTTTCTTTTGTCAGAACGCCCACTTGACGGATGCGCCGCCCGTGACACCCTTGCGCTTGCCCTGCCAGCCATTGAGGTGGAGGTCGTAGCTCACGCGGCTGTTTTCGGGCATGAAGCGGTAGCCGAGTTCGAGCATGTAGCTCGAGCCTTTGAGCGAGGGGCTGGGCGCTGCGTCACCCTCGTAGGTTGCGCCCGCCTTGCCCGCAAATTCATGCTCCCAAGCGAGGCCCGCGTAGAACTCGCCCGTCTTCTTGTCCTTGAGGCTGTAGCGCAGCCCGAGGCGCAGACGCTGCGAGTTGACGCTGCCGAATTCGTAGCGGTCGCCCGTGTTGAGCGTCGCCGTCATGCTGTTCTGGTGCGACCAGAAGTAGCGTGCATAGGCGTCGATGGAAGAGTCTTCCTTGACGGCGAAGGTTTTGCCTGCGCCGAGGTGGACGCCGTAGTAGGTGTTCGAGCCGTCGTAGTTCGCCGCCGTGCCGCTGAGGTTGGCGCTGTAATCGCTCTTGGCGCGTCCTGCGCGCAGAGAGCCTTCGAGCCAGAGGCCGTCTTTCTGCGTGAATTTGCCGAGGACGCCCGCGCCGATGTAGCTGATCTTGCCGCTGCCGTGCGTGCCGTCGTCGAGGTAGGAGTCGTAGGTGCCGTGCCCGTATTCGACGAAGGGGCTGAAGAGAACCTTCGCGCCGTCTTTCTGGACATCCTCGCGCGCCCAGCCGACGCCGAGGTTCCAGCCCTTGGAGTCGACATGGGAGCCGCTTTCGGCGCGCATGCTGTTCGCGCCGAGTCCTGCCCAGAGCTGGTAGGATGCGCTGTCGGAGGCGGCCGCCTTGCGCTGGGCGCTCTTGCCGGAGGCGCCTGTGCTGACGGACATCTGGGCGGCGGCGAGGCCGTTCTGCACGAGGTAGTCGGCGCCCAGGTTGACGAAGCCGGCGAGTCCCGCACGCGTTTCGACGAGGGATTTCGCTTGCTCGGCAAAGCCCGCCTTGGTGACGGTTGCGGTCAGTTCGCCCGTCGCTTCTTGCTTGATCTCATACTCGTAGCGGCGCGATACGCCCTGCATTCCTTCGACCTTGTTTGGGATGGCGGCATCCGTCGTGAGTGCGCCGCCCGCCGTCTTCATGAGCAGGATCTTGTCGCCCTTGTTGAGCTTCGGCGCGGCGCCGCTTCTGGCAACACCGATGTTCAGCCCACGGATGTCCTTCGTCATCGTGCCAAGCTTCAACAGGGGCGTCGTGTTGCCTGCCGTCAGTTCGTCGGTGTGGAAGTGGAGGTTCTGCACGCCCGCGAAGTCATGCACTTCAGACGGCTTGTAGACGGCGAGCGTGTTGCCCGTGCCGTTTGCAGCAGAGCCGCCATAGACCGTGCCTGTGACGCGTGCGTCCTTGAGGTTGATCGTGTTGTTCTTCGTCACTGTGCCGAATCCGCCGTAGATGTTGGCGGCGGTCTGGATGGCGCCGAGGTTCACGGTGTTGCCCGAGGCTTCTCCTGCTGCGGCGTAGCCGCCGTAGAGCGTGCCCGTGAGCGTGCCTGCCGTGTAGTTGACGGTGTTGTTCAGGCTGTTGTTCTGCTTGTCGGCGGCGGCTTTCGTGCCTGTGCCGCTCGTCCAGCCGCCGTAGACGTTCGTATAGGTCTTGCTGGCATCATCGAGCGTGAGCGTGTTGTCCTGCGTCGTGTTGCCCGCCTTGGAGCGTCCCGCCCAAGTGTCTGCGCCGTAGGTCGTCGCCTGCGTCGAGCCTTTGACGGTATAGCCCTCGTAGACGAGCTTTGTGACGGTGCTGCCCGACTTGACGACGTCGATGTTCGTCTCTATCGTGGCGTCGGTGTTCAGCTCGGATTTCACGGCGTCGCCCGTGCGGCCGCTGATGTTGATGCCGGCGGCATTTTCCATGAGCGTCTTTGGCGTCTCGCTTGCCGCGCCCGTCGCTGTGAGAGTCGTCCAATCGACATCGGTCGTCGCGCCGCCCGTGACTTGGAGCATGGGATTCGCATCGGTGTTCGTCGTATCGAAGGTCAGCTTCTGGAAGCCCGAGATGCTGCCCGCCTTGTTGTTTGTTCCTGTGACATTGAGCGTGTTGCCCGTGCCGTTTGCAGCAGAGCCGCCTTTGAGTGCGCCCGTGACTTGCGCGTTGCCCTTGAGGTTGACGATGTTGTTGTTTGTCGTCGCGCCCTCGCCGCCTGTGACGGAGTTGACGGTGGCATTGGAGAGGTTGACGGTGTTGTTCGAGGCTTCTGCCGCTGCCTTGCCGCCGATGATGTTTGCGGTGGCGAGGTCTTTTTCAACGGTGACGGTGTTTTCCGTCGCTTTGCCGCCCGCCGCTTCGGTATAGCCGCCGTAGAGCGTATTTGTGACGTTTGCCGAGCCTTTGACGGTGACGGTGTTTTTGTAGCTCGTGTCTTTGTCTGCCGCCGTCGAGCCGGAGCCGCTTGTCCATCCTCCGTAGACGTTCGTATGTGTGCCGCTTGCGACCTCGACCGTGTTTTCACGCGTCGAGTTGCCCGCCTTGGAGCGTCCGCCGAAGGTGTCTGTGACAGCGCCTTCCGTGACGGTCGTCGCCTGCGTCACGCCCTTGAACTGGTAGCCTTCGTAGGTGATTTCGGTGACGGTGCTGCCCGTCTTTCGGACGTCGATGTTCGTCTCCGTCGTTTCTCCCGTCTCGGACTTCGCCGCGCCCATATAGCCCGTGAGGTTGATGCCGTTCGCGTTCTTTAGGAGCGTGAGAGGTTTCGCCGCTGTGCCCGAGGCCTTGAGGTTCGCCCAGTTGACATTGGTTCCGGCAGCGTTCGTGTCCTCAAGCATCGTGTCGTCTTTGGCAAGGCCGGTCGCGTCGAAGTTCATCTTTTGGATGTTTTCGATGCTGCCCGCCTTGTTGTTCTTGCCTTTGACGTTGAGCGTGTTGCCTGTGCCGCTTGCCTGCGAACCGCCTTTGAGTGCGCCTGTGACCTGTGCGCTGCCGTTGAGATTGACCGTGTTGTCGTTCGTCGTTGTGCCGTCGCCGCCTGTGACAGAGTTGACGGTGGCGTTGGCGAGGTTGACAGTGTTGCCCGAGGCTTCACCCGATGCTGCCTTGCCGCCGATGATGTTGGCGGCGAGGTCTTTTTCAACGGTGACGGTGTTGCCCGTCGCTTTGCCGCCTGCGACGTCGGTCAGACCGCCGATGACGGCGCCTGTGGCGGTCGCTGCGCCTTTGACGGTGGCTTTGTTGCCGATGCTGTTCTTCTGCTTCGCAGCGTTTGCGGTCGAGCCTGCGCCGCTTGTCCAGCCGCCATAGATGTTCGTGTGGCTGCCGCTATCGAGGGTGAGATCATTCTCCGTGGTCGTGTTGCCCGCCTTGGAGCGCCCGCCGTAGGTGTCTGTGCCCTCGGTCGTCGCGGTCGTTTTTCCCTTGAACTGATAGCCTTGGTAGGTGATGTCCGTGATGGTGCTGCCTGTTTTTGCAACGTCGATGTTGTACTCCGTTGTTCCGGCTTCGTTGATCTTGGACTTCACCGTGCCGGGCGTATGGTTCGAGAGGTTGATGCCCGCCGTATTTTTGAGGAGGCTTACGCGGTTGACCGATGTGCCGCTGGCGTCGAGGGTGTTCCAGTCGAGGTTTGTTGCGCCGCCTGTGATATTCAGCAGGGGATTGGCTGCTGTCGCACCCGTTGTATCGAAGTGCAGCTTCTGGAAGCCCGCGATCGTGCCCGCGTTGTTCACGCCCTTGACATTGAGCGTGTTGCCTGTGCCGTTTGCCTGTGTGCCGCCTTTGACATCGCCTGTGACATTTGCGCCGCCATTGAGGTTGACGATGTTGTTGTTCGTCGTCGCGCCGTCGCCGCCTGTGACGGAGTTGACGGTGGCATTGGAGAGGTTGACGGTGTTGCTCGATGCTTCTGCCGTTGCCTTGCCGCCGACGATGTTGGCCGCAAGGTTCTTTTCAATCGTGACTTCGTTGGCTGTCGCCTTGCCGCCTGTGACATCGGTGAAGCCGCCGTAGACCGTGCCCGTGACATTTGCCGAGCCGTTGACCTTGACTTCGTTGTTCGTGCTGTCGTTCTTATCCGTTGCTGTCGTGCCGGAGCCTGTCGTCCAGCCGCCGTAGACGTTCCGATACGTCTGCGCGTCAGAAACAGTGATGATGTTCCCCGTGGTCGTGTTGGCGCCGATCGAACGCCCGCCGAAGATGTCTTTATTCGTACCGTCCTCAACCGTCGTCGTATTTGTCGCACCCTTGAACTGATAGCCCTCGTAGTCAATACGTTTGCTGTCTGAGGATTTGGCAAGGACGAGTTCCTTGTTTTCGTTCGTCTTGACAAGGCGATTATTGCCGTCGGAGATCGTGATCGTGCCGCCGGTATTTTTCAGCAGCGTGCCTTTGCGCCCGTGTTCACCGTTTATCTTGAGGTCGCTGAGACTATTGATCGTTGTTCCGCCTGCATCGCTTAATGTCAGGAAGGAATTTGACTGATTCACATGCGAATTGAAATGGAAGTTGATTTCGGCGAAATTGCTGATGTTGGCGGCGTTCACATTGCCTTTGACGTTCAGCGTGTTGCCTGTACGGTAGTCTTTCATACCATTCATACCGCCGCCGCCGTAAATGGTTCCTGTGATGCCCGTCGTAAAGGCAGCGCTGCCATCGCCGAGATTGACGGTGTTCCCCGTCGCAGATCCCTGTTCTGAGCGACCGCCGTAAATGTTGGTTACCGTTCCGCCGTTCCCTTTAACATTGACGATGTTTCCTGTCGCATCGCCATTCGTTGTCTTGCCGCCGTAGACGTTACGCACCGAGCCGCCCGTGATATCGACGGTGTTGCCCGTCGCGTTGCCGTTTGTTGAGAAACCGCCGTAGGCATCGTGACCCGCTGCGGAGCCGCCCGTGATGTTGACATGGTTCGTTACAGCATCGCCGTTCTTGGCACTGCCGCCAAAAATATCGCCGGTCAGCGTGCCGCCCTTGAGGGTGGCAGTATTGTCCTTTGCCTTGCCCGCACCGTCGGACTCGCCGCCGTAGACGGATCGCGCCGTGCCGCCGCTGATTTCGACGGTGTTGTGCTCGGTGTCATTGCTCTTTGCATAGCCGCCATAGACGTCCAGCGCCGAGGCGCTGCCCGAGAGCTGGACGGTGTTGCGCGTTGCCTTGCCCGCGCTTTTGGAATAGCCGCCATAGACCTTTTCTGCCGTGCCGCCCGTGAGCTTGACGGTGTTGCTCGCAGCGTCGCCGTCCCACGTTTTGCCGCCGAAGGCGTCGCCGTTGAGCGTGCCGCCCGTAATGGTGACCTCGTTTGCCTCCGCCTTGCCTGCGTTGCCGGCTGCACCGCCAGTGGTTTGGCCGTACACCCTGCCGTCACTGATGTCGACGAAGTTGCCCGTGGCATTGCCCTTCACGCTTTCGCCGCCGGTCAGATGACCGTTCACCTTGCCGGCTTTCAGAACTGCACGGTTGCCCGCAGCGTCGCCGCCATCCACGTGTGTCGCGCCGCCTTTCATGTTCTGAACCTGCGAAGTCGTGCCCTCAAGCGTGATCCGGTTGCCCTTGCTGTGGTTCTTTTCACTTTCTCCTGTTACGGTTGTGGCGATTTTTGTCGTCCAGCCGCCGTAGGCATTGCCGCTATAATTGCCGTTCAGCGTGACATTGTTGCCCGTCGTCGCATTGCCCGCGAGGGAGCGTCCGCCCCACACGTCCGTGCCGTCGGTGTCCGGCACAGTTGAATCCTTGAATTGGTAGGTGCGATAGGCGATCTTGGTCGTGCCGTCCTTTTGTATGAGGGTTTCCGTCTTTTCTTCCGTGCGTCCCACCGTGCCGGATTCCGCGACATCAATGCCATACGTGTTCTCCATCAGCGTGCCTTTGCCGACTTGCGCATTCTTCACGTGGAGCTGCTTGAGGCTTTGGAGTTTTGTTTTTGCCGTATCCGTGAGAGTGAGCAAGGATTGGGTCGTATTCGTATAAGCGTTGAAATTAAAATTGATGGTCGAGAAGTTCTCAATGTTGTACGCTTTTGCATTGGTATTGACATTGAGCGTATTGTTCGACACTTTATTGGCGTCGGTGGTGTTTTTACCGCCGAGAAGCTTGCCGTTGATCGCGTAGCCTGGCGCCATAGCAGCCGTGCCGTCGCCGAGGTTGACGGTGTTGCCCGACACTTCGCCCGAGCCAGTAGAATAGCCGCCGTAGACTGTCTGCATAATACCGCCCGTAATCGTGACGGTGTTACCCTTCACGGCACCATTACCTTCCGAATAGCCGCCGTAAATTGTTCCTGTTGGGCTGGTGACGGTACCGCCTTCGATTCGTACCTTGTTTTCAATCACATCGCCGTTGGAGCCATTAGCAGCTATGCCGCCGTAGATGTCCTTGTTTGCATTGCCGCCCTTGAGCGTCGCCGTATTGCCCTTGACGATCCCCGTGCCGCCATCTTTTGTCATGCCGCCGACTAAGTCGCCGTTGAGCTGATTGCCGTTGAACTCGGCATGATTGTTCTCGACACTGCCGCCGCCGTTCGCGAGGCCGCCAAAGATTCCGTCGGCAGTAGAAAGAAGCGTTCCCGTTGCCGGATTGACGATGATGCGGTTGCCCGTCACATTGCCCGTGCCGAACGTGAGGCCGCCGAACAACGGTTTGTCATAGGGGGGGGCTGGTCGACCGTTGAAGGTCAGTGTGTTGTTCGTGACATTGCCGCTGTCGGACATATTGCCGATAAAGCCGGCTGCCGTGCCGATCACATTGCTGCTATTGTTGGGATCCGTGGCGTTGTTGCTTGGTGCATGTGTATCGTCAATCGTCACATTCTGCCCGCTGACATCGGCAGCGTCCGCCGCTGATGGTGCGAGAAACGCGCCGCTGCCGAGGGTGAGGGCGACGAAAAGCGCCAACGAAGGACGCGAGGATTTTTTGTTGAACATTATTTTCCTCCTTTTGGGACTAAAAACTCAATGTCTTTGCGTAAATTGGACTTTTGGATTCATTATAGCAATTTATTGATATTTGGTCAATATTTGCGTCTCCGAACGCCTTTTATTGCGGCTTCGGGCTTTTTTTGCTATACTGCTGTATTGAACTATACAGTCATGAAGGCAGACGGCAGCATCCGTCTGTTACTTATAGGAAAGCAGGGGAAGTTTTGGAGCAGAAGCGCAGTTATCGGCGCATCGGGATCCTCGTCGCCGTCTT
>ERZ773083.2338-NODE-2338-length-11840-cov-7.972083_pt1 | contig 11840 bp, 12 predicted proteins | sample MGYA00511465_ERZ773083 | MGnify/ENA primary metagenome ERZ773083 (study PRJEB29015, sample SAMEA2738001) | human oral metagenome | biome: human oral; feature: human-associated habitat; material: dental | place: China | collected 2060 ... | reverse complement strand
CCTCCTGGTGGTGTTTGTGCAAAGATATTTTACCAGATTGATTCTGTATGTTCTGCTTTTTTATGTGTCCGATTTCATTTTACAATGAACCACATTGTCAAGAATGAAAATTCCCGCAGAAACAGGAATCCCTAACGGTTTCATCTGCGGCATCCATCACGGCAATTCCAACAACTTTTGCAACTCTCCATAATCATCGAATTATTCTTACATTTCAAACGGCTGTAAGCTGCTTATTCTCTCTTTCCTGGTGCTTTTGCACGGCAGAGCATCTGCGTCATTGTACCCATGGGACAGATGACGCACCAAGCGCGTGGACGATAGCGCAGCATCATCAGAATACCGATGATTGCCGAGGTCAGCATGAGGCTGTAGAAGCCAAAGGCAAACTGTGCTGCCCACGGCGCACCGCCTCCGCTGTACGCCCACCCCCACGGCACATCAAAGAGCCAGAACAGTGTCACCGCCTCCCGCAGAGGAGCGCCTGCCGCCGCATGATAGCTCACAACCATCACATTGGCAAACATGGTCAGAAAAAACGCCAGAAAACCGTAGCGGAATCTGCGGGTGCGCAGCCACGCAGGCAGTTCCTTCCGCGCGGAAAGACGCAAACGGCTGCCGAGCAGCTGAAAGAGCTGCCCGCGATCACAGTAGTGATTGCAGTAAGCCTTGTTCCCCGCCAGCAGGGCAAAGCCGAGCGGCGTAAGAAAACAGATCATGCCGAGCCATGCAAACAGAATATTGACAAAGCCCAGAGAGAAATACACGATGGAGAAGATCCAAAAGTATTGATACCATCGCATCCGCCGCTCCCTCATGTGTACACCTCCATCCGTATGACCTCCGCCGGACACTCGCGGCTGCACATACCACAGCCGACACAGTGCGCGGGATCGACCGTCGCATAGAGTCCGCGCAGAATGGTGATCGCACCGCGTGGGCATACATTCTGACACGTTCCGCAGGCAACACAGCTGCCGCGCTCAACAACAGGAATCAGGCGCTTCTTCGTCCCCATGAGATGTTCCCTCCTTGCCTTCCGCACGGAGAAGCGCACGCAGAATCTGCGCAACGCGCTCATCTTTCAGCCGATAGGTGACCTCAAGTCCACTGCGCTCCCCACGGATCAGTCCCGCCTGCCGCAGCTTGCTCAGATGCTGCGATACGGTGGACTGCGGCGCATCCAGACAATCCTGCATATAGGATACGTTGCAGCTCCCCTCACGCAGAAGCCGCCGCACAATGCAGAGGCGCACGGGATGCGCCAATGCACGCAAAAAATCCGCCGCCTCCTCAAGTAGCTCCCGATCCTCAATCACCATTTCATATCTCCTCTTCGTGCTGCATTCTCAAATAATAGTATCCACCGACCATATTCTTTGCTGTGAATCCGTGTGCGCGCAGAATCTGTTCGGCAAGATAGCCGCGCAGCCCCATCTTGCAGCAAACGATGATTGGAGTCTTCGGATCAAATTCATGCAGGCGTTCACGCAGCTGCGGCAGAGGAATCCGCTGCGCCCCCGCAATCTCACCGGTATGATATTCCTCCGGTGGACGCACATCAATGAGCATCGCTCCTGCTGCGACTTCCGCCGCCAGTTCACGCGGGAGAAGTGGAACACTTCTGCCCTGCAGAATGTTTTCCGCCGCATAGCCTGCCATATTTACGGGATCTTTTGCCGCAGAATACGGCGGCGCGTAGGACAGCTCGAACTCCTGCAGATCTGCCACCGTAAGCGACTGCCCAATCGCGGCGGCAATCACGTCGATACGCTTGTCCACGCCCTCCGATCCGATTGCCTGTGCCCCCAATATCACGCCGTCCGATGTGCGGAACATCAGCTTGAGTGCAATTTCCTGCGCCCCCGGATAATAGGTCACGTGGTGGCGCGGAAAAATCACCGTAAAGCGATAGTCCTCACCATATTTCAGCCCCGCTGCCTGCAAGGCACGCTCATTTTGTCCCGTCGCCGCAGCGGTACGTCCAAACACCTTCAACGCAGCCGTTCCGATCACGCCACGATACGCACGCTTCACTCCCGCCATGCTGTCCGCAGCCAAACGTGCCTGCCGATTTGCGGGTCCCGCCAAGGGAAGTGCCGCTGCTTTTCCCGTCTGCGCGGAACGTGTTAGCACGGCATCCCCCACCGCATACACATCGGGCACATTTGTCCTCATGTATTCATCAACGAGGATATGACCACGCGCACCGAGAGCAATACCGCTCTCCTCTAGAAAGGACGTATCGGGGCGCACGCCAATGGCAAGTGCGACAAAATCTCCATGCACCTCGCGTCCGCTGCCGAGGCGCACACAGATGCCACCGTCCGACTGCTCCTCAAATCCCGCGACACCGTCCCCGAGTGCCAGTTCCACACCGTGTCCGCGCAGTTCATCTTCAAGTAGAGAAATCATGTCTGCATCGAATACGGGGAGAATATGCGGCATTGCCTCGACCAAGGTCACAGAAAGCCCCCGCTCGCAGAAATTCTCCGCCAGCTCCACGCCGATAAATCCGCCGCCAACCACGACGACGCTGCGCCCCATTTCCATCATCGCGCGGAAGCGATCCGCATCCTGCACGCTGCGCAGCGTCGCAATACGCGGATGTTCAATGCCGGGAATCGGCGGACGCAGCGGCTTCGCTCCCGGCGAAAGCAACAGTGCATCATAACGCTCCGTGTAGACGCTGTCAGCAGAGCGCACCTCCACCGTATGCTGCGCCGTATCCACACGCACAACCTCACTGCATACACGCACATCGACGTTATACATTCCACGAAACTTCGCTGGGGTCTGGAGCAGCAGATCCCCGCGCTCGGCGATGACATCCCCCACATAGTATGGAAGCCCACAGTTTGCAAAGGATATATCCTCTCCACGCTCAAAGAGAACAATCTCCGCATGTTCATCCAAACGGCGCAGGCGTGCTGCAGCCGTTGCTCCACCTGCCACGCCTCCAACAATGATATATTTGCTCATAATATCATCTCCTTTTCTATATATCCATATATTACGATATAGTGTTTTAATTGTCAATAAGAACGGGGCACGTACACGAAGATTTTTGATCTTCATGCACCTGCCCCGTTTGCCCGCTTTTTTTATAGGAAGCACTAATAAATTCAGCACCGCCATCTTGACGTATCTTTTTTGCCCGCACTTCGCCCTCGATCCTCCACATAGCTTTGGCTATGCGTCCGGTTTGCCTCCTTGTTCGGACGAAAAAATCTACGCCAATCTGACGGACTTCATTTTATCAGCGATTCCTATAGAATCGCCTCTGCCGCCGCCATTACGCCGAGTGCCGCGTGCTCAAAGGTCAGCCCGCCCTGCAGATAGATACAGTACGGCTCACGCATGGGGCCATCCGCGCTCAGCTCAATCGATGCCCCCTGCACAAATGTCCCCGCTGCCATGATGATCTGGTCAGCATAGCCCGGCATATCCCACGGCTCGGGTGCGGCGAACGCATCCACAGGCGACATCGCCTGAATTGCACGCGCGAATGCCTTCATCCGATCGGCACTCCCGAGCACAATCGCCTGGATGATATCACTGCGCGTGTCCGTAAAGTGAGGGAACGTGCGGCACCCCAGCCCCTCGAAGATCCCTGCGGCGAACACCGCCCCCTTGAGCGCCTGCACCACAACGTGCGGCGCAAGAAACAGCCCCTGAAAGAGAAGTCGGTTCGAGATGAGGCTCGCCCCAAGTTCATCCCCCATTCCAGGTGCCGTGAGCCGATACGACGCCATCTCTACGAGATCGCTGCGTCCCGCAATATAGCCGCCCGTCGGGGCAAGTCCGCCTCCTGGGTTCTTGATGAGTGATCCCGCCATGATATCTACGTTGGGAAGCACCGTCGGTTCGACCGTATCCACGAACTCGCCATAGCAGTTATCGACGAACACAATGCAGTTTGGATTCGCCGCCTTGACGCGTGCACTGACCGCGCGGATGTCCTCGATGCTGAGCGGCTCGCGCTCACTGTAGCCGCGCGAACGCTGAATGAGTGCAACCTTCGTCCGCACCGTCACAATGCGTGCAATCCCATCCAAATCGACGTGTCCGTCCGGCATCGGCAGCTCATCATAGAGCACGCCGAACTCCTTGAGGGAGCCGATACTCTCATGCGCCCACCCGATGACTGTCTGCATCGTATCGTATGGCGCTCCCGTAATCGAGACGAGCTGATCGCCCGGGCGCAGGATGCCAAAGAGCACCGTTGCAAGCGCGTGCGTTCCGGAGACGAACTGCGTCCGCACGAGCGCACGCTCCGCACCAAAGACACGCGCATAGAGTTCGTCCAGCTTTTCACGCCCGAGATCGCTGTACGCATAGCCCGCACTCACACCAAAGTGCGCGTCGGAGACGCGGCACTCCCGCATGGCATCAAGAACTTTTCTCGTATTGATCTCTGCGACCTCATCCATGCGTGCAAACGCCCTACGTGCACGCTCCATGACCTCCACACGCAGTGCCGCTAACTCGTCCCTCTGCAAATCCTACTTCCTTTCCAAATCCGACTGCTCGCGCGCTGTTCGCAGATAGCGTACGAGATGCAGCTTCAGGCGCTGCTCCAAGTCCTCAAGATCCACCGCATCAAACGAATAGCTCACATACGGCATCCCATTCACATGATACTCACCAAAAAATTCATTGCGATAGCAGTTGTAATAGATCCCAACATCATTTTTCCGCGCGAAGTCCATATAGTCAATGATGAGAAAGGAACCGTTTGTAAGCTGTGCCGGCGCGGACGGACGGATAAAGAGCTCAAACCCTTCCAATTCCTCCGGCAGCTGTGCGCCATACGCCCAGCCCGCAATGCTTTCACGCACAGGAAGGAGTTCCTGCGTTTGAAGTGCGTCTGCATGCAGCTCTGTCATTACACCCGGCAGCGAGCGCTGAAGTTCCTTGCCAAACGTCGCCAAATCCCCATGAATAAAGGATGGCAGGGCAAAGCTCACAACGCCGATCTCGACGCGCAGCTTGTACGAAGTCGTCGGAGCATCATAAAATCCAATGACGGCACGATGCTCTGCTGCATGATCGTAGCGGAAGAAATCATACTGCGCCTCATCCACCCGTCTTTCTTTCGACAGAATAAACCCGTCGATTTCATCAGGAAGATCATCGAGCACCGACGACTCCGCAACTGCCGCATCAATTTTCTCTGTAAATTCCTCCGCCATCAGACGCGCCTCTTACTTGCCCGTGCGACCGCGCTTCGTCATCGGCAGCCCCTTTGCGCAGAGCGGGCAAGTGTCTGGCGCATAGGTCTCCACATCCATCGTGAGGAGTGCCGTGGCGGGCACATCGCCGAAATTCGCCTTGCCGCCGCTGCGGTCGACCAGCATCGAAACCGCGACGGGAACAGCGCCCGCCTCCTTCACGACCTCAATGACCTCCTTGATCGAACCGCCCGTCGTCACAATATCCTCAACGATGAGCACGCGTTCCCCCTCATGCAGGGAGAAACCACGTCGAAACGTCATCTCGCCGTCCACGCGCTCCGTGAAGATCGCGCGTGTCCCGAGCGCCTTGCCCGTCTCATGTGCAAGCAGGATGCCGCCCGTCACGGGACCGACCACCGTCTCAATCTCCGCATCCTTGAACTTCTCCGCCATTGCCTCACAAAGCTGCTGTGTATAGGCAGGATGTTGAAGCACATTGAACTTTTCCACATAGTGCGGGCTGTGCAGTCCCGATGTCAATAGGAAATGCCCGTCCATAATTGCACCCGTCTTCACAAGCAGCGCCCGTACTTCCTCCTGCGTCATCATACCGTCTCCATCTCCTTCAAAATAGCCTCTGCTGCCGCACGCGGATCCTCCGCCGCATAGATCGCACGACCGACAACGATCTGCGATGCGCCCGCACGGATCGCCCCCGCCGGTGTCATTACGCGCCGCTGATCGTCATGTGCGACACCCGCAGGACGGATACCAGGCGTCACGATGAGAAAATCATTGCCACAGACACGGCGAATTTCTGATATTTCCGCAGGTGAGGCGACCACACCGTCCAGCCCTGCCTCCTGCGCTAGCTTTGCGCGGCGAAGAACTGCATCCGCAATCGTCCCCGTATGCCCCAGCCCCGCCCAGTCCTCTGCGTCCATGCTTGTGAGCACCGTCACGCCGATCAGCTTCGGACAGGGAATATCCGCCTCAGCTGCTGCACGGTGCAGCGCCTCAGCCGCCGCCTTCATCATCCGCAGACCGCCCGCCGTATGGACGTTCAGGATAGCGGGAGCGAGATGCAGCAGCGAGCACAGACCATTTCCAACCGTATTCGGGATATCATGCAGCTTCAGATCGAGAAATACCTTTTTCTCCCGCTCCTTCAGCCACGTTACGATATTACCACCGAGCGCATAAAAGAGTTCCATGCCCACCTTGTAGCAGCTGACACTGTCGCCAAGGCGTGTCACAAGCTGCTCTGCGTCCGCGCGCGTCGGCACATCCAGTGCTGCAATCAACCGTTCATCTGCCATGTTTTCACTCCTCTATGATACGCAGACGCGCATCCCCGCAGCCACAGTTCCCCCGTGCAAGCCGTACAGAGATGCCCGTGCGATAGCGTAGGACTGGCTCAGCCTCCGCCGTAAGCGTCGAGAGGACAAGTTCGCCATGCGCCCCGTCCGCTCGTGAGGCATTCCCCCCTGCATCAATGACCTCGGCAAAGAACAGCCGCTCCTCAAGATGGATGCCCTCTCCTGCTGCGCAGCTGCATCCAATCAGTGCCCCCATCTGCGCCCGTGCAAATATGTGCGCATGGCGTGCGCCCTGCTGCTCCGCAAACGCGCGTGCAAAGGACTGTGGCGTGATATGTGTGCCAACCGTAATCAGTCGACGTATGCGGAAATCTGCAAGACTGTCCAAGATGGCGGGCAGTACATCCTCCCAAACGATGATCGTATCCGGTACTGCTGCACGCAGAAGACGCATTGCAGCAGCACCATCCGCACAGGGCAATACCGTCGCACCAATACCGTCAAGCGCGTATTGCAGATCGAGCGTACGGCTGTCGGTAAAGTCCCCTGCGAGGAGCGCCGTGCTCGCACGATTCAGCCCGCACACAGTGAGCATATCTGCCACAGTCTGCACCTGACGCGCAACGTCGCCCTGCGTATAGCAGTGAATTTTTCCATGCTCCCCAGTGTCACGCAGCATACTCATGCGCAGGACACCCGAGAGTGGCAGTGTAAGCATGAAAAAGGGGGCATCCGCCCCCTCTTCCTCTGCACTCTCCCAAAACGGCAGGCGCGCCATATCCGCAAAGGATGTGACAGATGCGGCTTGAATTCCCTCACGTTCAAACGCCGTGCGGTAGAACTCCGTCTTTTCCTCTGCCCATTTGATCTGGCGCAGGAGAAGCGAAAGCCGCTCCTCCTCGGCGAGTGCAGTACCCATCATGATTCAAGTGGCCGCTGATAGAAGAACGGCTGAAAGCTTGTATAGCCCATTTTGCGGAAGTTCAGAATCGACTCCGTCGCGCCGACGAAGAGAATACCGCCGGGTTTGAGTGCCTCAAAGAAGTGGCGATAGAGCTGATCCTTCGCCTCATCTGTGAAGTAGATGACAACATTGCGGCAAAGGATCAAGTCAAAGCCCGTCTCGAACTTATCCCGCAGGAGATTGTGACGCTTGAACTCGATCATACTCTTGATTTCCTGCTTCACGGCAAAACGGTCACCGTCCGCGTCGAAATATTTGCGGCGGCGCTCCGGCGCCATACTCTTGATCTCATCCGCCGTATAGACACCACGCTTCGCCTTCGCGAGAATCTCGATATCGAGATCAGAGGCGAGAATGCGGTGTCGCGTCCCCGGTGTCATCTCTTTCATGATGATCGCGAGCGAATACGGTTCTGCTCCGATGGAGCAGCCTGCGCTCCAAATATTGAGCTTCGAGGAGCGTTTCAGGAGATCAGGAATGACGTCCGTCTCAAGCTTGCCGAACTTCTCCGGCGTGCGGAAGAACTCTGACACGTTGATCGTCAGATACTCGATGAACGCAGCAAAGTCGTCCTTGTTCTCACAGACATGATCGAAATATGCAACACAGCCCTTGTAGCCCGCACGCGTGATCAGATTGTTGATCCGCCGTTTCATCTGCGGTTCCTTATAGAGGTCAAGATCGATCTCCGTCTTTGCCTTGAGCTTCTGCTTAAACTGCTCCCAGTCGCGATCTTCTGCCATATATTACCCTCCCGAACACATTTCCCTACAACACCGTCTCACTGAATCGTAAAGACACGACAGGATTTCTTTACCTCAAGTTTGGGCAGCATCACATGAAGAACCCCCGCCTCGTAGGAAACAGATACCTCCGCCTCATCCACATCGTCAATGAGGAAGGATCGCTCGAATACGCCCGCCTTGCGCTCATGGCAGAGGTACTTCGTATCGGACTCCTCCGGCACAATGCGCTCCGCCTTGATCCTCAGGCGCCCGTCCTCCGTATAGGAAACCTCAATGGCATCCTTCGTTAATCCAGGAAGCTCCGCAAACAACTCGTATGCGTTCTCGCAGTCGATAACATCGACGCGGAACGGGAAGAGCATTCCGCCCACCTTGTCGAGCGGGTTAAACGAATGCTCCATCACGGAGTCAAGCGCTTTTCCAATCATTTCCTGACCCTTTTCGGCATTTTCTCGCAGATTAAACGGCAATGGACGAAACATAGTGACCACCTCCAACACAATAACCCTGTCTATGTTATCATTATAGCAATAAAGGACATTCTTTTCAATATGCGCACAGAAAAGGGCAGCGGTACGAAGTGCAAAACCTCGTGCCGCTGCCCTTGCTATGTATTCTGTTCCGGAAATATAATCTCCTATTTACCAAACCTTTCCGAACATGAACCACAGGCGGTTCTTTGCCTGTGCCTCATCGCTCGCGTTCCGCGCAAGCCCGATGCGGCGTGCCCAGTCGAGGCGCAGGAAGTAGTCGCCGGGGCGGCTGTAGCTGACGCCGATGCCCCATCCTCTGAGCGTTGTGCCGCCATCCACGCCGTCATGCGCGTATACCACATGCCCCGTGTCATAGTAGGTGCTGAGATCGAGATGCGGGATGCCCGTCCGATAGACCAGCTCCGCACTCGCAAGATAGCCGCTATCGCCCGAGCCCTCGCCCTGCGGGTAGGCGCGCACGCCATTTGCCCCACCGAGGTAGATCTCCTCGGAGCTGTCGAGGTTGTCCCCCGCCGCCTGCATCTGCGCCCTCATGTTCAGATGGAAACGTCCGCCGAGCTCCTGTCGCACGCCGAGATTCAGCACCCCTTTGGTAAAGCTGCCCTCTGTCCCCGCACGCCGCATCTGCCGCTCTGCCATCGCCGAGTCGGACGCAATCGTGCCATGATAGGCGGTGAGGTCGTAGGTCAGGCGCGTGCGCGGGCGGACCATCTCGCCGCGTACGCCGATATGCGCGGCATTGCTGTGCTTTTCGAGGGTCATGCCGACGTTCTTGTACTCGTCCTCAAGTTTTCGCCAGTCCCATCCGTAGGTGAGACTGACGCTGTCCCGCGCGGTGCGCAGGAGCGGCGATGTGCCAAAGAGGCTCACGGTATCGGCGTGTCCCTGTGCGCCAAGGCGGCGAAATGCGCCCGAAAGCTCGTAGTCCATGCGGCTGACACCGAGACCGAGCATGGTGCCGTCCACGCCGACGGGGTGGGTATAGTTGATGCTGTAATTGCGGAGGTCTTCGTTCGAGAGCATCGCGGCAAGGCTCAGCCGATCACCGCTGCGGGTGATGTTCGACAGGCTCGCCTGCACGCCGTAGCGGTAGCGTCCCGAGGTCTTGCTCCCGTAGTTCTCGCTGTAGAGGACATAGCTCTGGCGCTTGCCGTCCCGCACGCGAATGGTGAGGTCGCTCGTACCGAAGTCCGCCCCCGGCGAGAGGAGTCCCGCCGCCTCCACGCCGCCGAGGGCGGCGATGTTATACAGTGCCTTTTCAAGCCGTCGTCCCTCGATGGGTGCGCCCGTATGGAGCGCGTGGGCGAGGCGGCGGATCTGTCCGTCGTCGATGGCGGCACTACTGTCGATCGTGATTTTCCCATAGCGTCCCGCGAGAATGCGGATCTCAAGTGCGCCCTCCGCATTCGTCTGCGGCGGGAGATAGGCGGCAGCGGCGGGATAGCCGTGGCTGCGTGCGTAGGTGGTGAGGGCACCGAGGAGTGTATTCAGCTCCGCTGTGGAGATGGTGCGCTCCGTATAGCGTGCCGCTTTGCGGTTCAGATCGTCCGCATTCAGCTGCGTGCCGTCCTGCACGATGTCGATGCGTGCGAGACGAAAGGCTGCCGCCGCACTGCCGCCGCCTGCGGTCGGCAGGCTGCTTTCGAGGGCGTTTTCTTGTACCTTTTCGGGCAGATGCGCATCGGACTGCGGCAAATTCGTCGCTGCAAAGGCTGTGCTCGGCAGCAGAAGCACCGCCGCAAGGGGCACGGCAAGTCCAAAGCGCGCGTGTTTTTCTTTTATCTTCAACGGAAAGACTCCTTTTCACAAAGATTTAAGGAAGCACGAATACGCGCCATCAAAGACGCAACCCTTGAATCTCGAAGGCACGTTCCGCATCGAAGCGATAGATGCCGAGCGTTGCCGTGGGGATGGGACGCGGCAAGCCGAATACATAGACCTCCTGCCCGAAGCCCATATCAAAGCGCGGCGCCGCATCCTGCACGAGTGCGGCAAGGACGCCGCCTGCAATGGGCGCGGCGATGCTAAATGCAGTCGCATTGCCCGCCGCCTGCGTAATGCGGTAGTTGCCGACGACACCGTCACTCGTGCTGCCGACGCGCCCTGTGATGCCGTAGCTGCCCGGCGTATCGGTATTCGTCAGCGTCGTGCCATATGTGATGCCGTGCGCACCGAATACGCGCTCGTCCTCACCCTCGACGAAGCCCTCCGCACGTCCCGTGAAGGAGGGCAGCGGCGCGCCCTGCACAATGCTCTGCGGCGCGGCGGTGAGCGTCAGCGTGCGCGGCGTGATTCTGCCTGTGCCCGTGAGCGTCGCCGTATTCAGACGATAGTTGCCCGCGCCCGCACCCGTGAGGGTCAGCCCCGTGTAGTTCACCGCGTGCGTGCCGACGTTCTTGTCCGCATAGCTGCCCGTGCCCGTGCTCGTGACCGTGATGCCCGCGCCCTCGCCGTCCACAAAGTTCGAGAGGGTGTAGTTCTCGCCCTTTTTCAACGCGTCGCCCGCATTCCGCGTGCCGTCGTATACCTTGTCAAAGGTCTGCCCCGCCACCGTGCCGAGGGTCAGGGCACGCCGCGTGATTGCACCTGCGCCCTGCGCAGTATCGGCGATGGTATAGTTCCCTGCGCCCGCACCCGTAAGCGCAACGCCCGTATAGTTGACTTTATTTGCCCCGGCGACGGTCTTATTGTTATATGCTGCGCCCGCAGCGGTCGCCGCTACGAGGTTTTCCTCGCCCGCGACAACGTTTCCGAGTGTTGCACGGAACGCTGCTGCGTCTGCGGCGGTCGTGCCGTCGTAGGTCTTTGTCTGCGCCGTGACCGAGCCAACGGTCAGCGTGCGCTTTGCAATCGTACCTGTACCCTGCGCCGTCGTCGCGGCGAGGCTGTAGTTGCCCGCATCCGCACCCGCGAGGGCGACGCCTGTGTAGTCGATGCGATTCGCCGCAGCGACGTTCTTATCGTTATACGTCGCACCTGTGGCGGCTGCCGTTACATTGTCTCCCTCAATGACATTGTTCAGTGCCGCGCCGAACTTCGATGCGTCTGCCGAGGTATTGCCGTCGTAGGTCTTTGTCTGTGCCTCGACTGCGCCGAGCGTCAGCGCACGCTGCGTGATTGTACCTGCGCCCTGCGCGGTA
>ERZ773083.2333-NODE-2333-length-11863-cov-14.459519_pt1 | contig 11863 bp, 15 predicted proteins | sample MGYA00511465_ERZ773083 | MGnify/ENA primary metagenome ERZ773083 (study PRJEB29015, sample SAMEA2738001) | human oral metagenome | biome: human oral; feature: human-associated habitat; material: dental | place: China | collected 2060 ... | reverse complement strand
CTAAATCTTCTCCTAATTATTTTACTAATTCTGATATTGTTCATTATGGACTTATCACTGTTATTCATACTTTTGGCAGAGATCTAAAATGGAATCCACATATACATGCTCTTGTTTCTCTTGGTGGCTTTACCAAAAATTTTACTTTTAAAAAGTTAGACTACTTTCATGTTCCTTCTATTGCTGGGCAATGAAAGTATCTTGTGCTTAATATTGTTCAAAATGGTAATTATCCTAATCTTAAAATTAAAAATCTTGCTCAAAAAGCTGTTTCTAAATTATATAAAGAAGATAAAAGATTATTCTTTAATGTAGGCTCTGGTGATGTTAATTCACCTAAAGGAATTGTAAAATATTTAGGTAGATATCTCGCTCGTGCTCCTATTGCTGAATACAAAATCACTTATTATGATAATGAAAAAGTTACTTTTTTCTTTAATGATTTAGCTGATGACAAAAAGAAAAAATATGTAACTATGGATATAGATAAATTTGTTCAACAAATTCTCATCCATTTACCTCCAAAAAATTTTAAAATGATTAATAGATTTGGATTTTATGGGCGCAATATTACAGCAAAATTGAGAAATATAGTTAAGAAATACAAAAAAAGTTTTTCTAAATCTGTATATTCTTTTTATGTAAAACAATCTATTGATACATTTGGTATACATCCATTTATGTGTCCTTATTGTAAAATTATGATGGATATACAAGAAATTTATGTAAGCTCAGGTTGGTATGGACGGACCATACATAAGATTTATTTCTAATAATTCTCTAATGAGTATTTTTCATTAGAGCTTTTTGTGATACAAATTTTTAATTATTTTGAAGATTTTTCTCAAAAAAAATACTATTTTTTATTTAGTATATATATACTACTTGTATTATTTATACCTCTTTAAATTTATACTTTCCTAATAAAAAATAAAAAGGAGAGAAATTAATTCTCTCCTTATGTCGTATAGACTTTAATCTTAAAAAATTCTCTGTCGCTAGGACTATTGATAATTAATGATAGCATTTTTTTAAAAGATTGTCAATAAATTAAATATTTTTTGATAATGTTATCAATTAATGTTAATTGATTTGCTGTTAATTTTGGATATATTATTTGTCCATTATTTCTAGGTCTCATTAATCTAGTACGATCAATACTTCTAATTGCTTTAACTAAAGCGTAAGATGTTTTAGGAAGAGGATCATTAGGGTCTTGAATGCTATTAATTCCCCCTAAATTAACAGTTAAATTTGAATTATTTATTTTTGAAGTAAAAGGAACAACTATCACATCATTTCTGTCTACTGTAATAACTACACAATAATGAGTGTACCTAAATTCACTTCCTATACCAAATCCAAAATTTACTAAAAAAATTTCCCCTCTTTTACATGCAATTACAGGTGAACTGTTTCTATTCTTATTTACTATAATTTTTTTATTTTTAGATATTAGAAAAATTATATATTTAAGTAGTCTTGTGTACTCATCAGCAGAAATCAGCTTTTTAAACTGTTTTAATAATCTTTTAAAAATTCTATTAAATTTTTTCATTTTACCCCTCTTTAATTAATAATTTTGTTATGAGCATTTATAATATTTTTAACTTCTCCCAGTACTCTTAATGTTAAATCCTCAATCTTTGCATTACCTATTTTAATTTCTTCTTGAATTAGCCACCATATCGCTGTTGAATCAGGAGTTTTTAAAGGTTCAGGTAATATTTTAAGAAAGTCTCTAGCTAATTTAGTTGAGTAAATATTTTTTCCTTTTTCTTCAAGATAACCTCTTTTTAAAAGTCCACTTATTATAGATGCTTGTGTTGCACTTGTACCAATACTTCCATTTAATCCATCTTTTCCTTCATCTTTAAGTTTTAAAATTTCTTTAATTTTTTCATTTTTAACATATTTTGCAATATTATTCATATCTTTTATTAAAGAAGCTTGTGTATAACGACTTTTAGGTTTAGTTTCTTTTTCAATGATATTTAAATCATCTTTTTTAACAGGAAAGTTAAATTTACCCTCTGGAATATCAAAAGAAAGTTCTTCATCTTCCTCATTATTTTCGTTTTCTTCAATTTCAAAGTAAAAATTTCTATATCCAGGATCTAAAATAGTGGAAAAATTTTTCTTAAAAATTTCATCTTCTATCTCTAATAAAAGTTCTGTTTTTTTGACTTTTGTTTTCTCCATAAATTGTATTAGGTATCTCTTTACAATCAATAAATAAATATTTTTTTCTTCTTCAGAAAATTTATCAAAATCTAATTCAGGTTTATAAGTAGGAATAATACCATAGTGAACTTTTACCTTTTTATCATTAAAGCATCTACTTTTATTTTCTTCAGATAAATCAACTTTAAACTTCCCTTCAAATCTTTTTAATGCTTCAGGAACTAATTTTGGAGCTTTTTTAAAATGCTCATCAGTTAAGTATTGACATTCAGATCTATTATATGTAATAGCCCTAAATTTATCTCTTAAAGCTTGTGTTATTTCCAGAACCTTATCTACATCATAGCCAAACTTATTATTAGCTTCAACTTGTAGGTTATTTAAATTAAAAGGTAAAGGTGGAGGATTATTAACAATTTTCTTTGAAATAGTTATAATTCCATTTTTATCTGATATTTTATTTATAATTTTTTCTAAATCTTCTTTATTAGTAATTCTTTCTTGTGTGTAATATTTGAAATTTATTACAAATTTTTTTAAATCAACATTTAACATAAGATCATAGTATTTTTCTTTTACATGGTTTTCAATTTCAAAATCTCTATTAACTACAAGGGCTAAAGTTGGTGTTTGAACTCTTCCAACTGTCAATGTTATTTTATCTTTATTAGTTAAAGTAAAAAATCTACTTAAATTTATTCCTAAAACTATATCAGCAATACTTCGAGCTTTTGCTGCATTTCCTAGTGAAATAAATTTATTATTATTCTCCATTTTATTAAAAGCTCTTTTTACAGCTTCTAAGCTATTATCATTAATTAGTAACCTTTTTACTTGCTTTTTACAATTTAAATATTCAAAAATTTCATCAATCAAATATTGTCCTTCATCATCAGGATCTCCTGCATGTATTATTATATCAGCTTTTTTTATTAATTCCTTTAAATTTTTAAAAAGAGAACTTTTATTTTTAATTATAGATTTTTCCCATTTTTCAAAATATATTGGAAGTTTATCTAATTGCCATTTTTTTAATTCAGGATCTATATCTTCAGGATCTTTTAATTTTAAAATATGTCCTCCAACCCAACAAATTACATAATCCCCCACTTCTATTTGAAGTCCTTTATTATTTTTTGTTCCTGGAATAGCTTTAGAAATATCTTCAGCTAATTCTTTTTTTTCAGCTATTATAAGTTGCATATATAACTCCTAACGACTTTTTTCATCTTTTTGAACATTATTTATCTTTGGAATAATAAAATTTTCATCAGTTGAAATCTCTTTTATTATTTCTCCATTAAATTTAATAAGTTGATTTCCAATTAACTTTAAATCTTCTATTTTTCCTGAAAAAGTCTTATTTCCTTCTTCATCAATAATAGCTTGAAATTTTCCAAAAATTTCAAGATTTTCTTTATCAATTTTAAAAAATTCAACTTCTTTACCTGGAATTTCTCTTGCAAATACAATCTCATTATCAATTTCTCTAATATTAAAACTAATTTCTCTTTCATCTTTTGTTTTATCTCTTTTTATATCATCTAAATAAAGTGTTTTTACTAACTTCCTTATCTTTTCATTATGTAAGTCAATATTTCCCATACTTCTCCTTTTTCTACATAGTTAATGCTTTCAATATTAAAGTATCTCTTTCTAATAATTTTTTTAGAAAAAATTTAAAATATATCTTAGTTAAAGAATTCATAAAATCTAAATTTTGAATATCTTTTTTATAAATTTTTGATACTAGTTCAGCAAAATTTATATGGTATAGTTCTTTTAAATCAATTACTTTTAATTCTTTTATATTTAATTTCTGTATTTTCTCTTTAATATTAAAGCCTATATTTACTGTATTATTAAAAAAAATTTGAATGTTTTTAGTTGAGTCTTCTTTAAAAGTTGGAGCATATTCTCTTTTATTTATTAAAGTTTGAAAATTAACAATATTCCTATTTAAAATATCCTGATTAGAGTCATCTGTATAAATTCTATCTAGTTCTTCTTTATACATAAATTTACTATTTTTGATATCTAAAATATATTTGTCAGCAAAAATTCTACTAATACTTCCATCTCTATGTATAAAAATTTCAACAAAATTAAGTTCCATAAAATCACTCTACTTAGTTTTAAAAATAATAAAAATTAAAAATATAGTTAAAAAAAGATTTAAAAATGAAATAATATATAGAAGAATAAAATTCTTTTTCTTTTTTTCATTATTAGTAACTAAATCTTTAATATTTGATTTATTAAGAATTTCAGCATGATAATTTTGCCAACTCACTAAAACTTTATCCATTAAGTCAAAGAGTACCTTTGATTGTTGAGAAGCTCCAGATAAAATTTCATCAGTATAACTCTCAATATCTCTTCTAGCATTTAATTTAAGTTCATTAAAGAATTGTTTTATTTCTCCTATATTTTTTAAAATATCCTCTACTTCTTCTTTGGTTTTCTGAAAAAAAGGTAAAGTATTTTCTTCTAAAATAACTTCATTGTTTTTTCTTTCAGCAACTTTTCTTCCATCTTTTTCCTTTGCATTTTTTAAAGTAGAAGCAGGAATTTCTAAGCTATCATTACTTTTAGAAATATAAGATTTTGTATTTTCATTTTTTTTCTTAACTACATATTCTGCCTTCTTATTTTTTTCATTTTCTTTTTCTTCTTTTTTTTCAGTATCATCAATTGGAGAAATGTTATTAATAAAATCCATAAAACCTTTTACATTTTCTTCATCACTCATATTCTACCTCTATTTTTCCTTTCCATCTTCATAATATTTAATTAAAGTTTTTATACAATTATCTTTGTTCCAAAGATTAACTTCTTTAAGCTGACCACTTTTATAAAATTCTTTTGAATATCCTTGTTTATAGCCTTTATAATAGTCTATTGTTTCTTTTAGTTTACCATTATCATGATAATAAATAAGAGTACCTTCAAGAATACCATCTTTACTATAAAAAGCTTCTATAACAGGAATACTATCTTCTCTAAACTTTCTATATAAACCTGATTTTATATCATCAATAGTTTTAAAAGCTTCTTTGAGCTGGCCACTTTTATAAAAAGTATAAATATAGTTAATTTTTGGAGTCTTGTTTATAAGTTTTGGAGTTAGAATAATTTTCTCTATTTCACCACTTAAATAATAAAATTCAGTAGTTTCTTTATCTACAACTTTACTTTTTAAATTTCCATTAGGATAATATTCAGCAATAAGTATAGAATGTAATAAAATTTTAAAAATATTTTTTGAATTTTTAAAATAATAGGTCCATTTTTTAATTTTTGAATCTTTTGATTTACTGGAAGAATAAATATAATCTGTTCCATAAAAATTTTCTAAAAACTCATGATTATCAACTACTTTTTTTATAGAAAATTTTTCTTCTGTTTTATCCTGAAAATCTTCTGTAAGATAATCTTTAAATATTTTTTTTATAAATTTTTGATATAAAAATTCTTTAAATTTCATAATAAGGTCCTTTTTACTAAAATATATATGTTATAAAAAAATGATGAAATAAGAATTCCTACTAACATCTTTAAAGACTCTAAAACTATTTCCTTTCCTTCAACTTTTTTCAATTTTTTTAATATATAAAAAAATATAAAAAGAAATGAATAAGGGATATATTTATAAATACCTGGTAAATTCAAAAAAGAAATAAAAGCTCCAAATACTATACCTAGTATCAAATATAAAATATCTTCTTTTTTATTAAAAAGAGATATGTATTTTTTCCCTCTTTCTTTGCTAATTGTTTTTATTTCTATAATTCCACTATTTAAAGTATTTACCATTTGTAAAAAAAACTTTACTCTTCTTTTAAATGTATTTTTAATAATTTTAATTGGATTTAAAGTCATATTAACAAGCCTCCTTTATCTTTCAAATTCTTTATTCTTAATTTTTAACTTTTTTGGAATACTAAAATCTTCCTCTTTTTCTGAGTAAAATTGTTTTAATAATTTCTCATTCTTTTCCTCATCAAAAGAAAACGGAACATATATTTTTTCTTTTTCATCATATCTTTCAATACTTTTTATTGGCTCAGCAATATCGGTACCTTTAAAATATTCTTTATTAGATTCTACAAAATATGTTTTTAAAAAATCCTTTTCTCTTTTATCTTCTATATTTTCAAAATCTACTAATAATGCTCCATTACTTCCACTTAAAATTCCTAAATGATAAAATTCATCATCTTTATTTTGGATTATTAAATAATTAACATTCATTTTGGTTGCTAATGTTTTTTCAACAATAATGCCTTCTTCTAAATTTTTTAAAAACTCTGGAAATGTTTCTATTCTATTAGATATATCTTTCCTTTTTCCAGGACCATAATTTTGTTCTACTCTATTTAAAATTTCTTGATCATTTAAATTATTATCTTTTATATAGGAATATAACCTTTTTCCTTTTATACTGTTGTCATTGCTATTTATATATTGAAGCCCTAATAAGTGAGGTAAATATTTATCACGAATTTCTATATCAAATTCTTTTGTATTTCCTTGTATTTTAATATCAATATTCTCAAATTTTTTATACCATTCAAATAATTCTTGAACTTTATATGTTTTTTCTTTAGACATCTTCACTCCTTATGGATTATTTATAAAAATAAAAAAGACTAGATCTCTTTCATCTAGTCTTTTGTTTTTAACTTTTCGCTTGTTTCTGTCCATTCCGAACCCCACCCAAGCTTTGGTCTACCGATAAGTTTAAACAGTAATGAGCTTCGCTGCGTTCGATATTTCAAGCCCCTCGATACACGGGACAGGAGTTCTCACATCCTGTAAGCCTATTTCTTATTTATATTATACCATTTTTTTTAATTATATCAAGACTAGATTTATATTTAATATTTTATTAGTTCTATTCTTAATCAGCAGAAATTGAGTTCAATTTTTTATTCTTATATTTAACTATTCTTTCAAAATTTTCATCTATCAATTTTATAAAAAAATATCCTCTATTTCTAAAATCATATCTATTTACTATTTCATCTCTTGCTACTATTTTCTCTTCATCAGTTAAAATATCTTTTAAATATATTAGATTTTCGGCTAATTTTTTATTTCTATTAAGATTTATAGTTTCATTATTATTTTTTATCTCATTATCTAAATCTATTACAAAATTATTAAAATCATTAATTTTAATTTTATTAAAATCTTTTTCTAACTGATTTTTTCTATATTCTTCTATCCTATCCATATACTTATTAACTAATTTTGTAAAATATGATATTTCATTATCAACATTATATTCAGAGTCTTCATTTAACATAATATCTCTAACTATTTCCTCTTTTTCTTTATCAGTTAACACTGCTTTTAAATGAAATAAATCAGTACATAGCTTTTTTTGAAGTAATTTATTTTTTGAATAATCAAAAGTTTCTCTTGAATTTTTTATGAATTTGTCAATTATTTTATCTAGTTCAATTTTATATGTTTCTATTTTAGTTTCAGGTGTCATTTTATATTTATGACATTTATTATTTGGCATTTCTTTTTCTAAAAAATTTTTAAAAACTTTATAATCTAATGCTTTATCTGAAAATATTAAATTTCTAAATCCTTTAAAAAAATTTAAAACTATAAAAGCTGTAATAATTCCAGAAAAACTTCCTAAAAATGTTAATAAAAATTGCTTCAATTTAATCCCTCCCATCTATTAAAAGTATGTGACACATGTGTCACTTAGTTTATAAATTTAATAATTTATTTAACTTTGCTTCTTATTTATTTTATTTTTTTTGAATTTATATATAATTCTTTATCTTTCATAGTAATATTTTCTTTATTATTTCCATTTTCCCTTTTTATATCAATACTTGATATTACTTTTTCTGTAGTACTGTAATTTACCTTACAATATACACACTCAAAATATAAAATACTCTCTTTTGTTTTAGATTTTGTTTTAATTTTAATTAACACTTGAATCACTCCTTAAATTTTTTATTCTTTTTCACATTTAAAATTATCATTTTCAATTATCATTATTTTTTTATTAAGTGTATATGAAAAAATATTATAGAAAGTAACGAAACAATCGCTGAAATTCCATCCAAAATTTTTTCTTTATTTTTTAAATTTTTAAAATTTTTTATAAAAAGTATAGTTGCACCTATATACATTGTATATAAGAGAAAAAATACTAATTTTAATAAATATGACATTTTTATCCTCCTCTTTAATTAAATTCTATTCCTCACTTACATTATAACTATAATCAAAATTAGTAAAAATAATTTTATCATTATTCATACTTCCTTTTCTTTTAAATTATTAACATTGGTAATAAAAAACTTAATATAAAAAATATTAGAGCAATTGAGTGACATATAGAATTAGTTATAAATAACCCCATAAAGAAAATTAAAATAGTTAAAAATATTAGAATTAATATAAATTTAATATTTTCTTTAAAATTTTCTAAATCTTTCATTTTTTCTCCTTTTATATTTCATTTATTATGTCAACATCTTTTTTTCAATTACTTTGTCCAATTTATCTTCTTAAACTCTGTTTTCTCTATAATTTTTAAATAATTTCAGTTGTCTAATATCAATATTTTTCTTATCAGCTGTAATAGCTTTTGTTTTAGCTACAAAGAATTTTAAAAAGTCTTTATTAGCTTGGATTTGAAGACTTAATCTTAACTCTTCAACTCGTTCTCTTGTGAAACAGTTAGATTTTGAAACTCTAACTTCCAATTCATTTTCTTTATCTTTAACATAAGGAATACCAATTATTCTTAATGTTAGAGACTTTTCAAAGTATAGCACAGCTGACACAATATAAAAACTTTTAAGTAGTTTTTTAATTACTTTTACTTGATTTAAAAATAATTGAGCTATTTTTTCTTCATCTAAATTCTTATAATTTTTCTCATTAATTTTTATAAGAATTCCAACAGCTAAAGATTGCTTTTGACTTTCATTAATCTTACAATAGTAACTTTTTATTTCTTTTTTAGGATTATTTTTATTATATTTTTCAATACTTTTTTTAAATAATTTTCTATAAGCTACTTGAACAGACTTCAAGATATCTGTATTTCCAATTAAAATTTTATATTGACATTCAAAATTACCAGGAGAAAGTTTAAGAATATCATCTTCTGTACTTAAAGAATATTTATTTGTACCAATGTAAAGTGTGTACTTCATTTATAACCTCCTCAAGATAGTATTTCATACCTCTTTTTACTTTCTACTAACAATTCAGGATAGTTTTTTTCTATAACACAAATAAGCTCTTTATATATGACTTGTAAATAAAGAGAATATGAAGCTTTCTTAAATATTTCTAAATCTTTTACTTCTGGATGAATTTTAAAATAATTTCTTTCACTTTCTTCAACTATATCTTTTTGAATTTCTTTATCTAAAGTTAAGAAATACTCAATTGTTTCTTTTTTAATTACATGTTCTTCAATGATTTCTCTTACTTTTTCTTCTCTTTTTTTAGTTTCCTGAATTTCTTTTTCTTTCACTTTCTTCTTATTTTTAATATTCTCTATAAGTGAGTAATTTATCTCTTTTATTTTTGCACTGAATAAAGCAGCAATATTTTTTACTGCTGAAAGTTTAGATATTTCCTTATATGTCCTTTCTAAATATATTTTTAGAAATTCTTTATTCCCATCTAATGCTTCTAATATTTTTGAAGTATATATTTCATTTGTATCTGTATAATTAATTCCAAGTTCATGAAATATTTTTTCAATTTCTGAGTCTTTTTCTTTTTTATTTTTTTCATCATCATGACATGTCATGTTATTATATTTATATATTATATTTATATTGTGACAAGATTCTTGTCCACTAGTGGATGCTTTTTCTATCCACTGGGTATCTGAACTACCCATTTTTTCAAGTGGATGTTTTTTTTGTCCACTAGTGGATGCTTTTTCTATCCACTGATTTGAACTATCCATTTTTTCAAGTGGATGCTTTTCTTGTTCACTAGTGGATAAATTTTCTGTCCACTGAGTTTTTTCATCAGTTTCTAATATTCCAAATTCTTTTTTTAATTTCATTATTAAGTGGATTTTTTTATCATTTCCTGAATAACTTATTTTATTTCTTTTACAAAGCAACTGTAATTCTTTATAATTAAAATCCTCAAAATTTCTAATATTATCTATATCAATATCAGAACCACCACTTAATACTCTTTTATATCCTAATTCAATCAATGGAATATCTGTTGAAATAATAGAAAGTATCTTAGCAGAATTTATTTTATAGTAAGTTTTACTTGGAGTTCCAATTTTCTTTACTGTAAAAAAACCTAATTCTTGACCTCTTTTTTTATATTTTTTAATTTCACTGTATTCAAATCCACCCTTTGTATGTAGGTAGTCATCAGTTAAATAAAATCCTTCTGGAGTTAAATCTCCTTGATCACGAAAAAAATTAAATTTATTCATTAAGAGAGACATAAATCCTGCTAATGGAAAACCATAGATACTAACCAGTTTAGCATTTACCATATAAAATGATGTTTGACTAAAAGTATTACATAAAAGTTCATCACATTGTTCTTCAGTTAGATTTAAATTCATTAGCATTTTATTTCACCTCTCCAGTATAATTCATTACTATTTTCTCATTACTTAATTCTAAATAATTTTTAGCCTCTTTTGCAGTTATTACACAGTTGCTTACTATAATTACTTGATATTCAATACCTTTTTTTATTTGTTTTCTGTCAAAAATATCAAATAAATGATAATAATTATTTTTCTCCAATTCCTTCAGATATTTTTGAGTTGTCTCTATTTTTTCTTTTCTTATATAGGATGCATTAGATAATATTCTAGAAAAATCAAAATGAGTTTCTATATTTTTTAATTCTTCATTTTCTAATAAAAATTTAAGTAATCCTGTTGCTCCAAATGAAAGCCTTTTATCTGCTAAATAAGTTCCATGACCTTTTTTTATAACCACATATTTTAGTTTATTAACTTCTTTTAAAAATTTATCCATATTTTCTCTTTGAATAGTTATTTTGAATGTATCATTCCTTAAAATTTGTATATAATAAAGATGAGTATTATTTATTTTTATTATATTTTTTAAAAAAAATTGATCTGTAATAAATAAATGTTCAAACATCTCATTTAAAGTTAATATTATAGAATTTTCCCTATTTTTAGTATAAAAAAGGGGAAGAATACTAAATATAGGAGCTAATATATCATTGTCTGAGAGTTTTTCCATTGCTTGTCTAGGAATTAGAATGCAATCCTTCTCAAAAATTTTCTGTAATTTTTTTTCTTTTTCCATAAAAAAATCCTCCTTTTAAAAATTAAAAATTTAACTTGATTTTTCAGGAGGGTTAATGTAAAATGTAAATAGAAGATATATCTATATTTTTAAATTAACTCTTTGGATTGCTTTGGATTACTTCTAATTAACTTTACTGAGTAACCCCCCTGAGACTATTTAGAGATATAGATTTTTTTTATCCTTTTGATAGTTTTTAGATAAAAAAATCTCTACAAGATATTAGTAGAGATTTTTAATATATTTCTTATCAAGAGTTAAACTTATATTTAATAAGCTGTTTAGAAAAAGTTGACTTCTGGGTGTGCCATTTTTTAAAAAATAATTGACATAAAAAAAATTATGTGATATTC
>ERZ773083.2331-NODE-2331-length-11867-cov-7.336014_pt1 | contig 11867 bp, 13 predicted proteins | sample MGYA00511465_ERZ773083 | MGnify/ENA primary metagenome ERZ773083 (study PRJEB29015, sample SAMEA2738001) | human oral metagenome | biome: human oral; feature: human-associated habitat; material: dental | place: China | collected 2060 ... | reverse complement strand
TTATGCAAATATGAGGTATAAACCTATGAAATGGAAGATTATTGCGGATTCGGGCTGTGACTACCGCTCTTTGGACAATCTGGCACCAGATACTGAATTTGTCAGTGTCCCTTTGACCATCCAAGTAGGCGAGACCATCTACAGGGATGATGCCCAACTCAATATCGATCAGATGATGGATGAGATGTATGCGACCACGACTGCTTCTAAGTCTGCTTGTCCAAGTCCTGATGACTATATGAAGTCTTTTGAAGGAGCAGATAATATCGTCGTCACCACCACAGGTACCCTTTCTGGTAGCTACAATAGTGCTAAAATCGCTAAGAAAATGTATTTGGAAGAGCATCCGAATAGCAAGATTCACGTGATTGATAGCCTGTCAGCTGGTGGTGAGGTGGACCTGATTGTTCGTAAGCTCAACCAGCTGCTTGCTGAGGGTCTTGATTCTGACCAAGTCGTTGATGCTATCACAGACTACCAGTCCAAAACCAAATTGCTCTTTGTCTTGGCAAAGGTCGATAATTTGGTGAAGAATAGTCGTCTAAGCAAACTTATCGGGACTGTTGTCGGGCTCCTCAACATCCGTATGGTTGGAAAAGTTAGCCATACTGGTACTCTTGAGTTGCTTCAAAGAGCACGAGAACAAAAGAAAGCTATTAAGGCTGCTTTTGATGAATTAATCAAGGCGGGTTATAATGGTGGACATATTACCATTGCACACCACAACAATGAAAAGTTTATCAAGCAATTCTCTGAGAATTAGATACTGTTGTAATAAGAAGTAACCCAATTGATAATACAATTCTTCCTGCAAACATGCCAAATATATACTTACAGACATATTTCCATATGTTTGTTGTATTACACAGTCGGAATTTATAGGAAAGTTGAGTTCCTTGGCAAAGAAGTAACAAACTTGATTATTGACAAAACAATATATCTAACAAAAATGACCTAAACTTCCCACAAATAGTAAGATAGAAAAACCACTAATTATTTTACAGGAAATGGCATAGAGTAATACCAAAAAGTTTCTCTTAATGATTTTCTACTTTCCATTTTTTATAGGTGTTTTCTCTATCAAATCATCTTTTTTAACTCTATCAATTAAAATACTAATTGTGAAACAAACTAAAACTGCTACACCTAAAGTCAGAAGTACAATAATTAAATTGTTCAATTGATATAGGTAGGCTACAAAATTTCCCATAATTGACACAATTATTATAGATACAATAATGGGAACATTAATTGATTGTGTCATTTGGCCTACCAGAATTGAAGCTAACACTACGCTAAGTACAAAAAATCCTGCAAATATAGCTACGAAGATAGCTTTTAACACATAAACAAACAAGCTAGTTGATAAAACACCAAGAAAGAGTCCTACAAAATAAAAAATAATATTTTCAAGCAACAAAACAGGAACTAGATTAAAAAAACAATGAATAGACAAAGAAATAACTTTACTTAAGAATATCTCAAATCTACCGCCTGGAAATAAAAAGATAATTTCCCTTGCATTTCCAATATAATCTTTTAATAACAAACGATTTAGAATGATAACACCATAAATAGCAGCAACAGATACTGTTAATGTTGAAGCCAAAGTCATTATGCCTGCAGAGTCAGTTAAAATAGAGTTTTGATCAGATGACTCAAAATGTCCTACCAAACTGAAAAAAATCAAAGCAGATAAGTTGACTAATATATTTGTCCACATAATGCCCCTAAAATGACGACCATGGGTAGTGAACTCATAAATGATCTGTTCCTTCATACACTGTATCCCTCTTTTATTTTTCTATAGAATTGTTCAAAAGTTTCAAAACCTTGTCGCTTAATTTCCAAAACATCTGTATCCACTAAAATTTCTCCTTGCTGAATAAAAATAAGGCGATCAGTTATCTTCTCTAATTCAGTAAATGAATGGCTTGAAATAATAATCAACTTCTCTTGATTTTTGAAATCTAGTAAAAGTTGCTGAAGAAAAAGAATCCCATCTCTATCCAAACCATTAAATGGTTCATCTAGTATCAATATTTCTGGATTATGCAAACATGCTAAGGCAATATTAAGGCGTTGCTTCATACCTAAAGAAAATTTACAAATCATATCTCCTAAGTAAACATTTAGCCCAAATTTTTTTAGATAACTTTCAACATCCACAGATTGACAAGCATAATAACGTGTATGATTGTCAAAAACCTCTTTTACAGTATAAGCTCCAAAGCTATCTGGAAAAGGAAAGACAACACCGACTTTTTTAAGGAATTCGTTATAATTGAAAGAATTTACGATTTTATCGTCGAGAGCAACGGTTCCAGTAGGTTGACTTAATCCCAAAATACATCGGAATAGTGTTGTTTTTCCTGCACCATTATCTCCTATAACACTATAGACTTGCCCATAGTTCAAGGAAAGGCAGACGTTATTTAATAGCATCTTGTTCTTTACAACTTTTGTTAAATTAGAAACTGTTAACTTACTCATAACTATTTCCTCCTAGATAATGTTATTAGTGATAAAAAAAATCCAAAGCAAGCCCAAACTATTAGTGTGGAAAAATTCTGGCTGTCAACATACTCTAGTCTAAAAATGGATGAACGGATTATCTGACTAGCTGGTACAAAAGGAAAATACTTATATAAAGTTATTGTCCATGAAGGTAGTCTATCTGTTGCATAGATTATTGGAGAAAACATCAATCCACCAATCATAATTAGCTGTGTTACTAAGGAAACAACATTTGTTGGTAGAATATAGGCAATCGCAAAACCAACTAATAACAAGGAAAAAATAATCAATAATACAGATAAGATTGAATTAATCCCAATTGAAACATCTAAGCCAAAACCAAATTTGCTAATCAATATACTTGATAAGATTCCTGGTAGACATAATAATCCCCAAATTAATAAATCAGACAACAGTATCTCTACTCTCGAAACAGGCAATGTTTTCTGATATTCGTAAACACCATTTTGCTTAGCCTCACTAACAATTTGAGGTGCTAGCACACAAGTAACAGCAATCACATTTATAGCCATAGCTCCTGTACAAAGATAAGACTTCTCTGCTTGATTAGTTGAATTGGTAATGAATAGAAAACCATAAATGACAGCAAATGATAAAATGATTTGAACCACAACAAAGACTGGAATATAAAACCTGTGACGAAGTAAGCTCCATTTTACCAATCCACCGAATTTAGATAACCTTTTTTGACTATTATTCATTTATGTACTCCTCGTAGTCATCAGAGAGAGTTCTCAACTTTATCTCATAACTAACAATTCTATCTGTTTTCAGTAAATCAAAAATAACCGATATTACCTCTGTAAAACAATCTTCACTGACTGTAAAAATCAAACGTTTTTCAACATCATCATATTTCAAGTTATTATGATTCAAGAAATGAAAAAGTTCCTCTTTATTAACACCTGATAGCGATACTTGATGCTTTAACTGACGAGCATTTTTAGACTCTGATACAAGCACATCTCTTTTAATACGCCCTTTATCAAATAGTAAGTATCGATCAGCATACCTCTCTACCTCAAATAAATTATGACTGACAATGATAACTGTTGTTCCTAAATTTGCAAGAGAACGCAAGTAACGCCATATCAAAGTCCTTCTAAATGGATCAACATCATTAGTTGGCTCGTCCAGAACTAAAATAGATGGGATATCGACGACTGACATCGCAAAAGATGTTAATCGCTGAAGTCCACCTGAAAGCTTTTCGCCAGCTGTATGCTCCCATTGGTTAATCTCTAAGAAATCAATTAATTCTTTGGTACGACTTTCAACCGCTGAAGAATTCATTCCTTTTACAGCACCAATGCATTTAATTGCTTCCTGTACTGTGACTCCCTTAATTGGTACTTGAAACTGTGGCATAGAAGAAACAAGTTCTCTCGCTTTTCCAGGTTGTTTGGTTACATCTACTCCTTTAATATGTATTGTCCCCTTATCTGAGGCTACTGTGCCATTTATTTGATTCAGAAACGTACTCTTTCCAGCTCCGTTATGACCTACAATTGCAACGATCTGACTACTATAAAAAGTAATACTAATGTCATCTGTAACATTTTTTTGACCGTAAGACTTTTTCAAATGTCTTACAACAATAGTTTCTTGTTTCATGAATACCTCACAATCTGTGCTACAAAAAATAAAAGAAGTAATAATAGCAAGATAGTTATAATAGTGCTAAAAATACGACATGCTCTCCATACTATCTTTTCTTTATTTGTTAAAGAATCTCTATTATTATCAAAATTATTTTTCAAAAATGGATTATCAAATAACATATATATCAGTAATCGGCCATCAGTATGTTCTATAAGTCGTAATTGCCACAATAATCTAAAAATCATAATATAAATGGATATTGTTATATATGGACTAAAAAAATAATCACTTATTAGGTAAAAACAAGACAAGATAATACTGTCAAACAATGGGCCTGCTAAAATAGCCTTACTTCTTTCAAAAAGTGGCCAAATCCAAACATGTGTCAAATCAACTGTTGCTACTGATTTCTTCCAAGAAAAACGTAGAACTCTCCCTATATTTGTAACATTATTTGAAAACAAAATATGCATTCCTTCATGTATTATTGTGGTAAACAATGAGAAGAACACTCCAAATATTAAAAGCAGAATTTGGTTCTCTCTACCAAAATCATATTCAAGAAAAGGAAGTTTCGTTATACAAAATAAATTGTAAACTATAGCACCTCCTCCAAAAATGATTGCTAAAATTCTAAAAAAAAGTAGGTAGTTATTATCAGAATTCGGGATAGAGTTACCACTTTCAAAGAAATGATTCTCTTTCAATAATTCAAATAAAGGATCCCCGATTAATTGATGAGGTAACGATTCTATAATAGATTCATCCCATGTAATTTCATCAAAGACTAATAATTTCGAGCCTGTTGAATAAAGTAAGTAATCATTTTTACGAGTTTTCCTAAAGTAAATTTCTTGATTGAGGGACTCTATAACAATTACTTCAGTATTATTTTTTGTCATAATACCTGAAAATTTCCCATTTTTTAGCATCCCCATTCCCACATGTTGGACAATCATCAGCGTATCTCTCCCACGATGGGTGAGTAAACGAAGAGCCGTCTTCGTAGTTAATCTCATATTGTGTACTAAGGCTACTTGGTCTCGCATAGCCTGTCAGGACTCGAACTGCCTCATCAACAATAGCTGCCGTCAATTGAAAAATAGCTGGTGCATAGGCAATTGTCGGTGGATTAAAATCAATATTTCTAAATCCTACAAACTGCTCGACAAATTTATCATCATGCAAAGTATAATGGATATTCAAACAATCAAAGCATCCTGTCACTTTTGGAATGACAGAAAATACCCTACCTCGACTAACCTGCGATGCACCAAACACACAAGGCAAACCTGCTTTTATAATTGCTTTATTTACCGTTTTTTGTGCTTGAAAAGGCGGTTCGTCAATAACACAGATGACCAAATCAATACCTTCTGTAAATTCTAGTACATCTTCTGGTGTCTCAATTTTCTTGTTAAAACCTTCGACATTAATTGTAGAGTTCATTTCCCGTAATGCATTAACAGCTACATCTACTTTAAGTTTCCCTAAATCAGACTCTCTATATAGCAATTGCCTACCTAAATTACTTCTTTCAACTCTATCATAGTCGACAACCCGTACTGTTTTTGGCCCTAATCCAGACAGTAGTGTCAAAATGTTCGATCCACCACTCCCAAGTCCAAGTAATAAAATCGAGCTGGATCTGATTTTTTCTTGTATATCCATTGGGTTTCTGTCATATGGCATGTACCGACTGAAATAACTAATATTTGGATGGTAACGCTCATCCAAATCTTCCAAGACTTTATTAGGTGTTTCTTCAATAAGATTCTCTGCACTAAGAATATCCAATCCATCTACGACATCTTCTGGAGTTAGATCTGGAAAAGTATTAATCATGTGCTTGACTATTTCAGCCATCTCTCTACCATCGAGAACTTTTACCAACTCAAGCAACTTTCCTTCTGGGTCTTCAAACTCAGTTGTAATAGAAAGTTGGGCCCCTATGCGAAATAACTCATCATTTAACTGATATACTGGATAAATTGGTTTTATTCTTGGTTTAATGTATTGAAAGTTCATACTTTACCTCTTCTATAAATCCTGTAAAATGAAAACGCATGAATACCTTTCCATGCGTTTAACAAATGGCTAGCTATTTTAACACAATAAAGGCACTTCTACAAACTAATAGCTTGCAGAGGCATATGTAATAACGTCACGATAAATCAGACGATAATCCACCAAGCTGTAGCATTGGCACTTTCAGCTTTACGTACTTTGATGTTTTTCATACGCTTTTCATCTCCTTTTTAATTTATCTGATCGATCATTTTAAGTGGGACATGTCCTACTACATACCATTGGTATGTAGCTTGATTCTAACATACCAGTGGTATGTAGTCAACTACTTTTTTAGATTTTTTAATAAAAAATGGTTATAGAAAATAATTTCAAGATGCAATGAACAAAAATTATTAGGCAAGCTATGTATAAGTCTGTTATAATGATTAATTGGTAACTCTGTCAACAGTAATTGTGTACTAATTCCATTGACATAAATAAATTGAAAGGAGAGTTATTTTCTAAAATATGGAAAACACTAAAGAAAAAATACTTGAAGTCGCAACTAATCTTTTCTTAACAAAGGGATATGAACAAACTACCATTTCTGATATTATAAATGGCTTAGACGGTTTAACAAAAGGAGCAATTTATCACCATTTTGAATCTAAAGAGGATATTTTTGAAGCAGTTGTCAAAAATATAGGTTTACAGAATAAAATTATTTTTGACAAAATCAAATTTTCCAAAAATATAACTGGATCTGAAAAAATAACACAACTAGTTTCTATTAGTTTAGCTAATACTAATATGGAAACTATAGTTACAATTTCTCCTAAGTTACTGGATAGTCCTAAGTTATTTGTTTCATTTTTAAAACAAATGCAAGAACTCACAATCCCTGATTATTTTTATCCAATTATCGTAGAAGGAGTTGAAGACGGCTCAATAATGACAGACGAGCCTCAACAACTTGCAGAATTAATAGCTATTTTACTGAATATTTGGCTAAATCCTTTGATATTTGAAAATTCTAAAACTACTATTGTCTCAAAAATAGATATGCTAAACAAATGCTTGGAAAGCTTCAACATTAAATTTGATTTAAATATGTAAAAAATATTTCTCTTAGTCACATTCTAAGATGATTTCTACTTTCTCATATCCAGATACCTTGACAAAAGAGAAAATAAATCTTCAAAATCTATTTGAGGCCAAATTTAACTTTATTTGGATAGTCTTTATGTTAGAGAGAAAATAGTGATTGACTAATCGTTTACACAAATTTTACTAATCATCAAACTTTATATTCATAATCATCAGTAGACTTTATTATTTGTTTATGTTGTCTATCTCCTTCTCCATCTGATACAGTTTGAAAGCCAATCTTAAATCAATCTTGGAATAATCATACCTATCTGGTCTGCGATTCTTGGAACTAAGTTATTAATCCAAATTATTCATATCTCACACAGACTACTGCAAAATTAAAAAACACCAGAAATGAACTGCACTCCAAAAGTTAGACAGAAAAATCTAACTTTTGGGGTGTTTTTATTATGAAATTAACTTATGAAGATAAAGTTCAAATATATGAATTGAGAAAACAAGAGGAAAAGTACCTAAAATGGGACGTAAGCCAAAAAAGAAACCTGAAGAGATGACAGAGTTAGAGCGACTTCAAGAGGAGAACGAATGCTTACGTACCGAGGTGGCTTACCTAAAAAAGTAAAAAGAGATAGAAGGCAGGGACGAAGACTTACAGCGAGAAAGTCAGAGATAATTAGAGAAATAGTCACAAGAGGATTTCGACTAGATTTACTTCTTGAAACGGATGGTTTAGCTCGCTCAACTTACTACTATCAGGTGAAGAGACTGGGTGGGCTTGACAAAGATAAAGAGCTTAAAGCTGAGATTCAAGTTATTTTTACTGAGTGCAATGTCTGATGAAGGCTCTTGGTTTAAGTGCTCGAATTCGTCGTAAACGTAAGTATTATTCATATCAAAGAGAGGTTGGCAAGAAAGCAGAGAATCTCATTCAACGCCAGTTTGAAGCATCCAAGACAATGGAAAAGTACTACACAGATGTGACAGAGTTTACCATTCCAGCAAGCAACCAAAAACTCTATTTATCGCCAGTTTTAGATGGTTTTAACAGCGAAATTATCGCCTACAATCTTTCTACTTCGCTCAACTTGAAATAAATAAAATCTATGCTAGAACAGACCTTCACTGAGTAACATTATACAAATACGATTCTTCATAGTGACCAGGGATGGCAATATCAACACGATTTCTATCATCATTTTTTAGAAGACAAAGGAACCATCCATGTCACGTAAAGGGAACAAGCCCATACAACGGCATGATGAAGTCTTTCTTTTGCATTCTGAAGTCTGAGATGTTTTATGGTTATGAGAAGATGTTTAAGTTAATTGAGCATTTGAAACAAGCTATTGTAGACTATATTGATTATTACAACAATAAACGAATTAAGGCAAAACTAAAAGGACTCAGTCCTGTGCAATACAGAACTAAATCCTTCGGATAAATTAATTGTCTAACTTTTTGGGGTCAGTACATCTTAGGACTAGCGTTTTTTTTATATTTTTATAAATCATTGTCCAGAGATGATGATTTATAAGTATGGGTTGCCTTTTCAATAAATGGGTTATATAATAGAAGTATAGTTAGAGAAGATTGGTCTGAACATTTTTATAAAGAAAAGGAGAAAAGATGGCATTAAATTTGTTTGATGTTATTCATTATGAAGGTGAGGAAACAAGGAATATACTTGCTTGGAGACATCCTAAAACGAATATCAAGATAGGAGCAACTGTAATTGTAAATCCTGGTCAGAGTGCTGTGTTCTTTTCAAATGGAAGAGCAGTAGCTACTTATGATGCTGGAAAACATAAGATTGAAGGAAATGATATTCAGACAGCTTCAGGAATAAAAAACTTTCTAAGTGGAAGTCTTTCATCTGACTCATCATTTTTGTGGTTTGTAAACACGTATGATTTACAACCGATTGGGTGGGGAACTTCTTCACCTATAATGGTTCGAGATCCAGAAAGTGATATTCCTGTTGAGTTGAAAATACATGGAAATTTTATTCCTCGAATTGTAGATTTGGAAGCTTTTATACTAGTATTTATGCCAAGTCACCCTGATCTTATAACAGCTGCTATTTTACAAAAACGATTTAGACAAACTGCCAGTGGATTGATTAGTTCAGCTATTTCACAAGTAATATATAACTATAAGATTCCAATTATTGATATTGAGATGCACAGTTTTGATATAGCTAATGGTTTGTCTGAAATTTTATCTAGCCATTTTGCTAAATATGGAATTAGTATTGAAGAATTTAACATTGAGGCCTTAAAGGTAAATCAGAATAGCAATGGGTATAGAGAAATCTTTAAATTCCACAAGCAAATTTTGGAAGCCAAAAGCAAGCAGGCGAGTCGAGATGTTGAAGAGTATACTTATCAAGAAGAGAGACAATTTGATATTTTAGAAGAGGCAGCTAAAAATAATGATTCTACAGGAAAGCTAATGGGAACAGGCATGAAAATCGCTATGGGACTTGGTTTAGGAGCTAAATTCGGCAACTTGGTGGATCAGATTGAAGATAGGAATTCATTTGACAAAGATGTTAATCAGCATCAAACTGACATCAAAGGAGAAACGGGCTTAGCTAATTTTTGTAGCCAATGCGGGACTGCTTTTTTGGGAGGAGCAAACTTTTGTTCTAATTGTGGGCACGAAAGATAGTTCGAACCTTAGGAGAAAATAATTTTTTATACCATTCTAGTTTGAATATTATCTTTAACTTTTGGTTTTTTGTATTGTCACATTTATTTTTGATTTTATTTGGGAAATCTGGGATTGCCAGAATTTCCCTTTTTCTTAGAAATCTGAAAACTAAGATTTTTTGTTTTCGTTTTTAGATCTTTCAAATTATGTAATTCTAAGTATGGAAATGTATGAATAAATACAATGATTCCCTGAAAAATATTAGGAGATCTTTTTAAAAGAGTAAGGGATTACTTAGACAAGTTCTATGACAAGAGGATATAGTAGATGTACCAAGTATTTCGTTTATTAAGTATACTTTTTATGGGATTAACAAGTGCAACATTTTTTATTTCACTATGGACAGTAACCCTATTTCTAGAACATGGTGAGCCAATTTTCTCAATAGTGATTCCTATTATTTTTTCTTTATCAGGTTTCTTTTTGTCTTCCTTTGCATTTTATAGCTTTGGTGTTTTAGAAAATATAAAAATTAAAGTCAAAGCTTTGGATGAGATATATAATGGGAAAGCCCTTTATAGAGAATATATAGCAACTAGAGGAGAAGATAGGTGAAGCAGTATATTAAGAATAATTGGAAAAAAGACTTTCATTGGTTAATTTCAAATATAGTAATACTCTGTTTTGTAGTTTTATCACTTGCTATCTTTTCTATAGATGATGGACCAAGAATCTTTATATTGAAAAATCTTGCTTTTATAATTTTGGCAAAATCTATTGGAATTCCCATTGTTATCAGTTTTTTATTTTTATCATTTCAAAATGTTACCTTTCTACCGATTGCTTTAATTATTTTATATTTATTTCGAGAAAAAATTAAAGATTCCTTTTCCTTGAAGAAATTAAAACAGAAGAATTTACTTCAAATGCTTGTTTTAATCATTTTATCATCATTTCTTGAATTTGAAAAATCTAGGGAATGGTCTATTCGATTTCTATTTCTTTTAGCTCCGTGGTATTTGTTTAGTGTGATCTCAATATTGGTAATGACTTATTGTGAGTCTAAGAGACAAGAAGAAGTCAAGAAACGAAATCAAATACAAGCATTATTCACTTTATTTGAAAAGCACCAGATTAATAAAAATACATATCCCGTTATTTGTTCATCATGTAGTGGTGAGAATTTGCTTGACCTGGGGCAAGGTAAATCATGTGATTATTGCGGTGCATGGTTATCTAGAAAGGAAATATAAATGAGACGCTATCGTTTAATCATTTCCAAGGTTGTTTATCCTTTAGTATCTTTCATATGTATTATTTCGGGATTGAAATTTTATCAGTCCATAGATAAGGAAATAAGATGGTTATTAGGAAAAAAAGAAGGATTATTTCACGATTTCTACTTTATGTGGCTTTTAATAGTTACAATTTTGTTTGTCTTATTTTTCCTGTTTTTGATTCTATCCTCTTTTTTATTCTTAAAACAGCCACGGATGAAACAATATGATAAAGCTTTGATAACAGTTCTTAAGTTTGAAGAACAAGGTGGGGATGTTATTGAAATTAAAGGAAAAGAATTGCGAGATGAGTTATCTTATAAATTATCAGCAAAACGTGTTTATTGTCCTACTTGTCATAAACCTACAGATGGGGTAATTGGAACTAAATTGACCTGTAGAAATTGTGGTAAAACTTTTATAGTTTCTTGATTTGATGACATTCGCAATGAAACAATCTTAATTTTTTAAACAAATAAATTAAGGTTGTATCTAGAAATTTAGTAAGTTTATTTAATTAAATTAAATTTTATAATACGAAAAGCAACAGCTAAACAGCTGTTGCTTTTGATAACTTTTTTAACTCTTAAACCACGCCTTGTGCAATCATAGCCTTGGCTACATTTTTAAAAGTTGTTTTAGCTGTGTTGAGGAGCTTGATACTGATGTCATCGAGTC
>ERZ773083.2329-NODE-2329-length-11871-cov-4.115437_pt1 | contig 11871 bp, 16 predicted proteins | sample MGYA00511465_ERZ773083 | MGnify/ENA primary metagenome ERZ773083 (study PRJEB29015, sample SAMEA2738001) | human oral metagenome | biome: human oral; feature: human-associated habitat; material: dental | place: China | collected 2060 ... | reverse complement strand
CCAATCGACGGAATATATTATATCAAAAAAAATTTCCGTTGTCAACTCTTTTTTTGAAAAAATTTTTTTAATTGGGAATAACATATAATCAAGTGTAACACTAAAATGTATAAAAAAACTTGTAAAATCAACAACTGACTTCACAAGATATTTTTTATTTTTTATTTTTTAACTGTTTCGCCAAGAGTCTGTTATGTTCTTTTACAACTTCATTAAATGTTGCTACTACATTTTCTGGTGTCCCTTCTTCTGTTTGCGCATAAAATCCATCACTTACTGATGAGTAAGTTGCTTTTTCTTTTTTCTTAATCCTTGTTATAAATCTATTTGCAGAATCTTTAAAAATCTTGGCTTTTGTGATGAATACATTATGGTCGTTTAAGTCAAACCCTTCTTTTTTCATCTGTTTTCCATTTTTTACACTTTTTTCAAGCTTTAATAGTGACTTGTCGATTTTATCAAATATTTTTTTAAAATCTTTATCATTTCCTTTAATTGTAAAATTGCTTGCATCTAATTTTTGCCTACGAATTTCATTTATAAAATCTTCTCCACTATCTATATAAACTAACTGCCTATATGTAATGAAAAATTTTCTTTTGTCATAATCTTTTTCCATCAAATTTTTTACTTCTTTTGATTTTTTCTCAAAGGCTTCTTTATAAGCTTTCGCAACACTATTGTATTTTTCAAGGTTATCTAATAATTGTCCATGTAAATTTTCTCCCAATGAAAAATTATCTTTTAGATATTGTTTATTTTTATAATAATTTTTCATACTTTCACTTATAGGCAACATCTTTTCTAATACTGGTAACATAGCTATTGCTTTTTTATCCAAATCATCTTTTTTATCATTACTTTCTTCTAAAGTTTTTAATTTATTTATAAACTCCTGATCTATTGGAATATTTAACTCTATATCTTCTGACTGCGACCTGTCAATTGTTCGTTCCATTCCTGCATCTTCAAAATAATATAGCAATCCTTTGTCTATACTCAAGATTCTATTATAAAATCTTATATGTTTGTTATATTTTACTTTATTAGTTTCAAGCAGTACTTGTTCTTTCGTTTTGACATTTTTTTGGACTTTTTCCACTTTTACAAATTTTGTCATTATTACCAAACTAAGCATAACAAGTATAAGTAAGCCTATTTTTTTCATTAATTTTTATACCGTCCTTTTTTTTATTCTTAAAATTTCTCTCACTTTTCAATTATAATAATTTTTAAAGACCATGTCAAGCAAATGAAAAAATAATATATTTGATTATTTGTAAATTTTAGTATATAATATAGCAAATGAAAAAAATTTTTTTGAGGTGATTATAAAATGAAAAAACTAACATTGTTATTCATGGCATTGCTTATGTTTAACTTGTCATTTGCGAAACAAAAAGAAAAAGTGGATACAACTTTTACATTTACAAACTTTGATGCCAAATCAGAAAGTGGTATAACTCCGTTAAAAAGAACAAAAATTTTAGGAAAATCAAGAGTTGAATATTTTGCATTCACAGGTAAAAAATCAGATGTTGTCAGACAGATGAATAAATCAATGGAAAAATTTATTCAAGAATTTAAATCAACTAAAGACAAAACCTATACTGTTACTTCAAGAGTAACTGGAAATAATGGTTATTTCGTGAGTGTTGCTTTTGATGCAGTTGAAAAAAATTCAAAAGTCGGAATGTTGTCTAAAGAAACTGATGGTATTTCATTCAATGTCAAAAGCGGTAAGCCATTATTGTTAAAAGATTTATTTTTTCCTGGTTATGAAAAAGAATTGGAAAATTTGATTACTGGTAAATTTGCAGAATTAGGATTACAAAAATCAGATGAAACAAGATTTAAAGGAGTTTCTAAAAAAACAAATTTTTATCTAGAAGATGATGCTCTAATTTTAGTTTATAACAAAAATTTAGGAACTAATTTTGCCGATGGACAAGCATTTATTCCATTTTTATTTAAAGATCTAATAGGTCTTCTTAACATTCAGCAATAACTATAAAAACCTAAAATAAAAAGAACTGTCAATAAATTTATTGACAGTTTTATTTTTTTTATTTAGTTGATTTTTCAATAATCGCTTCTCTTTTATATGTGTCAATTTTTACATTTGCTCCAATAGGAATCGTAATAAATGGTCTTACATGCCCTGATTTTAACCCTTTGATTATTGGAATGTTAAGTTTTCCAAAATTGTCGTAAAAAACTTCATCTATGCTCATATCAGTTGGATCAGCCTTTTTAGGATTTCTAAAATCTCCTATTATTATCCCTTTTAGATTTTTAAATTTTCCAGCTAACCTAAGCTGCTGTAGCATCCTATCTACACGATAGCTATCTTCATTTACTTCTTCCAAAAATAAAACTTTGCCATCTGTATTTATTTCGTAGTCAGTTCCCAAAGTCGCAACAATTAAGGACAAATTTCCACCTGTTATTCTTCCACTGCCACGCCCACTTTTCATAATTGTATAACTGTTGTCAAAATCCAATAAATTATACGAAGAATTGCTCATAAATGCTTTATTAAATGAATTCTCTGTTGTTGATGGAATTTCTTTTAAATTATCCGCCATCGGTCCGTGAAAAGTTACAAGTCCTGTTTTTTCATTAATTGCAAGTAATAAAGTTGTGATGTCACTAAATCCAGAAATAATTTTAGGATTTTTTTTAATTACATCATAATTTAACTTATCAATAAATCTGATCGCTCCATATCCTCCTCTAATTGCAAAAATCGCATTAATTCTAGGATTTGCAAACATATCATTTATGTCTTTTGCTCTCACAGCGTCATCCCCTCCAAATCCATACCACTTTGAATCAAATGATCTTCCAAAAACTATATTAAAGCCTCTATTTCTTAAATATTCAACTTCATACATTGCATTATCTCCTTTATAATTAGCAGGCGCAACTAATCCTATCGTATCACCAGGTTTTAACCCTTTCGGAATAATGACTTCATTACTTTCAACAGTAAATGCACATACACTAAATAATAAATTCATAAAAAAAAATAACAATTTATTTTTCACTTTCAAAACTCTTCCTCCATTTATTAAATTTTTTTCATATTTGCAAAATTAATTACAAACTATAAAAAAAGTATAACATAAAAAATTGATTATCACAATAAAAGAAAAATTAAAAATATTAAAGTTATTTTTTCTTGACTTATTTTAAAATATGTTATACCATTTTAAAAAGAATAAAATAATAATTAAAATAATAATTTTTTAAAGAAAGAAAAAATATGAAAAAAAATATAAAAATGATTTACCAATACGATGGAAGCAAATTTTCTGGTTTTCAAAGACAAAAATCACAAAAAACTGTGCAAGGAGAAATTGAAAAGATTATAAAAAATACTTTTTCTCAAGAAATAAATATGATTTCATCGGGGCGGACAGATAAAGGCGTTCACGCTTATGAGCAAGTATCGAATTTTTTTATTGACAAAAATATACCGATTGAGCCGATAAAAAGACAGCTTAATAAAAGTTTAAAAGGCGAGATAAAAATTTTAGCAATAAACGAGGTTTCTGATACATTTAATGCTCGATTTGATGCAAAAAGCCGTACTTATCTCTACATTATGAAACTAGAAGATAAAATTACACCGTTTGAGAGTTCTTATGTCACGCCGATTACAAAATCAATTGAAATAAAAAAGTTTCAAAAAATTATGGATGAATTTATTGGAATTCATAATTTCAGCAGTTTTATGAAAAAAGATAAGGCGTATAGAAATCCTGTGAGAGAAATTTTTTACATAAAATGTTACTCTGAAAATAATGCAATAAAAATTGAGATTTGTGGAAATGGATTTTTGAAAACAATGGTTAGAATAATGATTGGCTCAGCGCTTTCTATTTATTTTGGAAAAGAAAATATTGACTATATAAAAAAAAGACTTGAAAATCCAGATGAAAACTGTAAAAAAATATTGTCTCGTTCTGAAGGACTATATTTATATAAAGTTAATTATTAAAATTTTAAATTATAACTTAATTCAATCGAATAAATTAAATTAAATTAAAAAGAGAAGAAAAGATAAAATAAGATAAGATAGAAAAGAAAATTAAAGTAAAAAAGAAAGAAAGAAAGGAAGGTTTATGGAAAACTATAAAATAAAAGTTTTAGATGCGAAAAAAGATTCAGATTTGCTGTTTAAAATAGTAGAACACGAAAATGAAGTATTTGGAGAAGCGACGGTTGGAAATTGGAATATAAAGCCATTTGCAAAATATGGAAAAGTTTTTGTTGCGATGACAGATGATGAAAAGAAAGAACTTATCTCAGTAATCGAAGTTCTTAGCAGTTTTGACAAAGAATTAGCTTACATCTACGGAGTTTCTACAGTTCCAAAATTTGAAAAAAAAGGCTACGCAACGAAACTTTTGGAATATACAATTCAATATTTAAAAAAAATAGGAATTAAAAAATTTGAACTAACCGTTGATATTGACAATTTTGCCGCACAAAAAATCTATAAAAAATTAAATTTTAAAATTGTGGAAAATTTGGAAAATGAATATGGAGACAATGTAAAAAGATATTTGATGAGATGTATTGAAAAAAATTAAAAAAAGGCTATTAATAAGTAACTTTATTTGAGAGTGTCAAAATTTTGGATACTCTCTTTTATTTTTCAAATTCAATTTTTTTAAATATCATTCTTACATCAAGTCCATTTTCTCTATTTTCTAAATAAATTTCGCCGTCATTTAACAAAATTATATCTTTTATAATTGAAAGTCCAAGTCCTGCTCCTTTTTTAGCATTTTTGCCTTGAAAATTACGATTAAACAGTTTTTTCTTTTCTTCTTCAGGAATTCCTTCTCCATAATTTCTTACGATAACTTCAGCCATTTTATTTTCTTTAGCAATTAATTCAATATTTCCGACAGAATATTTTATACTATTGTCAATCAATCCACGTAAAACTTCTGAAATTAAGTTTTTATCAACAAAAATATTCACATTGCCATCTGATTTTACTAAAATTTTCCTTTTGATATTCAAAAGTTCATAATCTTTTTTTATTTTTTCAAAAAGTTGTTTTACATCAATAATTTCTTTTTTAATAGTAATTTTTTCGAGATTAGAACTTAAAAATAATGTATTTATTATTCTTTCAATATTTTTTACCTCAAGATTCAAATTTTCAATGGCTTCATTTAATAAATCTTTGTCATTTTTTCCCCATTCTAATATATCTAAATAACCTTTCATTATGGCAAGTGGCGTTTTTAATTCGTGCGACACGTCAGAAGAAAAAGTCTTTTGACTCTTTATAATCTCCTCTTTTTTCTTAAAAGTTTCATTCAACACATCAATTAATTCTCCAATTTCATCATCTCTTGTTTTGGTCAATTGTGCATCAATATTATGATTATTTATTTCCTTACTTTGAAAAATTATATTTGACAACGGATTTAATACATATTCTGCTACAATTTTTGAAATTACGATAATCGAAATTGTGATTAAAACAAACATTAAAAGCATAACATACAAAATTTCATGTGCTTCCATAAATTCAAAATTTCTTATCGCATAATATTTTATATTATTTACAGTGTAAATTCTTTTGTAGACAAATCTGTCCCATTTTGTTTCAAGTTTATTCTCTTCAATTTTCTTAAAATCCGAATGATTTTCGTCGTCTGTCAAATAAATGAAATTCCCATTTTTTTCAACCGCAAGAGAAATGTATTGTTTATCAGCATAATCGTAGTTTTTGTAAGTTTCTTTCAATTTATCAGTCGGAACATTATTTAATTTTTCAATGGCAGATAAGACAAGTTTATCCATTTCTTTAGTTTCCGCTTCAACAGCTTTATGAATTAAAAATATGGTCATTCCCAAGATAATTATAAACGAGATAAAAACTAGACTTACTGTATTTGCAAAAATTATTTTGTCTTTTATCTTTTTTAATTTTATTTTTTTCATATTTTTAAAATATACCCAATTCCTCTCACAGTCTTAATTTTTTCTTTTCCCAATTTTTGCCTAATTTTTTTCATCGTACTGTCAATTAGATTATCACTAGCTTCCCATCCCCATATTCTTTCAACAATTCTATCTCGTGAAACAATTTCCTCTTTATTCTCAGTCAAAAGTTTAACCAGCTCAAATTCTGTTTTTGTCAATAAAACAGGAGTTTCTTCCAAATAAACAGAATAATTTTCCGTATTTAACTTTAAAGTTTTATAAACGATTTCAGAAATTTTCTCTTTTCTAATATTTATGTCAATTCTTGCATCAAGCTCCAAAAAATCAAAAGGTTTTGTAACATAATCGCTCGCTCCTGATTTTAATAATTCAACTTTTTCTTCCGTATTATTTTTCGCAGAAACAACAATTATAGGGATTTCTGATATTTTTCTAACATTTTTGCAAACATCATTCCCTTCCATCGAAGGAAGTCCCAAATCCAAAAGCATCAAATCATAAAAATCCCTCTTTTTATCAATTTCATTCAAAGCATCAATCCCATTTTCAATTATCGTAATCTCGTGATTTTTTCGTTCCAGCTGTAATTTCAAAATTCTCGATATTTTTTTATCATCTTCAACAACTAATATCTTTCCCATTTTTTTCTTCTATTTTTTCCTTTCTAAAATTTATTCAGTTTAAATTCAGTTTTAAATTTACTTTTTATGATACCATTACTTATTGAAAATATTATATCTTGATTTTATAAAAATAAGAATATATAAATTTAGAAATTACTAATTATCTAAAATAAAAATAAAGAAGGAGATGTGATGCAATTGAAACTAACAAATTATATTTTTTCTGTAGATAAATTCTTTTTTAAACATTTATCTTATAATTCAAATTTCAGCATTTTTAAACATTCAGAAAGTATTGAAAAATTTTTTCGTTTAATTACTAAACTTGGAGAAGGATATTTGGAATTAATGCTTACAGTTGTATTGCTATCATTCTTTTTAATCAATAAACAGAAATATAATTTTTTAAAAAAATATATTTTAGCAGTAATTTTTACTTTGCTTTCTACTCAAATTATATTGAATATAATGAAAGTGTTATTCGCAAGAGCAAGACCGTCGATAACTATAAATCCTGATAAATTTTATGGAATAATGACTTTGATTAAAAATAGTTCATTTTGGAAAGGAAGTTATGTATCTTTTCCATCAGGACATACAATTACTATTTGGGGAACAATTTGGATTTTATCTTTTATCATAAAAAGCAAAGCAATAAAAATACCGTTATTCATCTTAGGAATTTTAGTAGGAATGAGCCGTATTTATTTGGTGCGTCATTGGACTACTGATGTTGTTGCAAGTGTTATTTTTTCATATTTTATTGCAAAATTTGTGTATAAAAAGATGTTTGAAAATAAAGAAAGAATTAGAAAAACAAGATTATTTTCTTATGACAGAAAAACAAATATTGGAATCTTAAAAAAAGATATAATGGCAAATACTTTAAATTATAAAAATAAAAAAATAGAAATTTAAAAACAGGATGATAAAAATATCATCCTGTACCATATATTATATTTTGAGTTTACACAAAATTTCGGACACCCTCTTGTTGTGCTTTACTTACATCTTAACATCTCACTTTATTTTTCAATTTTCTACTAAACTTATTCTTTTTACTGCTAAGAAGAGATTTATAAAAAAACTAAAAAACATATAGATCACTATAAAAAATAAGCAATTAAAACCAGATGAAAAAATAGTAAAAGCTATCATACATATCAAAATATGCATAATAAAATTAATTATATCTAAAATTAAACTAAATAAATTTAATTTTAAAGATAAACTCAATACTTCTTTGTTTTTACAACTTATGTATATTTTTTTACTTTTTCTTGAAAAAATAGCATATACAATTTCTATTTTCTCATCCGTGTTTAAAATATTTTTAGTAATTTCAAAATTATATTTTAAATTATATTTTTCTTGATTAATCCATATCGTAACATAATCATAATGCATTAAAAAAATATTATTTTTTATTTTTAATTGCATAATAGTATTTACCTTTTTCCTTTCTTTTTAAAAAGTTTCTCAATATCTTTTTTATGTCCTTTTAAATATTTCATTGCTTCGTTAGTAAGTCCTGTTAAATTGTAATCTTTTTTTAATTTTTCTATTTTGTTTGATATCATGTTTGCCATTTTCCCACTAAAATCTTTCCAAGCACTTACTCCTGTTGAATAATTTGATGATGTCCCCCATTCCTTCTGTTCCCATTCCAGCAAATGCTTCTGCACTTAATCCAATTCCTATTCCATTACTTGAAAAATCTAAGATTCCATTTTTCATGAGTTTACACAAAATTTTGGACACTCTCACAAATTTTAAACTTGTTTGGTATTAAAATTTGCTTTTCGATTAATGTATCTGAATTTTTTATTATTAAATGAGTAGGAATTATATCATTAATCATCTATTATAATTTTTTCATCAAATGTTCTGTAACGTTATCAATAACCATATATCTATCGTTATTTAATATTCGTGCTACTGCATATTATCAGATATTTTTTTTATAAGATGTATTATTGTTCTAGAAGAAAGTGGAAAATCTTTATCAACTAATTTACAAATACTTCCTTTTTCTTCAATTATTTTATAATTTTCATAAGTTATTCCTTGATACATTTTTTATATGTATATAATTTAGAATATATTTACATAATTTTTAAAAGCCAAAAGAGAAAGCAAATATTTATAAACAAATTCAATATATTTTTTTTGTCATTACTAAAAATTAATAACGTATATTCAAAATTTACAAATTTTAAATATGTATATATTTCATTTTCTTTTGGAATATTTGAATTAGATAAAAACAACAATTTAATCAAAATAAATATCCTTAAGTAAAAAATAATTACAATTAATATTTTCATAGCTTATCACCTATTGAAATTATAACTAAAATAGATGTCGATATTAAAAATCTAATTAAATAATTTTTAACTTTTAATTTTTTATAAGGTCCATAAATTCCAAAGAATACTAAATACCATAAAAATATTTTTTTTAAATCATTAAATTTTTCAAATAATTTTATATATTTATAAAATATAAATATTATTGCTAAACTTAACACTGAATACAATGAATAATATACATATTCATTATTTTTTATGAATTTAAAAACTATTCCAAACATTCCAATTAGTTTCTCCATTTCTTCTATTATACCAATTAGGACTTCCAGCGGGATAATAGATATTTTTACCATTTGAATTTTTATAATATCCACTATTTATAAATCTGTAATATCTTTTTTGAGATTTTATGATAGTATTTAATTCCTTACCTTTTCCTGAAGCATTTATAGCATTTTTAAAAAATTCTTGATGTTTTTTTGGCCATTTTTCATATGTTTGTTGCCATAATAAATATTCAGTTTGGTAAAATATATCAAAATTATTTTCATTCTCAATTTTCTTTGCTCCATTATAAAAATTATTTTTTATATAATTACTTTCCCAACTTGCTGCCTTTACAGCACTATTAAATCTCTCTCTTTCTTTTCCTAATGCTAAAATTAAAGCTGCTCTACCATTTGAACCAAAATTTCTAAATTCTTTCAATTTACTTACTTCATTAACTGTAAATAATCCAAATGCAATCCAACCTCCTGCTTTTGTTGCAGCTGCATTAGAAAGTCCTTTTCCAATTAAATATTTCCTTGCTAAAGTTGAAATAACTGCTATTGTTATTTTTTCTCCAACATGATCTTTAATATAACTTAATAGTGAATTATCATGATCTTTTTGCATTATTTCTTCTACTAAATTTCGATAATTAACTCCTTCCCAATTATAATCTTTACCAACCTTTTCAACTATTTGATTATCGCTTAATCCTTTATATAAAGAATTTTTTATAGTGAAAATATCTTCATATTCTGGACGATCTCCAACATTAACTCCCAATTTACTAGTATCAATAGCGCCATCAGATTTCATAGAAATAGTAGTCTTGTCATCCTTATACTTATCCTGAAAATATGAATTAGTTGCTCTTCCTGTACTTTCTAGTCCTTTTTCTTCAGTTCCTGTTTCTATTTGTCTTCCTTTGGCTCCATTTATAATATGACTCCCTTCTTCCGAAATTGTTCCAATAAGCCCCGATTTTGTACTATTTTCTTTGGCATTTATATTTATTATCATCGTATGTACTCCAGTAGATGAAACATAAGCAGTTCCTGCTTTGTCTTTTAATTCAGGAGTTTCTTCTGGTGTACTAAATTTAATTTCAGCCTTATAACCTAAATCAGAATATGCCTCTTCAAAAGCTGATTTAATCTCATTTTGAGTACTTGCGACTTTCAACCTTTCACCAGCAATATTTTCTACAGTCTCAGAAAGTCTAGTTTCTCTTAACTGTCCAAAGAAATTGCTGTTTGCCATACTAATATTCCTTTCTTTTTTTATTATTTTAACATTAATCATATACAAATGTAAATATCTGCTTAAAGAAAAAAATTAAAAATTTTAACTTTTATTATAAATTTTAAAAAATATCATTTAAAAAGCTCATATAACATCCAAACAGCTCAAAAAGTCAATTTTCGGTAAAAAAAAAACTATGCCTCAAATGAAAATTTTGACTTGTAGAGGTTATATAGGCGAATTTGATATAATCAAAATCTTTTGCATTAATTATTTGGAATGTATAAAAATATAGGCAAAAAATAACCGCTGTCTTACAACAATGATTATTTTAAAATTTTGAAAACTGGTTTAGAAAATACATCATCTAATTTATTTAAAAAATGCAGTATTATATTTGAAATTTATATTAAAGAAAACTAATTTGATTGTCCAAAATTTTGGGTACAATATTTTTTTAAAATTTCATTTGCTTCATCTGCAACATAAAGTTTTATTTTTTTAATTTGACCATTATAACTAATTTTTAGTATGTCATCCATATCACAAATATTTCCTTTTGAATCTTTACTATCAACACAATCAAAATTTTTAAATATTTCAAAATTTATTTCTGTATTTTTTCTCTTTAATTTTATTTCAATTCCTTTCATATCCTTAAGATCGCTAGATACTTGTTCTTGAAACGGAGAAACATCGTAATTTTCTCCTGTAAAAATTTCATTTATTATCTCTTTTTCCTTACCTTCTATTTTTTGATTTTCTAAATATATTTCCGTATCTTTTTCATCAATATATTCTAAAATTTTATCTTTAATATTTTTAACATCAATATCTTCTTTAAAAGCACCTAAACTTATTAATGTAATCAAAATAAATAAAAAACTAAAAAGCCAAATAAATATAAAAATTTTTGTAAATAAATTATTATTCATTTTGTGATAGCCCTCCAACAATTAGATAGATTTGGTAATAAACTTAAAAATTTAGCTATGTTATCAGGAACTTTTATTGCTTTTTGTATCTTTAAATTTACTTTTTTTGAATCAGTAATGTTACTTAACTTTAATTGACTTTTTATTGCATTTTCTATTTCTTTTTTAATTATTTTTTCTAAATCTATACTGATTTTTTTAGGTAAAAGAGGATTTTTCAGTCCTACACTCATTCCACATTGAGAACTCTACTTATTCCATAAGTTCCATTTATAAAAGTTTCTGTCATCACCTTTTTTATTTCCTTCTCCTTTACTAACTTAAAATAAGTAATTCTATTTAATTTCTTTAACTTCAATTCCAATTCCAAAAAATAAAATCAAAAAATTTTGTAAAATTATAAAAATCATATATAAAACGATTAAACAAAAAATACTTATTTTTAATAAAATTAAAATTGAAATTATAAACATATTAACTATAATAATAGAAAAGAGAGGTTTCATATTATTT
>ERZ773083.2328-NODE-2328-length-11872-cov-80.603114_pt1 | contig 11872 bp, 15 predicted proteins | sample MGYA00511465_ERZ773083 | MGnify/ENA primary metagenome ERZ773083 (study PRJEB29015, sample SAMEA2738001) | human oral metagenome | biome: human oral; feature: human-associated habitat; material: dental | place: China | collected 2060 ... | reverse complement strand
GCTCCTCGACACCTACGACCCGGCCGACGAGGCGCTGCGCCTGCGGGCGCAGGCGGCGCTGCTCGGGCGCTGACGCGGCCGGTGCTTTGGTTCGATAAGCACTGCGCAGAAGGGACTGCGGTGGGAATCTTGGACCAAAACTGAGGCTTCGTGAGTTCGTGTGGGCGGATGGTTGCGTTACCGCCCCGGTGGCGTGGACCTCAGGTCCGAGCGCCCTGGCGTCACGGGGGCCATGGGCTCCTCGATGTCGTGGGACCCGTGGCCCCGCCCGGTCGCGCGAGCGGCCGTGGGTACGCAGGAGTGTACACAGATCGGCGAGAATGGCCTCTCGGCGCCGTTTTGGGCCATTTGTGTACACTGTTGCGCCGTGGGCTTGGGTTGTGGGTGGCCTTGGGATCACAATAGTGTACACAAATGGGAGGATTGGGCCTCTCCGCACCGGATTGGGCCATTTGTGTACACTGTTGCGCCGTTGCGGACAGACGTGGGGACGCAGGAGTGTACACAGATTGGCAAAAATGGCCCCTCGGCGCCGTTTTGGGCCATTTGTGTACACTGTTGCGACGCGCGCTGCGATGCGAGTTGCGACGCGCGCAGCGGGAAGGTGCCGTGCGTGGCATCGCTCTGCCGGCCTGAGACGTTCAGCATTCCAGATGAATGGGAAGCGTCTCATGGGCGGCAGTTCGAGAAGCTGTACCCCCAGACAAGTCTGCCCGATTCGCTTCAAAGCATTGACGCGTCAGTCGAGCTTGCACACAGGCTTCTCGGCCCTGTGCTTGCCGGCTTGGCAGATGGCGTGACCTGGAGCCCGCACGAGACAGCCTGGGAGGACCAAATCTGCTATGGCAAGCGGCGAAGAATACCCCGAATTCGTCCTCGACCTGCTGCGGGACGTCCTCGCAATCGCCCATCGTAAGATGATGGGCGAATACCTCCGTACAGCGAAGGCGTGCTTTTCGGAGGAGTCTACGACGACAGGCTCCTGCTCAAGGACACGCCTACGGCCCGCGCCGCTTTTTCGTCAAAGCAAATCCCCTATGAGGGCGCCAAGGCCATGCTCCTTGTCGACATTGAAAACCCAGGGGAAACCGCAGGCATGATTGCCAACATGATGTCCGAGACACAGAACCCAAGAAAAAGGCGCTGAAACAGTTTTTAAGTGATTCAAGTTCTTACTTTGAGCTCAGTCTCTTACTGCCAAGCAATGTTGTCGCAGGTTATAGATCGGCTGGCCAGAGGGCTCGTTAAGTTCGCGGTATTGGGTTTTTCGGCAATTGAGTGGGAATACGTCCATCTCATGCATCTTAGGCTTAGTGGTAAGCAGTCTCATCCATTACGCCGCTTTGAGCATTCCCTGGGAGCAGTCGGAACGGCTTTGCCGCCATTGGCGGTATAATCATGGCGGTATTGAAAGGACGGACGACCATGGCATACGAGCCGCCGTTCCAGCGAAACGACGCGATTGACTCGCTCTGCATGGAGATCGCAGAGCTCGTGGGCATGCTCTCCCCGCAGGCGCCGCTGGCGAAAAGTCTCACCCTGCATCGGGAGCTCAGGATAAAGACGATCCACTCCTCCCTCATGATCGAGGGGAACAAGCTCGACGAGAGAACCGTGATCGCCATCCTCGACGGGAAGCGCGTCCTCGGTGACAGTCGCGACATCCTTGAGGTCAAAAACGCCAAGCGTGCCTACGACCTCATCCCCGAACTGGATCCATACTCTATCGACGACCTGCTGAGGGCGCATCGAACGATGATGGGGGGCCTGGTCCCCGAGGCGGGCCGCTTTCGCAGCGGCAACGTCGGGGTGTTCGACGGTAACGTCCTTATACACGCGGGCACCCTAGCAGCCTACGTGCCCGAGGTGGTGGCGGGCATCTTCTGCTGGCTGAGAGAGACGAGCATGCACCCTTTGCTCGCCTCCTGTGTCTTTCACTTCGAGTTCGAGTTCTGCCACCCCTTCTCCGACGGCAACGGAAGGACGGGGAGGCTGTGGCACACGCTTCTCCTGTCGAGATGGAGGCCCGTGCTCGCATGGCTTCCAATCGAGAGCACAATCAGACAGCGCCAAGCGGGCTATTACGAGGCTTTGGCGAAATCCGACGCCAGCGGGTCGGGCGAACAGTTCGTCGAGTTCATGTTGGGGGTGATCAGGGACTCGATCCTGCCGTTCTCCAAGCCCGCAAGCGAGAAGGAGCTGGCTCGGTCCAGGGCGCTCGACTTCTTCAGGGAACACGGCGACGGTAACGTCTCCCAGCTCGCGGAAAGCCTCGGTTGCTCGAAGAGGAGCGCTGAGCGCATGGTCGCAAAGCTGAAAGAGGAAGGCATTCTTTCAAGGCAAGGCAGCGCTCGGGCCGGCATCTGGATCGTTGACGACCAGTCTGTGACACAATGAATGCAAGGGGGCGTCACTCGGATGCGAGTCTTCGCATTGTAGCTTGATAGTGACATCAAGGGGCTCGACGCGCACAAGGCGTACGTCGAGGGGCTGGTGGCCAAGCTTCCGTCGCCAGACCTGGTCGTCCTTCTCGAGCTAGCCCTCTGCAGCTACATTGCGAGCTAGGAAGCTTGAGCCTGAGCGGATGGTTGCGGGTGTGACGCGAGCACATGGGCCGTCGATCTTGCTGAGCGCTACAGCCCCTCTTAAATGAGGCTTCGTGAGCTCGTGTGAGTAGGTGGTTGCGTTACCGCCCCGGTGGCATGGACCTCAGGCCCGAGCGCTCTGGCATCACGAGGGCCATGGGCCCCTCGATGTCGTGGGACCCATGGCCCCGCCCGGTCGCGCGAGCGGCCGTGGGTACGCAGGAGTGTACACAGATCGGCGAAAATGGCCTCTCGGCGCAACACCGATCGCATGCAGAGTGCGCCCTTTGGTCGAGTCTCACACGCAAAGTGCGCTTTTCCGTGAGAGTGACACTCCCAGAGTGCGTCTTTACGTGAGTCGCCGGTTGCGGAGTGGGGCACTTGTGTACGCTGCTGCGGCGCGATTCGCCGAGGCGTCAACCCACACTAACCCCCGAAGCCCCTCTTAAATGGGCGATATTTCACTGTTCGACAATGCGATGATCGAACGCCGGGCATCTCTCTCGTCTGCGCGGTCCCCATCAACGAAATGATCGACCGCGCCCCTACATGCCACCCGATGTGTGGGAGGGCCCGCTCTACGTCGTACGGCACGGGTTCTCGCGTGGAATCCTCTCGAACGACACCGCGCGCTTTCCCCATGGGATGGTCGACGGCGTGCCATTCTCGCCCATGATGATGTTTCCCAGGGGCTATGATAGGCTCGCGCTCCAGCGGAACAAGTTCGTCAAGCCTTCCCGCGCGGATGGGGCGGCTGGCGTATGCCGCGAGAGGCCGAGGGCCGCGGCCGCGCCGTGGAAGGCCGCCAGGGAGCCAGGCATGGAGGAGGGGCGTTTTCCCGAGCCATCAAAGCGCTGCAGGGACGTCGTAGATCGGAGGCCCGTGGATGACGCTTGAGACAAGACGGCTGGTCCTGCGCCCCTGGGAGGAGGGCGATGCGGGGGACCTGTACAGATACGCGAGCCATCCCGACGTGGGGCCGATCGCCGGATGGGCCGTCCATGCGAGCGTGGAGAACAGCCGGGAGATCATCAGGGAGGTGCTTTCCGCGCCGGAGACCTACGCCGTGGCCCTCAAGGAGACGGGGCGGCCGGTCGGCAGCATCGGGCTGATGCGCGGCGGGGCGAGCAACATCGGCATCCCCGACACGGAGGGTGAGATCGGGTACTGGATCGGCGTTCCGTATTGGGGCCGGGGCCTCATCCCCGAGGCGGTCCGCGAGATGGTGCGGCACGGCTTCGAAGATCTCGGCCTCGAGAGGATATGGTGTGGCTACTTCGAGGGGAACGTGAAGTCGAGGCGGGTGCAGGAGAAGTGCGGGTTTTGCTACCACCACACGGCGGAGAACGTCCCCTGCGCATTGGAGGGCGTGCTGCGGACGGAGCATATAACCTGCCTCTCGAGGGAAGCATGGCTCTCCTCGGGGGGTGGGCCGGTCCCCGGCGGAGGGGAGGGCTGAGGCAAGGGGGAGAGGGCTGTCCGAGATGTAGCTGGGCGAGCTACCGCTAGACGAGCTGCGGGAGCTTTGCTCTCGTAAAGATCGATATCATCACGGGAGACGAGATAGTTCCCGATCGCATTTCCCGGTCTCATGGAGTACCGCCATCCCTTATGTTCGAAGAGAGTCCGGTGCAGGTGCAAGGATGCGCGCGTGCGGCAGTACTTCATGGAGCCCGCGCTGATGGTGGCCGGGGTGGAGATGACAGGTGATGGCGGTTCGACCGTCCGCCTGTTCTCGCGCGAGCGCATGCTAGTGGAGCTGCTGCGATGCGCGGGCTCGATGCCCCTAGACTACTACAAGGAGCTTATCGTTTCGTATCGCAAGATTGTGGGTGACCTGGACATGAGGGAAGTCGAGGACTGTATGGCGCTCTACAGGCGCGCGGACAGCCTCTTCGACATGATGCAGAGGGAGGTGCTGTAGAGATGGACCTCCGTCAGATTCGAGACGTCTACATCGACGACGGGCTTGACTTCCAGAACGCCACGGCGCGCACCTGCCGCGACGTGGTGCTCACGCTGATCTCGGCATCGCGCATGGCCGACCACGTGACGGTGAAGGGCGGCGTGGTGATGCAGCAGATATCGGGCGACAGGAGGCGGGCCACGCGCGACATCGACCTCGACTTCGTGCGCTACCCCATGACCGACGAGGGCATCAGGGCTTTCATCCGCACCCTCTGCCCGGCGGACGTAGACGTGCGCCTTGAGATCGTCGGCCCCATAGATGACCTCAAACACCAGGGCTACCACGGCAAGCGCGTCCACCTTCGCGTTACGGACTCCACCGGCACGAGCATGGAGACGAAGCTCGACCTGGGCGTTCACGACAAGCTACCGCTCGAGCAGTTGGAACTCTGGTTCGACACGGCGCTGCAGGACGAGGGCGTCGCTCTCATGGCCAACTCAAAGGAGCAGGTCTGCGCCGAGAAGCTGCGCTCGCTCATGCGCATCGGCGCGGCGTCCACGCACTTCAAGGACGTCTTCGACGTGTACTATCTGCTCTGCCGTGAGGGGGTGGATGCGGATGCCCTCGACCGGGCCATGCGCGTGCTGGTCTACGATGCCGACCCACCGCTTGGCGAGAGAAGCGGATGTTCTCCTCGAACGGCAGGGTAGCTCCGTCGATCATGATGGAAGTGAAGCCGGCGTTCACGTCCTGGCGTACGTCGTCAAGCGTCTTGCCATGGTCCAGGTGCGATGTCATGGGCATGGTGTAGCCATTGATGGCGCGCTGAGCGGTATTGGCGATGTACTCGTAGTCGGTGACCTGATATTCGTGGGCGCGAATGCCTTGGGTTGCGCGTGGATGGCCCGCGTTTCCCTGTGATGCCTGTGGCAGGGTTGCTGGGCCTGTACGTGTGCGGCGCATGGGCAGCCTACGCGTCGCCATGTCTCGGCAGTGGGATGGCCCCGAAACTCCCGCGCGTCCTTGCGTCTTGCGAGGTACGCCTGGCACACCATGAGCATAAGACTCATCACGGACGGCGTGATGGGCAGAGGAGACTAGCACAGGATCATTTTGCTGAGCGCGTCGGGCACGAAAAGCGCCATACCCAGTATCGCTCTTGCCATGCGACCGATGCCGGGCGCCGCCCCGCCCGTCAGGGCCCACGCCTGGGCTCCCAAGAGCCTGGTGACACGCCTGCACGAAGGCGCGCTCTCGATGAGGTCGGGAATCTACCCCAGAGGCTGGGGCGACATCCTCGCCCATGTCCTTGAGCCGTAACAGTAGGAAAGACAGGTCATCTGCCCTCCCTTCGCCACCCAGTGGGTCCTCGGCCAGAGGCGTCGCATCCCGAGAGAAGATGGGCGTGACAACTCCCATGAAGCTATCACGCCTGTCGTCGGGAAGGGCTCCGGGGACCCCTTAGCCTACGCTTCTCAGAACCGTCTTAGCTCCTCGTGAGCAGCGTTGCGATCGCATCGAACGTGTTGCCGCTGCGGATGGTCAGCAGCGGATAGAAGTCCTCTCGCATGAGCAGCCTGTGGTATGCGGTCCTCAGGTACTCTGACTCGCTAAACTTGCCCCAGAACACCACGTGCCTCCCAAAATGTATCGCCTCGTCGCCCAGCGGCATGGACTTGATGCGTCGACGTGCATGCTGCGCGTCTACTCCACGCGTGAAGAACAGCACGTCGCGGCGGGCGATCGGCTCGCTCCACCACGTCGGCAGGTCGGGGACCTCAGACAGGTAGTCTTCCCGAGACAGGATCGCAAGTCGGATGGGAAAGGGGTAGCGCTCCTTGAGCATGGCCGCAAAGGCGCGGGAGATCTCGGACTCAGGCACATCGGTCTCGAACAGCACGTTGCCGCTGTTGATGTACGAGCGGACATCGGCGCACCCCATGTCTTCGACCTGCCTGCGAAGCTCGCCCATGACGACCTTGTTCTTGCCGCCGACGTTGATGCCGCGTAGCAATGCCACGTATTCCATCTTCACCCTCGAGTCTCGACCGGTCCCGCGCTCTGATTATCCCATGACCTCCTGCAACAACCTGGCATCAGAAAAGCTCCACGACCTCCTTGGCGTGCGCGCGGTCATGCTGGGTGGCGGAGACGCCCTCAATTGACCGTTCAGAGGGACTGGTCTGTGCGGCGAGCTGGGCCGCATCATGGCGGCCGCCGCAGATGGCATGTTCGATACGCCGGCGGTGTTCTCGAGTCGCAAAAGTCTCGCCAGCTGCAGGCAGGTGGGCTGCAACTTGACTGTCGTCGAGGCAAGAGAATATGGATGTGCATGGTTCCATTACAAAGTGAGCAACGCGAGGGAGAGATGGGCGAGTATGGCGTGGGTGCCGATCGCCCAGTGGTACACTCTCGAGAAGAGCGGGTGAGCCCGCATGCATGCGAGGGGCGTGGTGGCCGTCGGGAACGTGCCATTCCGGTCTGCGGCCCTTCGCGGATGGCTTCAAAGAGAGGATTGACCGCCATGGTTTCTGATGCGTCGCTGGCCTGCATGGTCGTTGCGGCTGTGATCTCGTTTGGCGCGCCGGTCGTGGCGCTCGTCGCTGCGAGAAGACGACTGCACGTCCAGTTTAGGGCGGTTCTCGTCGGCGTGCTGGTGTTCGTTGTCTTTGCGGGCTTTCTCGAGCAGCTTGTCCATGCGTTGGCGTTCTCCGCGTTTCCGGGCCTGAGATCTACGCCGGTCGCCTTTGTCCCGTACGCCGCCCTTGCCGCGGGCGTATTCGAGGAGCTGGGGCGCAGCTGCGGGCTCGCGCTCCTGCTACGGTCTGGGAAGGCGGATCACGACCTGCCCTGCGCCATCGGATACGGCATCGGCCATGGGGGGATCGAGGCCATGCTGATAGTGGGCTTGTCGATGGTATCGAACATAGCTCTCGCGCTTGCGCTCAATAGCGCCGGTGGCGCTGATGCGTTGCTCGCGACCGTGCCCGACGCCTCGCGTGCACTTGTCGCCCAACAGATAGACGCCCTCATCGGAATCGCCCCGACGGTATACCTGATTGCTGGGTTCGAGCGCATCGTCTCGATGGCGCTACATGTCGCGCTGTCCGTCCTGGTGTGGATGGCGGTCAGCGGCAGGATCGGCAAGGCCTGGATATTCGGGGCGGTGTTGCTGCATGCGCTTGCGGATGGCGGGGCGGCACTCTATCAGCAAGGGATGATGCTCCTGCCGGTGAGCGAGCTATGGGCGCTTATCGCGACCGTTGCGACAGCGCTATTGGTCATCCGGCTGTACGCGGGACATGGATGCCATAGCGATGCGACTGCCTAGCGTGGGATTCGACGTCATGGGATCTTGATCCCTCGCCTCACATCGATGGTGGGGATGCTCGCAGTGGCGGAAGGCGTCCCCGTGGCGGACGGGCGGATGGCGGGGCGGGCGATCAAGCGGAGCGATTCCCGAAGAGCCATGATGTGACCGACAGGGCCGTGGTCCAGCTTGTTTAGGATGGCGTGCTGTCTTCCCACGCGCCCATTCGGATGAGGAGCGCATCGGTGCGCGGGGACGCCCCCTGTCGGGCGCACGGCAAAGAGCATGTCCAATGAGGTCGCGTCGTCAGCCTCCACCTGTGTTGGGACCTTGGCCTATCAGACGCCATGGCCCTGTAGCGTCGTTAGGGTCGATCGGTTTTAGCCCGGTGATGAGGTTGGCCGGTCTCCCCCTGCCTCAAGCAGAGTGAGACCGGCGGGATCTATGCCGAGCTTCTCACGGAGGGCCTTCAACTTTTCTCTGTCGGCATCGCTCGCCAGTTCCCGCCGACCCTGCGGTGCGCCGCCTCTCTCTTGGATCAAACTCAGCCGCGCTTCCAAAGCTCGTAGGTCCGGTTCTTGGTTGTGCCCGAGGAGGATATCAGGCCGCTGGCCTCCAGGCGACCTGCTATGTCACGGAGCGTGCGCACTGGGATGTTGAGCGCGGCGGATATCTCACGCGGGGACGAGGGACCGTGAGCTGACAGGTACTCGCACACGCTCCTGTCGCTTGTCGGTAGGGCGAGCCAGTCGGAAGCCCTGTCGTTTCCGGCGGATTCCGGCGGATTCCGGCGGATTCCGGCGGATTTTGGCGGATTGCCGGTATCGTCGGCGAAGGGTCCAAGGCGCCCGACACCGCCTAGGGCCTCCTGGCGCGTGAACTTCACGTGGACGCTGCTGGCGCGCTCGAAGACCTCGACGGGCGTGCCCTGCGCCTCGCAGGAGCGCCTGATGCGTTGCAGTCCCGTGCCGTAGGACTCGATGTCTCCGGAACGGTAGAGCGTCTGGGCGATGAGCACGTTACGTGGGTTCGATGCCGCCGACCTGCCGGCAAGAAAGTCGTCGGGCAAGACTCCGGGTGGAAAGGGACCCGGACTGTAGATGTCGACGCTATCCCAGAAGATGTCGATCTGGACGGCGGCGTTCGTCTCATAGACGCGATGACTGAAGGCATTGTAGAGTGCCTCGCGGATCGCGTCCAGGGGGATCTCGGGCACCTCCCTGCGCTGCAGTGACACGCTTGCGTCGATGACAAACGCGCGGCGAATGTTGTTTACGATGTAGGTCTCCCCGGCGTCCACGAGCGAGAACAGCGGCCCCGAGACCTGCTGGTTGTCGAGGATGTTCACGCGGTCGCTGTCTGCGAGCACTCCCATGCGCAAGCCTACCTGGGGCCTGTCTGTGAAGCAGACCATGGCCGCGTTCGTCAGCGTCTCATCCTCGCAGAGCAGCCCGAGGCGCGAGAGCACGTCGCGGGTGTCGGTGTACTGGAACGGGATCCGCTTGGCCTGTACGCCCCGCGCGACATACCTGCGCAGCACCTCCTCGTCGACGGTGGAGACGGGCTTGCCCGAGCTGCGGCCATCCCAGGGGTCCCTCCCGGCCGCGCGCTCCAGTATCATGTCCTCGAGCGCGGACGCGCTCATAGGGACGTCCTCGTCGGCGCTGCGGATGCGGTATCTGCCGTCGCACGCGTAGGGACGTTCGTCTCCGGAGAACGTCACCTTGACGTACGCCCTGCCGTCCGGGGTCTCCAGGCGCTCAATCTGCGGGTAGATCCTGGGCTCGATGCGGTTACCAACGGCTTGGCTCACGTCGCGCAGCGTCTTGTCGCTCACATCCTGGCCGACGACCTCTCCGTCGTTGCGCACGCCAAAGTAGAGCGTGCCGTGGCCGTGCTTGTTGAGGATGGAGGCGATTGACTCCATGCCCTCGCGCATCTCGCCCGTCGACCTCTTGTGTTCTGTGAGCTCGTCCTCCATGCCGAGGTTCACAGGCGTCCTCCTTCCCACTGCCGGTTATATTCTACGAAGGGCACTGTGTCAGTCGGGCCTCGCCCCATCAGTAGGACTGGGCGGGGATCGCCCTGCTCGTCGATGTCGGAGCGACTGCGGACCGTAAGCTCCTGTGCTTGTAGGGTCCTATCGCTTGAGGGCTCTGCCCATTGACCGTGAACTCGCTTATGGCGTGCGCCGCAATGCCGTACTCTAGAAGCTTACTTCCTACCCCCTTGCCACGTTCGTCTGCGACGACAAACAGTATCATAAGCTTATGGCTGTCGATGTCCATGAATCCCCAGAGGCGCTTCGCCTCCTCCTCTGCTATGACGAAGCGCAAGGCGCTCTCGAGGGCAAGCGGTATGTATGCCAGAATAGCCCTGATCCAAAACCTGGGAGAAACAGCTGAGTCGTCTTACCGATCTCTTCCATATGTCAAGGAAACGCTTGATCGATTTGGGAGTTCGCTTCCCACGGGCAACCACTCGCATAGGCTGCTGTCCTCTTTGCTACGACGCCCCTGTCGAGTGCGCTTCAAAATGACACTCGGTGCATACTATTGCTCGCTGAGGTGATCGAGGCGACCTGGGAGTTGTGTTCTCATCACTCAAATAGTGGCTTCAATCTGGTTTTGCTCAGTCGCAACGATACAGCTTTCATAGTAGCCATCTCCGGTTGTCCTTGGTCCACTGACAAGCTCATATCCGTTTGCCTTCAGCTTGGCAGTCAAGGCGTCTATCCTCTCCTTACTCCCAACACTAAGGAGCGCTATATGAGCATCATCCCGTACGGACAGGCCCTCTCGGCGGATCGGTCATCCCCAACCTATTCATAAGCTCAACACGTGCCATCATCGAACGAGAATGTTCAATTCTCACGCTTGCCTTCACACATGCCGCAGGCGCGCACTGACGCCGGGCCCTCACGGAAGGGCACGGTTTGCCGGCGTCACATCCTGCAGTGCCACGCCACGGGCGGTCCCGACGCACGGGGGCGCTCATCCCCCACGTCGCCAAGGCGCCAGAAATTCTCGAGAAAGCAGTTGACAACTACTACGGGTGACGATATATTGTTCCCAACGATATATCGCAGTCCGGTATAACGATAGGCGTAAGGGAGGAGACACACATGCCGAGGAGGGAAGAGGCCAGCGCGCTGACGGAGCCGACGTTCTACATCCTGCTGTCCCTACATAAACCCACACATGGATACGCGATCATGCGGGACGTGCGGGAGCTGACGGGCGGACGGGTGAGCATCGGGGCGGGCACGCTCTACGGTGCCATAAGCTCGCTCACCGAGAAGGGCTGGATACGCGCTGCGGAGGGCGGCCGCGCGTCCGAGCGCAGGAAGGCGTACGTGATCACCGAGGGAGGCAGGCGGGCCTTCGCGTGTGAGGTCGAGCGGCTGAAGAGCCTCGTCGCCGACGCGAGGTCCGTCGCCGGGCAGTGATCACGAGCGGTACGCACATCACATTCACACATACACCGTGTTCACAGAGGGAGATCGACATGAGCGCAAGCACAACCATCAAGAGGGCTTTCACCGACTTCTCGAAGGAAGAGGCCTGGCTCAACCAGATGAGCCATGAGGGCAAGGCCCTCGTCGACTATCGGGGCGGGAGGTACACCTTCGTCGACGACGAGCCGGGCGCCTGGCAGTACGCGATCGAGGTCCTCGGCCGGACCGGCAGGGCCGGCAGGGAGTACCTCTCCTTCCTCGAGGAGACGGGCGTCGAGACCGTGGCCGTCTACGCGAACCGCGCCTACCTGCGCAGGAGGGACGACGGGACCGACTTCGAGCTCCACAGCGACCTCGAGTCCCGCCTCGAGCAGGCCAGGAGGGGGAGCGTGCCCTGGATGGCCATCCCGGTGTCGCAGGTCGGCGTCGCGTTCACCCTCGTCCTCAACGCCTTCGTGGTGGACTCCGGGGCGTCGAACCTCGCCAGGGGCATCGTCCTCGCGTGCGCCACCCTGCTCGCCCTCGCGGCCATAGTCGAGTACCTCGTCTTCGGCAGGCCGTATCGCGAGCGCGTCCGCCAGCTCGAGCGGGAGCGCTCGATCAGGGAGTAG
>ERZ773083.2327-NODE-2327-length-11875-cov-15.942893_pt1 | contig 11875 bp, 12 predicted proteins | sample MGYA00511465_ERZ773083 | MGnify/ENA primary metagenome ERZ773083 (study PRJEB29015, sample SAMEA2738001) | human oral metagenome | biome: human oral; feature: human-associated habitat; material: dental | place: China | collected 2060 ... | reverse complement strand
CGGTCCCATGGCCTTCGGCTCCGGTATCGGCCAGCCCCAGCAGCAGGCCCCAGCCCAACCGCCAGCGGCCGAAACCTGGCAGGCACCCCAAGGCGGCGCCCCGAACGACCCGTGGGCCACGGGCGGGCAAGCAGCCTTCCGAGACGAGCCTCCGTTCTGAGTGGAGTTCCCATGAGACGCCATCACGCTCGCGGCCGGGATCCGCCTGGTGCTGTAGATGTCCTGTTGTTTTGTGAGTAGAGAGATCCCCGTTCCATGCCTTGGGCACGTTTGACTGACACCGCGGCCACGCACCCGATCGTGCTGGCGGTCGCGGAGCACCCGGATGCCGATGACAGGTCGGTCAACGAGGTGTTCGGGTTCATGCTGCGCCTGGCGGCGATGAGCGCGCAGTACCTGACGGACTACGTGTTCTGGTACTCGTCGGCGGTGCAGATGGCCGGCTCGAAGTCTCAGGCCGATCACCTGCTCGAGCTGGCGGCCTTCGCCGGCTACGGGGTGCAGGACGTTGAGCCCGGATCCGGGAGACGCTTCTTCCGCCTGGTGGCAGATCCGGACTTCGTCCACATCAAGACCGCCGAAGAGGTCGCGTGGGAGCGCGACCGCAAGGCGAACAACGGGGACCTGTCGATCATCGTGCCGGTGCGCTGGCGCGATGGCGACGCGTGCCGCTACTGCGGGAAGGTCGTCAACTGGGCCGACCGCAAGGGCGGCAAGGGAGGCACCTACGACCATCGCCTGCCCGGCCAGTCGGGAACGTGGCACAGCGAGGTCGTGGCCTGCCGGTCGTGCAACTCAATCCGGGGCAACGCCTCCAAGGGGCTGCCCCCATCGGAGGGAATGGCGGCGGCCGATCGCATCCGGCCGCTGCTGACTCCTCCGGACCGCCCGTACTACTCGCCTCGGACTCGTGAGTGGCTCAACGGCCACGCCGACGTCCTGGCGCTTCACGACATGCGCCCGCCCGAGCTCGCTGCGGAGGGGACCAAGCCCCTGCGCGCGGGTAGCGACGTGCGGACATCCTCGCAGACCGTCGACGGAGTCGGGGCCGGCAGCCAGCCACCCCGACCCGGACCCGTTTCCACATCCAGCCTGCCTGGCAGCCAGCCGGACCAGGCAGCTCATCGCAGGCTCCCCGGACGCGCCGACAGCCAGTCGGACCGCGTTGGTCGGGTTGAGCCCCTCACCACCGGTGAGGAGAGGCCCGCCCCAGCGGCCGAGGCCTTCCGCGCGCCAGACACGTTCCCCAGCCGACCTGCCAGCCAGACAGGTACACAGCCGGGTCGAGCACCCCAGCTCCACTGGGGCAGGCCGTCCAGCAGCCAGCTGGGCAGCCCGTCAGCGCGCGGTGATGATGAGGTACACGTGGAGACGGTTGACCCCGCCGGCGGGCCGCAGGACGCCGCACGCGCAGCCCCTGGGGCGCGGTCGGTCCCCTCGATCTGTCCGGATCTGCCAGATCAGGTCAGATCCGGACAGATCGAGACAGATCCGCCGGGTACGGAATCTGGATATGCCGGGTCGGGTAGGGACGGGCAGGGCCGGGCCTCGGGTCCTGGGACAGGGCTTGGGAGGGGTCTGCCCGGGACTGGGCCCGGGCGGGGAGGCGCGCCCCCTGGCACCGGGCGGAGAAGACCACGACGACGGCGAAGGGCCAGAAGATGAACCGAGTGATACTGCAAGGAGACATGCGATGAGTCAGTGCGCGTCGGGCTGCACGATTCGTGGCCACCACCTGGCCGAGTGTAACGGCTGGGCCTGGGGCAGGGATGAGTGCGGGCAGCCGGAGGAGGTTGAGTGCGCCGGTTGCCTGCCTCGTCAGGCAGAGTTCGGGGTGTTGTGCCCCTGGTGCTGGGGACGTCTTCAGTCTTCGATCCGGACCCTGCCATCCCTGGTTGAACACCTGTTCGACATGGGTGCCCCCTCGCTGAGGAGCCCGCTCGGCCGGCCTGGTGGCCGCCGGTCGACGCCGGGGTCTGGGTGCCTGTACTCCGATGCGCTGGTGGCGGCTGATGAGCTGCACGCGATCCTGGGCACCTGGGCCCAGGAGGTTGCGGTGGAGCATCCAGCTGCTGGCAGCCTACCGGTGGGGCTGTGCCGATGGTCGCAGGGGCGCCCGGCGGCCGGGCCGTTGGGCTGGGCCGATGTAGTTGACGGCGGCGCCGACCCGGTGATCCTCGGCCCCCGAGAGCAAGAAGACACGCGCCGTCTCGTTGCCTGGCTGGATCCTCACCTCGAATGGATCGCCTCCCGCCCTTGGGCCACCGATATGATCGCCGACCTGGCCTCGGCTGCGAGCAGGGCGCTAGCTCGTTGGCCGATCCAGGAGCCGGAGCGCAGGATTACCAACGTGCGCTGTCCATCATGCGGCGCCTGGTCGCTGGTGCTCATCCCACCCTCGGTGCCGGGAGCGGAACGCCTGGTGCGTTGCACTCTGCCTGCTTGCGGGAGCGTGCTCACCGAAGAGGACTGGAACAGGACCCGGAACTGGGCACTGGCTGTCGCTCAAGCCACTCAGACTGAGGTGGCCGCACCGTGAGTGTCACCGGCCCTGACGGGGTGGAATGGGTTACCTGTATCGAAGTGGGAGAACGAGTACCAGGGCTGAGCGCAGACACACTGCGATCCTGGATAAGGCGCCGGTCCGTCCGCTCGAGGAGGGCTGGCCGGCAGGTGTGGGTCGCCTGGCCCGACGTTCTTGAGCATGAGGTAACTGCGAGTCTCGCGGGCTGGAGACGGGGTCGACGCCGCCGTCAGTAGCCCGCTCCCGACACGCGGCTCCCCTTAGACATAGGGTCAAGGGGAGCCGCAGCGCGTCCTGCAGCGGCACAACGACCCTTCGGCCTGAACGCGACACGCCGTCCACACTGACTTCTAGACAAACGCTTTCCCTCATTGCACAATTGATGTCAACGGGACATTCATACCTTCCCACGCCAGCCAAAGGTGGCTGACACGGCATGACAGTGGCCACTACTTTTGGCATGACTAGCACTTACATCGTTTTTTCATTGCGCAGCACACAAGCGATCAACACAGAGGCTTCACAGACATTAGTACAATGCGCATCGAATCCCGCATAAAAATGGCCCTACCGACGATTTAGTCGACCTCGATTGGGCAGGGCTCCAAACCATAGCCTCCGACGAGAATCGATCACACCTCACACACGAACTCACATGTCCGCTTTCGAGCTCGTACCACAACTGTTCTTCACATCCCCTCCCCCATCCGGTGGCGGGGATTTTCTTCACCCAAAATCAGGAAGGAATCGCATGTCTGTTGCAACTGTTACCGCTCGCATCGCTCGACGTATTTGTGACGTTGAGAACGTGGGATACAGCCAGCCGGACCGCAGAACTTGGTACACAAACGCCGACTGGGAAGGACACGTCAAGAGCCCCCAGAACGCGGACTGCTCCAGCCTCGCGTGCGGGGCGATCAACTACGGCTTGCATGACACCTACAACGTCCCCTGGGGTCATAAGGCCCTTCTCGAGATCAACGATTTCTGGACCGGAAACATGCGTGGCGGGATGGAGGCCCGAGGCTTTAACGAAGTCCCTTGGAAGGACTCAGATTCCCGCCCCAACGGCGGTTTCCAAACTGGTGACATCATTCTCTCCGCCGCGAATGAAGGCGGGGTAGGCCACGTTGCCATCATCACCGACGCCGCCGCTGATCTCGTGTCGGAGGCATGGATCGCCGAGGACGGTAGCATCGATGGTTACCTCGGCGACCAGACCGGCGGGGAGACTCGCACAGTCGCCTACTCCAGCCACCCCCACACGAGGAAGGGAGCTTGGACATCCTGCCACCGTTTTAGCGAGACGAAGTTCCTGGCTCAGTGGCCCAACTTTGCTAAGACGGCAGCTAAGCCCACCCCCACCCCGCCTAAGCCCTCAGGCGAGCCGGCTCACGCTCATGGTATTGACGTGTCCTCGCACCAAGCGGGCATCAACATCCCGGCTCTATGGGCAGACTTCGTCATCGTCAAAGCCACCGAGGACGACGACTACACGAACCCCCACATGAACACACAGGCAACCGTCACCCTTAACGCCGGAAAGCGCCTAGGTTTCTACCACTTCGCCCGCCCCGGCAGCGCAACAGCACAGGCCCGCTACTTCGTCAACACAATTCGCCCCTACATCAACCGCGCCACCCTGTGGCTTGACTGGGAGGCAAACGCCCCCACCCAAGGACCTGGCTGGGCCAAGACCTGGCTCGACACCGTCGCTTCCCTAACTGGAACCATACCGGGCATCTACATGAACGGTTCCACAGTCAACGGCTACAACTGGACCAGCGTCGCAGCCAAGTACCCCCTCTGGTACGCCGGCGGCCCCAACTACTCCAGCTGGGGAAAGTCCTACACGGACCCAGCGATCCCATCCCTTCGGTACTGGGGCCAGCCATTGATCCACCAGTACACCGAGGACGGACGCCTGCCCGGTTACGGCGGCAAGCTAGACCTCAACCGACTGCGAGACCGCACCACATGGGATCGCATGGTGGGGAAAGTCCCCACCAACAACGAGAACACAACCACGATAGGAGATGATGAAGTGCTATTCATCTACACCGAGCGAAATGGCAAGAAGGAGTACAAGGTACTTCGAGGAGGCTTCTACCCAATTTCAGTCGAGGGAATCATCGCAGTTTCCTACGAGTTCGCGATCGGGAAGCCCAAGAAGCTCGCCCCCGACTTCTACGACCGGACCGTCACCGACTGGGAAGTTGCCTACAAGAAGCTGGTAGCCGACGTCGCGGCCGCCTGCGCTAAGGCAGCCAAGGCATGAGGCAACTCCCCCCTCGTCGCCACTGTAGTCCCGGAACAGACATAACCACCATCAAGGCCAACTAGGGCCAGCCCTAGCGGCACCATGTCGCCAGACTACTCAAGGCCGGGGCCACCTCTCATGGTCGGAGCGTGAGCCATTAAGACCCACGCTCCGACCATGAGGGGAAACTTCCCACATCAGCACACCCCTCACAACCACCTAAATCCTAAAGCCCGCGTGCGCCATCGGAGTACTCAATTAAAGCGTCCACCACACAGCAGATTCCCCAAGTTAGACCCCCACTTTCCGATTTCATCACCACCCCCACCAACACTCCTGGCTACCAGGATCAGACCTTTCTACAGCTTGCGAAAATTGCCTGTAACCAAAACCCGACACCCTCCTGACGCCCTCCATACTCTCACACTAACGACTCGCAAGAAGAAATACTCCAGCTTACAAGCAACAAGCTGCACCCCCGAATATAGACCGACCACCAGAATGGAATAATGGCATGGCCAACCCTGCATACGCAGCACATCAAATGCGTTACTACTGCGAAACCCTTAACATCGGCTACAGTCAGCCAAACAGGAACAACATCTATAACGGCGGCGAAGCCGACTGCTCATCCCTCGTGCTACGCTGCTGCAAGGACGCCGGAATCCCCACCGGCAACGCCTACTCCACCCGAGACATGCGCCAAGAAATGGTTAAGGCAGGTTGGAAGGTTTACAACGGCATTGCGGCCACCAAAGCCAGCAACCTCCTACCCGGCGACGTCCTGCTAGCCGAAGGGCACCACACCTGCATGTACCTGGGTAACGGACTCATCGGCGAAGCCACCGTCGACGAACGCGGCGGAATCATGGGGTCCGCTGGAGGCGGACGAGCTGGAGACCAGACCGGAAGAGAAACTCGCGTCACCGCTCTGTACTCCTTCCCCTGGACACATGTCCTGCGCTGGCCCTCATCCACCTCATCAGGAGGCAATCCTACCGAGAACACAACCACGGCAGGAGATAGCGGCACACTATTCGTCTATACCGAACGAAACGGAAAGAAAGAATACTCAGTACTCAGGGGCGGATTTCCCCCGCTAAGAGTTGAGGGAATCATTGAGGTTTCCTACGAGCATGCGATCGGGAAACCCACAAAACTCGCCCCCGACTTCTACAACCGAACGGTCTACGACTGGTATAAAGCATATCTTCGGATGGTTAACGACATGGCAGCCGCTCAAGCTAAGGCAATCAAGGCATGAACTAATTCGTTCACGCCACCTCGCATAGAGCTACATCGCCTTGGATAATTACTTCCGTCGCTACGCAGCCGACATCTAAGCCAGGACAGAACCCTGATAGACGCCGTCGTGGCGTTCTTACAAGAAGAGAACATTCTTGTAAGAACGCCACGACGGCGGCACCGGAACCTTGTTAGCGGTCCCCTGGGGTAGGTGCTGTGGGTTAGACCAGCTGCTGTGGGCATGATGTCTTACCCCCCCCGTCCGTAGATGATCCGAGGGGTGCCACCCGCAATAGCTGGGCACTGGAGACTTTCAAACCCCGGTTTTATGCAGACGGGCTTGTCTGGTGGCGGTGGTGGCTGGTTGTGATTGATACTGGCTGTTCTGGTTGGCGTCGGGGGCCCAGACAGTTTCGTGCTCGGTGGGGATTCGCATGCCGATGGCGGAGTGTGGCTGGGTGGTGCCCACGCCAGTGAATCCACTCGGCGGCAGCAAGCTCGACAGCATCGCTGTCTGATAGGGCCTGCCCGTAGCGGATGGGCCTGTACGGTACGCCGTAGCTGCAAGTTGATGCACCAGGCCAGAGAGACCGGCACCCTGACGTATTCGTCGCCAGACGGCCATCGGGAGGACATCCAGGGCTAGATCGGTGCACAATGGCCGGTAGTTGGTTCTGCCTGCCGAGGAACCTCCGGGAGTGCACGTCGGTCACGAAAGCTACATAGCCCCACACGAAGAAGATGTGTATATAGAAGGGGGCGCCTCCCGCTTTCCGGGGAACGTCGGCAACCCACAGCTCGTTGGGCCTGAAAGGGCGAAATGCCTTCGCCGAAGTCGGCCGGGTACTGCTCTTGCGGCGCGCGGGGACTTGGCGCGACGGGTGCCGTGCAGGCCCAGGTCTCCCATGAGCCCCACGGGTGGTACAACGGGCTACGTGACCGGCACCGTGACGCTCGGCGGCCTCAGGACAACCCCGCATCACGTGCATCTCGGTGCTCTAGAACCGAGCAGTTGTTCTCATGGACTCGTCTGATCTCGGTCTTGAGAGCCTCGTCGCGCAGGCTCCTGGCACTATGGGCGTAAGTCAGGAACTCGAGGCAATCTCGACTCCGACGCCAGTCAGCACTTTATACACCGACCAGATCCGAACTCCTTCCTGCGGGAGTCGACGTACCGGCAGATCAACAAGACGGGCACTCACACTCCCCACATTACACAAGCCGACGCGCTCTTTAAGATCACGCTGGTTCTTCGCAACTCTCGGACCTCCTTTTCAAGCTTCCTAATCCGGACCACCTCATCGGTGGCAGTTCCCGACCTCAGACCACCATCGACCTGGGTTTTCTTAACCCAGAGCCGCAGAGCCTCAGGATGAACGCCTAGCTCCTCAGCGCTCCTGCGCACCGCGCCCTTGGCCCGCGCTAGGTCAGCCAGTGCATCCAAGACCATCCTCGTAGCCCGCTTCCGCAGCCCATCGGAGCAGTTCCTTAAGTCCCATGACAGTGATCCTTCCATGTCATCACTGCATCCATCAAACCCCGGGCGATTCAGACGCCCCTTAGCACATTCCCACAAGCCATAACAGGCACCCTCATGCTCTACACCTACACCATCATCCCTGAATAACCTTCAAGGAGAACACCATGAGCTCCATGATCGAGGACCCTTTCGTAGCAACCGTCGTCCTAGGCATCATCTGGCCCCTCATTCAGGCAGCCCTGGACCGCCCCTGGTGGACCCGAGGCCGCCGTGTCGCCCTCGTCATCGTGGCCGCCGTCGTCCTGACGACCGGCGCATGGACCATCAGCGCCTACCCCCTGGCCGTAGAGACTCTGGCTGCCCAGACCGGCCGCTTCCTCGGCTTCGCCTGGCTCGCGTTCCAGGCCCTGTCCCGAATCAAGATCCACGGCATCACCGTGATCGAATGGGCCGGAATCCTCACCCCCGGCGGCGAGACCCGCACCGACTACACCCCACGCCACGCAACCGGCGCCCAGGGTGGGACGGAGCTCTGATGAACACCGTCATGCCGTCGCACCCCTTCGTGGAGATCTTCTCCTCGCAAGAGGTCGCGGCAGCGGCGGGCGTCTTCATCCTGGCCGTCATCGGCCTGGCCACGATGGGCGTGCGCTGGGCGCGCACCTGGGTCGAGACTCAGATCGGAGCCCTGCACTCACAGGTCGCTGAGGTGGGGGACCGAGCCAAAGGAGCCAGAGAGGCTGCCGAGCAGGCAGTGGATGCCACCACCAACAGTCACGGCACCCACATCCGAGACGACCTCGACGAGGTACGAGACGCCGTAGACACGATCCTCAGACGGATGGACGCAGCAGAGCTCGCCCGGATCGAGGAGCGCAACACTCGCGAAAGACGGGACCGCCGTGCCGAAGACCAGATCGACGGGATGCGCGACGACATCCGCAGCCTGACCGCCTCCGCCGAGCGCGCCCACGCCCGCCTCGACGAGCGAGTCACAGCATTGGAGACAGCCAAATGATCGCCGACGCCATCACCCGCACACTCACCCAGTGGACGCCAGAAGACCCCGCCTCCTGCGACCCCGCATGGGCCGAGACGATGCGTCAGGACCTCGAGCAGGCCCAGAAACTGATCGCCGAAGCCCTCGCCAACCTCAGCCAGCCAGGTTCATGATCTGTGCCGTCCAGACGAGATTGGGGCCCCTCCAGCCAACGGCTGGAGGGGCCCCAATCTCGTCTTGCTGTCCGGAAGACTCTCTGCAGCCCACCGATAGCCCACTCCTCACACTCAACCAATGGCTACACCACGGGCTACACCCTCTCCGCAATATACGAATGACACACGAGCATTACCCGCACAATTCCAACGAAAAGTCAATGCCTCCCTGATTGATTACATGAATCACCACCGGACTTTTAATCCGAAGGTCGCAAGTTCAAGCTTCACAGGGGGTACTGCCGCTTCCGCACTGGTACCCACCTTCAGAAGGTCGCGGATCGCCAGCCCCTCTCACTCTCACGCGCCGCCCTGCTCAGTTGCCTCGAGGGCGCAGCCGGCACGTCAGGAACAGGGGCGGAAGGTCTTCACGCCAGCTCCACCTCAGCACCCGAAAACGTTCTTGTCTTGCAAAGACACACTGAACAGAGCAATCAGCAGAGGACCACACTTTCCTCTATGATAAGTTCACTCATCACACCACAGTCAGAACATAAGAGATCGAGCCAAGCAATATAACAGATCTTTCAATCAAAATGACCTTGAACGGGCAGCCCCTGACACGGCAGTGGATTGAGTCTAAGGAAATGGAGCGCATCCACCACGTCGTGCGAGAAATGGCAGAGTTGGGGGCCGAGTTCACCCACAAAAGCCAACCAATCTCGCCAAAGGACCTGCTGGCACTGCCATTTGAGCCCGCAAAAGAAGCGCTGATCGAAGCCAAGCTGACACTTGGGAAGGACAGTATCCTTAAGCTTTATGAGTCTAAGCTGGCCGAGTCAGATAAGATGTGGCGCTCAATTGTGGCAAACACCGTGAAGGGACAGAACCTGCAGCCCGCCTATGTTGAGGTGGATGTGGACGGCCTGACGCTGGGGGACTTCCTGGCCTTCAACCAGTCCTTGGACAAGATGACCGATCCGGCACTGCCGTTCAAGATCCACCCGGAGCACTTCGTGTTTGCCGGCATCCACGGCGGGCAGGAGGTCATGGAGATGGTCGGCCAGTACGGAGAGCCCACTTACCAGAAGCTCTTCATCCACCCCGACGCAGAAAAGCCAGTGGCACTGGACGACGATAAGAAAATGGCTATGGTCGGTGACGGAGTTCTCATGTCGGACCAGACAGTTGACATGAAGATGTATGGCATGCACCAGTTCAAGATGAAGAAAGGCGGCCTGCGCATCAAGCTTGGGGTTTTCTTCCCCGAGACGGCACCGAAGGAGATGATTCTGGGACATCAAGAGCACCTGGCTGTCGAGTTCTACAACTCCCTCACTTTCGCGTATCAAACAAAATCCTTCAAGGGTAAAATACTGAACACGGTCCTCAAGTTCAAAAAGTTCGACTGACTCGGTTCACCATCATTCCCAGACGGCCGGATGCGAGCACAGCTCACGCAGTCACAGGACATAACCCGGGCTTGAGGGCCGCATCTTACAGATCGCAGACCGCTCCGGAGACTCGCCGCCCAACCTCCGCGGCAGCTTGCTCATTTTCCGCTTGCAGCGGCGTCGAGCACGCGACCGACGTAACTGCCGAACTTCTCGGTGATGCTGCCGTGGTTGTCGTCGGGCCACTCGCTCCAGGTGTGACCGAAGCCCGCCGATCGGTAGTAGGCCAGGCTGTTGCGGGCGTGCCCGCTGCCATCGAATCCGTCGAGGCTGTTGGCAGGCACGTCACGGATTCCGGTCACCCAGTTCAACGAGAGCCGTTCCTTGGCATCTGAGGAGAAGACCGCCTTCTCCTCAGGCGCGTCGCCGCCCCCGAAAAGCAGGAAGCCCCCGCCCGCCATGCGCTCGGCGTAGGCCGGGAAAAACCACTGGCTGATGAACTCCGAGCCGCCGGAGTAGCCCACGAGCCAGACCCGATCCGTGGTGGCGCCGCACCCGGCGACCACGTAGTCGAGCGCCTGCTCCAGGTAGTGGACCTTGCCATCCTGATCCTCCAGCCACCAGATTCCGTCGTCTCCGGGAGCGCGCACCGAAACCACGTCGTACCCGCGAGCGCTCGCCGCCTCGACGACTCCCCCGGCGCCGGCCAGGCCGCCGCGGGACCTCTCGTCCTGGTCCTGGTTCCCCTGGCTGTGGAAGGACTGCCCGTCGCCGTCGAGGTAGACGACCAGTCCGACCGGCGCTCCCGTGGTCGCGTAGAAGAGGCAGTCGGAGGTCTCGTCCTCGTCATCGGTGTAGGAGAACGCAGCGGGAACCGACAGGTCGCCCGACGTCGGCCGCAGGCTCGGCGCAGCGCCGGCCCCGCGCGAGCGCAGGTGCGGCGGAGTCGAGTGCGTTGTCGCTCGCTTCGGTCCCCGAGAGGCGCAGCCGGCCAGGATGAGGCCCGCCATCGCGCCGGTCAGGGCTCGCCGCGAAAGGTGCGCCACCACGCTCTCCACCCACCTTCCCGATCGCCGTCAGCCACTCGACGGTAGCACCGGCATCCCGGTTCCGCTCGGCCGGAGCTGAGGCTGAACCGCTGCACCACCGGCGCCACTCGCCAAGGCGGGTAGAAACTCAGCGCGGGAGCGCGTCGTCGGACACGACCCAGTTGCGTCCAACCTTCCTGCCGGGCAGGCGCCCGGAGGTAATGCGGTCGCGCACCGCCTGCGGAGTGATCCCGAGCCGGACGGCGGCCTCGGACACGCCCACGAACTCGACGTCGTCGATCTTCAGGCCCTCGCGGCGGTCCCACATTCTGGTGGGGATGACCTCGATCCCCACCAGGTCGCCGACTTGCGCCGCCAGGGCGGTGGCTGTGGCCACGGCCTGGGTCAGCGTGTGGGCGGGCAGGGTGATGACTGCATTGAAAGCCCCGGGGCATGCGGGTGCGTCCCCGACGGCGGGGTGGTAGGAGGCGAAGGCCTCCATGACGTCGTCGATGTCGTCATTCTCAGTGGCGGGCTTATTCGCGTGAATCGTGAGCGTGGCGTTGTAGTCCACAGTTCCCCTAGGTGCTTTGCTTACACCAAGATCATTTCACCCGAACTTGGTTTACCGCAAGTCTTCAGGCAGGACTGCCCTGACCTCCCTTGGCCCCGCGACCGCGGCCTCCACGTCCACGGGAGCCACCACTGCGGCCACCCCGACCGGAGGGCTGCCCGGCCCCCTGCTCGCCGCTTCCGCCACGTCGCTTCGCACTGCGCCCGCCTTGCCCA
>ERZ773083.2326-NODE-2326-length-11877-cov-4.310777_pt1 | contig 11877 bp, 10 predicted proteins | sample MGYA00511465_ERZ773083 | MGnify/ENA primary metagenome ERZ773083 (study PRJEB29015, sample SAMEA2738001) | human oral metagenome | biome: human oral; feature: human-associated habitat; material: dental | place: China | collected 2060 ... | reverse complement strand
AGAAAAATGATATTGTAGAAGTTGAAATTGTCGATTTGACCCATGAAGGTGCTGGAGTTGCTAAGGTAGAAGGTTTGGTTTTCTTTGTAGAAAATGCTCTACCAACTGAGAAAATCCTCATGCGAGTCCTTAAAGTCAATAAAAAGATCGGCTATGGAAAAGTTGAAGAATACCTTACATATTCTCCGCATCGTAACCAAGACCTTGACATAGCTTATCTACGCTCAGGTATCGCTGATTTGGGGCATCTTGCCTATCCAGAGCAGCTCAAGTTTAAAACCAAGCAAGTCAAAGATAGTCTCTACAAGATTGCTGGCATTACAGATGTAGAGGTCTCTGAAACGCTCGGCATGGGGCACCCAGTCCAGTATCGCAATAAGGCGCAGGTGCCCGTTCGTCGAGTGAATGGTGTCTTGGAAACTGGTTTTTTCCGTAAAAATTCGCATGATCTCATGCCCCTCGAAGATTTCTTTATCCAAGATCCTGTCATTGACCAAGTCGTAGTAGTTCTACGCGATTTGCTTCGTCGTTTTGATTTAAAACCTTATGACGAAAAGGAACAGTCTGGCTTGATTCGAAATCTTGTGGTGCGACGTGGGCACTATTCTGGGCAAATCATGGTCATTTTAGTAACAACTCGTCCGAAAGTTTTCCGAGTAGAGCAATTGATTGAACACCTTATCAAGCAGTTCCCAGAGATTGTGTCTGTCATGCAAAATATCAACGACCAGAATACCAATGCGATTTTTGGCAAGGAGTGGAAGACTCTTTATGGTCAAGACTATATTACGGACCAGATGTTGGGAAATGACTACCAAATCGCTAGCCCAGCTTTTTATCAGGTCAATACTGAAATGGCAGAGAAGCTTTATCAGACAGCTATTGATTTTGCAGGATTAAAAGCAGATGATGTGGTGATCGATGCTTATTCTGGTATTGGAACGATTGGATTATCCGTTGCGAAACATGTTAAGGAAGTCTATGGAGTGGAGGTCATCCCAGAAGCAGTTGAGAATAGCCAGAAGAATGCGGCAATCAACGGCATTACCAATGCCCGCTATGTCTGTGATACTGCTGAAAATGCTATGAAGAATTGGCTCAAGGAAGGTATTCACCCAACCGTTATATTGGTCGACCCACCACGCAAGGGCTTGACCGAGAGCTTTATCAAAGCAAGCGCTCAAACAGGAGCAGACCGCATTGCCTATATCTCTTGTAATGTCGCAACCATGGCGCGTGATATCAAACTCTACCAAGAGTTGGGATACGAATTGAAGAAAGTACAACCGGTGGATTTGTTTCCACAGACGCACCATGTTGAGTGTGTAAGTTTGTTAGAGAAACGCAGCTAAACATCTCGCTTTTACATTTCAAGGCGAGATGCTTCAAAGCTCCACTGAAGCTTTGAACTCCCCTTACCTTTTGAGTACACAAACGCATCACGTTGCGCTATTGTCCAAACTAGATGTCGACAACCATATCCAACTTGAAATTAATGAAGAAGATATTGAGTCACTTTCCATCAGAAAGGATGCGACTTATCTTGAAATCAAAGACTATATTTTGAAGAAATATGGTTTCAAGGTTTCTGGTCTCTACATTGCACAAGTGAAACGACAGTTTGACTTTATCGAACGTGAGAACTTCAACAAATCAAGCAAGGAGGAAGGCAATCAACGTGTTCCAACTAGTCCCCCTGAAAAAGAAGAAGCAATCAAAGATACTTTGGCTTAGTTTGGGATGATTTAAGTTTATAAACTATCTCCATTAAGTATTTTCTTAGTGGGAATTTTTTATTAACAGATGATATAATTGATTTATGGATTAAAATAAAGAAGTTAATCAAGACGAAGTTATTGATGATAAAAAAACAATTGAAGACGTAACGGTTGAAAATCCAACTATATCATTAACTCCTCAAGTAGAAGGTGTTGCAAATAGTGTTAAGACACTTATGGAGTTATCTGTTTATAAAGATATTGCTAAAATTTCTTATCACTACAATTCACAATTGTCTAAAATGGCAATTGTTTTAGGTGAATCATTGAGTAAAGCCTTGGTTGTTTACAATAAAGCTATTTCACCTCAAACTTTAAAATCAATCAAAGTAATTTCTGAATCTGCTAAAAGGATTGTCGAAACTACTCAGATAAATTATGCTGATATTATTTCTGGGTTAGGTGAGATAGTCCAAAAAATTCCAAAACCTTATACAGATGAAGAATATGAAGATATAAAATTTCATATTGAAAAAACAGCAGATAAGGGATGGGTCGTATATTACTTTGTAGGTAATACATTCGATCGTTTGAAATCTGCTGATATATCTGAAATTGAAAACGAGTGGGTAGAATTACTTAAAAGGGACTTAGATAACAAAGATACAATTGAGAAACTAAGTAAGTACCATTGGTATTCTTCTTATCTGATTGATTCAATGTATGACTGTTACAAGTGCAAAAATTATTACGCAGCTTATACTCTTGCTACATTAGCTATTGACGGTGCTGTAAACAGAATAGCTGAAGAGTTAAGCATAGAAGATGGTACAAGCAGAAAGAGAAATATAGTCGGATATAGAGCTGTAAAGGGGATAGAGGATAAAATAGAAAAACATTCCTTGACCTATTTTGGTTTATTTAAATGGCTATATAATTTTTTTCAATATACGGAAATGTTTACACTTGATGAATCTAATCGACATATGATTGGACATGGTCGCTGGGATAAGGAAATTTCAGAATTACAATTTTTAAAAGTATTCAATACCTTATTATTTATTTCGGATGGATTATTATTAGAATTTGATGATGTTTTAATTGATTATTAGTCTCGAAAAATCAGTTGTATTATTGCTTTATCCGATGTCGGCTTAATAGAAAAAATAGTTTCGAAATGATATAATATACTTAAATAAAAAATTGCGAAGGGTACCCTTCCTTTATGCTTTCACCATAAAGGAAGGGTACCCTTCCTTTATGCTTTCACCATAAAGGAATCCTATTAGTCCTTCAACAATTTTGAATGAAAGCTCTTTTTGAGCTTTAGGAGAATGAGAAATGACACCAGAACAAGAAGCTAGAATTATTATTGATAAAAAATTAGAAGAAGCTGGATGGACACTTCAAAAAATGGAGGAATTAAATCCGCGGGCTTCATTGGGAGTTGCCGTTCGAGAATTTGCAACGGATACAGGACCAGTAGATTATGTCCTTTTTATTGATGGTGAAGCTGTTGGGGTAGTAGAAGCAAAACCTACAGATGAAGGCGAAAATATTACTGTTGTTGAAAATCAATCTAAGCGCTATGCAGAGAGTGAATTTAAGAGAATCAAAAAATCACCTGAGATTCGTTTTGCCTATGAAGCAACAGATTTACTAATTCGTTTTACGGATTATAAAGATGAGAAATATCGCTCTCGTGAAGTATTTTCTTTTCATAGACCTGAATTTTTGGAAGAGTTGTTAGAACAAGATGATACCGTACGAAATAACTTGAAAAGGGTCCCAGAGTTTGATGAGACAGGTTTTCGTGATTGTCAGGTTACTGCGATTACTAATCTAAACCAATCTTTTGCAGAAAACAAACCTCGTGCTTTGGTTCAAATGGCAACAGGAGCAGGTAAAACTTTTACTGCAATTACACAAGCCTACCGTCTCTTGAAATATGGAAAAATGAAACGTATCCTTTTTCTTGTGGATACTAAAGGTCTAGGCGAGCAAGCTGAATCAGAATTTCTTGCCTATAAACCAAATGATGATCCAAGAAGTTTCTCTCAATTATACGGTGTTAAGCGTCTATCAAGTTCTTACATACCAAATGATGTCCAAGTATGTATTAGTACGGTACAGCGGATGTATTCCATTCTAAAAGAAGAAGATTTGGATGATACTGATGAAGAAGAGTCATTGGAAACGTATGTTACCGCAGATAGCAAAACACCTAAAGAGGTTGTTTATAATGAAAAATACCCTCCAGAGTTTTTCGATTGTATCATTATTGATGAGTGCCATCGCTCGATTTATAATGTTTGGCAACAGGTTTTAACTTATTTCGATGCCTTTTTAATTGGTTTGACTGCTACACCAGATAAAAGAACTTTTGCTTTCTTTAATGAAAATCTAGTCAGTGAGTACAGACGTGAACAAGCCATTATTGATGGTGTCAATGTTGGGGAGGACATTTACCATATTGATACAGAGGTTACTCAAAAAGGTGGTCAGATTCTGAAGAGATATATTGAGTATCGTGAACGTAAGAGTCGGAAAAAACGCTGGGCGGAGATGGATGAAGACATCGAGTATGATAAAAGTACGTTAGATAAAAGTGTCGTAAATCCAAGTCAAATTCGTACAGTCATTAGAACATTTAAGGAAAAGTTAGAGACTGAACTTTTTCCGTATCGAAAAGAAGTTCCTAAAACGCTGATTTTTGCTAAGACGGATAGTCATGCAGATGATATTATCAATATTGTTCGTGAAGAATTCGGAGAAGGGAATGAATTCTGTAAGAAAATTACCCATGCTGCCAAGGATGCGGATACGGTATTGACCTCTTTTCGAAATGACTTCTATCCTCGTATTGCAGTCACAGTGAATATGATTGCTACAGGAACAGATATCAAACCACTTGAGTGTTTGATTTTCATGCGTGACGTAAGAAGTAAAAACTTCTATGAACAAATGGTTGGTCGTGGCACACGTACACTGAGCTTGGAAGACTTAAAAAAAGTTTCTCCGTCAGCTACTGAAAGCAAGGATCACTTTGTTATTGTAGATGCGGTAGGTGTTACGAATTCTAAGAAAATAGAAACAAAGTCATTTGAGCGAAAATTGGGTATTTCTCTTAAAGAGTTGATGCTGAATGTTGCTTTAGGTGATGATAGTGAAGACACGTTGAATTCACTGGCAGAACGCATTACAAGACTGGATAAGAGATTAACCAAGAAGGAGCAGAAAGATTTTGTTGTAATCGTGGGTGCTTCAGCGCGTGATATAGCTTACAATTTATTACACGCCCATGATGAAGATACTATTTTTGAGCGAGCACAAGAGTTGGCTAGTTCGGACGCACCAAATGAAAAAGAAATCAAAAAAGCTCAAAAATCTTTGCTGAGAGAAGCGACTGATCCATTCTTTAACCCAGATGCTCGAGATTTTATTGAGAATGTCCATAAGAACCATACGCAAATAATTGATAGTGTGAATATTGATTCAGTCTTGTTTGCTGGATATGATTCACAAAAAGATGAAAATGTCAGCAAAACCATTCTTACTTTCCGTGAATTTATTGAGGAGAATAAGGATGAGATTATTGCATTGCGCATCATTTACAACGAATCCTATAAAGATAGACCAATGGTTATCCAGCAATTGAAAGCTTTGTATGAGACATTACAACAGAAAAACTTAACTGTGGATCGAGTTTGGGAAGCGTACGCGACTAAAGATGTTGAAAAAGTGAAAAAACGTAGCACAATAGCACAAATCACGGATTTGATTTCATTAATTCGTTATGAAATGGGAGTAGTAACTGAATTGTCGCCCTTTGCAGACTGTGTGAACCAAAACTTTAAGGACTGGACCTTTAAAAAGAATGCAGGGTATTTGCAATTCACAGAAGAGCAGATGGAATGGTTGCGTTTGATTAAGGAACACATTATTTCTTCTTTAAGTATTTTAGAAGAAGACTTTGATTACACTCCATTCGATCGAAAAGGTGGATTAATTGGTTTCTATGAGGCATTTGGTGATAACTATAAAAATATATTATATGAAATGAATGTAGAATTAGTGGCGTAAGAATGGTAAAAAATATGAAATATACAAAAGCTAAATTACCAGATATATGCACAATAAAAACAGGTAAACACGATGCAAATCACGCTAATAAAGAAGGAAAGTATCGATTCTATACATGTTCTAATCAATATTCAATGTGTGATACATATTCATTTACAGGAGAATCTGTTATAGTTCCTGGAAATGGAGATATTGGATTAGTTTTCTATTATGATGGTGAGTTTGATGCATATCAACGTACATACGTTTTGAATGATATAACGATCTTACCAAAGTACTTGTTTTATCATATGCAATTATACTGGCGTAATTTTAATGATCAGAAAAAATTTGGATCAACAGTTAAATATGTTAGGATGTCTAATTTCACAAATTATGAGATTTCCTACCCTTCTATAGAAGAACAAGAACGCATTGTTGCAAAAATTGAGGAACTATTCTCTGATCTTGATAATGCTGTGGATACTTTGAACGCGACAAAAGCACAGCTAGAAGTGTATAAACAAGCTGTATTAAAGAATGCATTTGACGGAAAACTAACCAATAATGGTGATCCTGAAATTAAAGAACTAGCTTCTTTTATTGAACATCCAAGATATGGAACTTCAAAAAAATGCGATTATCAAAATGATATTGAAGCTTATACAGAGGTTTATAGAATACCAAATATAGATGCATCCACAGGAACATTAGATAGATCAGACTTGAAATATGCGAAATTTGACGAGGATGAAATTGAAAAATTATCGTTAAAATACGGTGATATTCTAATTATTCGTTCTAATGGCAGTCCCTCTATAGTCGGAACAGCCGCAATGGTACGAGAACAGGATGTATCAGGATTATTTGCTGGATATTTAATACGAATTCGTATTAGTGACCACGAAAAATTGTCGCCTAAATATTTGTTAAGGTACTTATCTTCCTATGACGCTAGGAGATATATTGAAAATGTTTCTAAGTCAACTAGTGGTGTAAACAACGTTAATGCACAAGAAATAAAGAAAATAAAAGTACCATACTTCAAAAAGGAAATACAAGATCAAATAATCTATGCAATTGATTCAAGATTATCGGCATATGAAAATATTGAAAAGACTGTAAATGATGCCTTACAACAAGCATCTGCTATGCGTCAAAGCATACTGAAACAAGCCTTTGAAGGGAGACTCTAATAATGGCGACTGGAAATTCAAGCTCAATTATTTCTAAAGTTTGGGCGATGTGCAATCCCCTTCGAGATGACGGAGTAACTCACGGGGATTATTTGGAACAATTAACTTATCTGCTTTTTTTGAAGATGGCTGATGAGTATTCAAATCCACCATATAACCGAGATACTGGAGTTCCAGCTGGTTATACTTGGAAAGAGCTCAAAAATGCAAAGGGTGCAGAGTTAGAGACACAGTATAAAAGTACCTTGGAGGAACTTGGTGAGAAGCCAGGCATGCTCGGTCAAATATTCAAGGGAGCTACCAATAAAATCACAAATGCAGCTATCCTTTATCGCATCGTTCAGATGATTGATAATGAAACTTGGGTAGCTATGTCGAGTGATGTAAAAGGTGAAATATATGAAGGACTTTTGCAACGAAATGCGGAAGACCAAAAGAGTGGTGCAGGTCAATACTTTACACCACGTCCTGTTATCAATGCAATGGTCCGATGTGTAGCACCAGAGCCAATGAAAACTATTGCAGACCCATGTTGTGGTAGTGGTGGATTTTTCCTTGCTTCACAATCCTATATTTCTGACCCAAGTAATTATACGCTTGATCGAGAACAGAAAGAATTTTTGAAAGATAAGACATTCTATGGAAATGAGATTGTAGGAGCAACTTTTAAGACAGCCTTGATGAATCTATATCTCCATAATATTGGTGACATCTATACAGAAGCGCCAGTAACCTTAGGAGATGCTTTGTTACTCGATCCAGGTTATCGTGTAGATTATGTCCTTACTAACCCACCATTTGGTAAAAAATCTTCACTTACTTTCACGAATGAAGACGGAGAGCAAGAAGAAGAAGAACTTATTTATAATCGTCAAGATTTTTGGACGACAAGTTCCAATAAACAGCTGAACTTTATTCAGCATATCAACACGATTCTGAAGTCAACCGGTAAAGCAGCAGTTGTCTTACCTGATAATGTATTGTTTGAGGGTGGAGCAGGTGAAATTATCCGTAAAAAGTTGCTTGAAACAACTGATTTACATACTATTTTGAGATTACCAACAGGTATCTTTTACCGTCCTGGTGTAAAAGCGAATGTTCTGTTTTTTGATAAGAAACCAGCAAGTCCAGAAGCTCAAACGAAAGAGGTTTGGGTATATGATTTGAGAACGAATGTACATTTTACACTTAAGAAAAATCCAATGACTGATGCTGATTTGCAAGATTTTATCCAATGCTATAATCCCTCTAATCGTCATAATCGGACTGAAACTTGGTCAGAAAGTAACCCTTATGGCCGTTTCAGGCGATTTAGCTTAGCTGAAATTATGTCTCGCGACAAGACAAGCTTGGATATCTTCTGGATTAAAGATAAGTCTCTAGCTGATCTAGATAATCTTCCATCACCAGATGAATTGGCAGGAGATATCATCGATAATTTGCAGAGTGCTCTAGATAGCATTAAAGAGTTGCAAGCACAATTGGAGAATAATTAAGTTTAAAACTTACGAGCATTGCCGAGTATTTGGTGATGCTTTTTTCGAGTCATTATTTCTTTAAAAATGATATACTAAACATATAGAAAAGCGAATGTGGGCTTGAGCTGTTCTTGTTTTTACGCCTATCAAAATAAGAGAAGCAAACTTCCGCAAGGCAAAAGTGTTCTTAGAAAGTATAGGGTATGAAGTCGATCGGAGCTATTTTGGAAGTTAAGATGGCGAAGAGATTGTCTACAGAAAAATAGGCGGCGAAGATTGGCACTTCTTGTAGCACTTGGACCCATCCTTTTTAGAGATTGAAGATATAGAAGGATATGTGAAGGAAGAGCTGGAAGGCTTGATGTAAGGAATTGAAGAAAACCATAAAAGGAGGTATCTTATGCTTGGAGCAATAGTTGGAGACATTGTTGGTTCTGTTTACGAATGGGACAATATAAAAACGAAGGACTTTCCTTTATTTCGTGAGGACTGTTTTTTCACTGATGATACGGTAAGTTCGAACCGCTGAGTATATGAGTTTGTTAGTGAAACGTTGCTAATTCTCAAAATAAAGAAACCCAAATACCATTATTTAGAAATGAAAACCTAAACTGTTTTTAAGGAGGTGTTATATTGATAGAGAGTAGACCTGGGTTTGATAAAATCACATCCTTTGATGAATTTAATAAATACTATTGGTATCGTGATGAACTCTCACAGATATGCAAGTCATTAGGACTTGAAAATAGAGGTACAAAACAAGAACTCAATGATATTATTGAGCAGTACTTTAAGGGCAATTTGATTAAAAAATCATCAGTAAAAAGGAAAAAGAAACGAGTAGAAGTCGTTACCTTAGATACGCACTTGCTTGAATGCGGGTTCTCCTTTAACGCACACTTTAGAGAATATTTCTCAACTTTAACAGGTGTCTCACCCTTCAAATTTACTGCTGATATGGCAACTGCTTGGAGAAAAGTAAAAAAAGAAAATGATTTGAATTTCACAATCCAAGATATGCTAAAAGTTTATTATGGAGATTCAGATTATGCCAAGTATGACCATTCGGTTTGTCAATGGAATCAATTTTTAAAGGACTTCTGTGCAGACGAAAATAGTCGTAACTACTCAAACAAGTTAAAAGTTGCTTCTATTCTTTGGAAAGAAGTTAGAAATTCAAGTAATGAAAAAATTTATTCAAAAAAACTTTTAACTGAATATGCTGATAAAATAGATGAGTATGACAAGTAGAAATGTCAGTCTAAACTAATAGTTTGTAAGGAGGAATACCATGCTAGGAGCAATAGTTGGAGATATTGTAGGTTCAGTTTATGAATGGAACAATATCAAAACGAAAGACTTTCCATTATTTCGTGAGAATTGTTTTTTCACTGATGATACGGTTATGACCTGTGCTGTGGCAGAAGCTATCATGAATGGTGGTCAGAAGGATGACTTTATTGATGCCATGAAAAAATATGGTAGGATGTATCCCGATGCAGGTTACGGTGCAAGATTTGGGAATTGGGTTGATGGCGACGATCGAGAACCTTATAATAGCTTTGGAAATGGCTCAGCAATGCGTGTTTCTCCATGTGCCTGGACCATGGATTGTAGTTTCTGTGCACGAACGGGAGCCTGGCCGTCCAGAAGAGCAGTTGCACGACTTTCTGCAGAGGTGACTCATAACCATCCAGAGGGGGTCAAAGGAGCTATGGCGACGTCTGATGCTATCTTTATGTGTCGTTATTACTTTGGAGGTTACAGTGGCGACTATGGAAAACCGATCAACGATAATCCTACAGAGTGTAAGAGACTTATCAAGGAGCATATAGAACAAGAGTATGGATATAATCTTTCTCAAACACTAGATGAAATTCGTCCTACTTATCGTTTTAACGAAACTTGCCAGAATACGGTACCTCAGGCCATCATTGCCTTTCTTGAAAGTACAGATTTTGAAGATGCTATTCGAAATACGATTTCTCTTGTTGGGGATAGTGATACTCTTGCTGCTATCACAGGAAGTATCGCCGAAGCAGCTTATGGAATCCCTGATTGGATCAAAGACAAGGCCTATAGCTATCTTGATGAGCCTTTGAAAGATGTGCTCAGACGATGGGAAGAAACGGTTGTAATAAAATAATAGATAGGCGTTATGCGGACCGATACTGAATGACGGAGGGTTATCGATGGTTATATTGGAATTGTATCAAGGTGATTATCAAAAGGATTTAGTCGCGTTTGATTCTTTAGAAGAGGGAAGAGCCTTTGTAGCGCAAATCCCGGGATATACTTTAGAAAAAGAAGATAGTTTTGATGTGGAGTATTTTAATCCAAAAAATCTACCGGATTATATGGAGATTGTCTTCAATGGAAATATTGTCCCTTTATCTAGATTTTCGTTTAATTCTGAGGAAAATGTGGACATTATTTGGAAAGAAATTTCGAATCTATCCGTTAAAAACGATAAAATGATCGAAGGAGCTACAAAAGTAGATGCATATGTCGTGAATAACGATGAAGTGAAAGCTTATGTCGAAGCACGAGAAGCAAACTTCCGCAAGGCAAAAGCATTCCTAGAAAACAAAGGGTATGAAGTTGACAGAATCTTTTTCGGAAGTGAAGACGGCGAAGCGATTCTCTACAGAAAACGCGGCACCGAAGATTGGCACTTCTTATGCCACTTAGACCCACTGTTTGTAAAGGTTGAGGATGTAGAGGGATATGTGGAAGAAGAAATTCAATCGTTTAACTAATGGCCGTTGCGAAGGCATGGCGTAGTTGTACGAGTTGAAAATAAAGGAGCACGATTCGTGAAAGCATTAATTGTTTTAGATTGCCAAAAAGGAATGTTGGCCAGAGGGGATTTTGACCTGCTTAGAGAGAATATTTTGAAGTTACAAGAGATGTTTAAAGCGAGCGGGGACCTCATTATTCATACGCGTCATATTGATGAGAATGAGGAGAGTATTATTTACAATGGCGACCAGCGAGGAGAGCTTGATGAAGAGCTTTCTGCGGATGCGGATTTTATCGTAGAAAAAGATTCGCCAAATATTTTCCAGAGTGAAGAGTTGAAGACGATTCTTGCGAACCATCCGGTAGATGAAGTGGTGATTACGGGACTGAACGCGGAATATTGTTGCTTATTTTCTGCTATTATCGCTTCAGACAGAGGCTATAAGGTGACTTACATTGAAGATGCAACGGGCAGCGTCAATGACGGCAACACTTATGAAATGCCAGGACTCGACCTTGTGGACTTCGTTGGCTGCGTCTTGGATTGGTCAGGGCAAGTCGAGGTTCTATACTTCGATGAGTTCAAAGAGAGAGGGTAACCGTCGATTTGGGATTCAGGAAGAGTCGGTAAGGGGACTATAAAAGAAAATTAAATCAGAAGCAGACGAAGTAAAATTATTA
>ERZ773083.2324-NODE-2324-length-11880-cov-5.364228_pt1 | contig 11880 bp, 9 predicted proteins | sample MGYA00511465_ERZ773083 | MGnify/ENA primary metagenome ERZ773083 (study PRJEB29015, sample SAMEA2738001) | human oral metagenome | biome: human oral; feature: human-associated habitat; material: dental | place: China | collected 2060 ... | reverse complement strand
GAAATTCATAATATGTTAAGGGAGATTTGCGAAGTTGAGGCAATAACAAAAGAAGTTATACTAAATGCAAATAATATAGAATATTTTTCAAAGAATGGAATGCGAGCAGCATTATCAGGAGAAGAAATGCAGGAGTTTAAGCAACTAATCAATAGAGCAACAGTTATTAAAAATTACTCTTATGGTTGTCCCTTTGACTTGACCGTTATTATAGAAGCTGATGATAGGACATATTCTGTAAAAGTTTCAACGGATAGCTGTGGTATTTTTATCCTTGGAGATACATCTTATCAATTACAAGAAGCAGACAGACTTAAGTTGAAAAATATATTTAGCCAATTTGAATGGAATTATTAAAAATAACAAAAAGCTAAGTATTAAGAGCAGTGATAATGGCTTTTGTTAAAATATAACTTATGTTTTATCAAAAGGCTGATACCATTGACATGATAAATATATATATATGCATAATATTCCGCTTGAAAGCAAGTTTCATTCGCAATACTATGCATATATCCGTCTTGGCTATGAAAAACTTAATGATACATCGCAAGTTCTACGCTATCCATATACTGCCCTATCGACATATTGAATTTTTGGTAATCTGCCTCTAAAAACTCATCTGTAGCACAGGCAACCGCTACATTTACTTTTTGAAGTTGATTAAAAAATGTAAGCATAAGCGGAACTTCTACGATTTTAGATAAACCTCTGATTATAATACTTCCTGCTTCTTCGAGCTGTAATATCTCGTCTTTTGAGGAAATATTTACCCTCTTATCATCAACTAAAACCTCTACCTTATCATAATAATCATATGTAGCACTGACTGCATTACATATTTCTCTCCAGCCTACGCCATAAGTTAATTTGAAAGTTGATAAAAGCCATCCGTTTTCTTTTCTCACACCTAATAATAACATCTTAATCTCCCTCTTCATCACTATTTATTAAGACCCATTATATCACTTTAGTGGATAGAATTTTCTTTCAATTACATTTATATAATTATAACTTATTTTTATATATGCGTATAACTGCCTGTATAAATTTTTTATTTCATCTTTATTTATACCGTTTCGCTACATAGAAATTTTCTTTTAACTGCATCTATCTGCTTACAACTTACTTTTCATATATGCATATAACTGCTTGTGTAAATTGTTCATTTCATCTTTTGCCTTCATAGAGTGTTGGTACATAAACTTATAAGCAAAAGAACTTCTGAATATAAATGCCGTCACTGTTGCGAGAAGCCAAGTCGGTGCATATAAAAATATATTAAACTTTCTTGGCAGTACTCTCCCATGCCAAAGCTTTATAAAATTAAAATTTCGTTTTAATCGTTTTGCAGTTTTAAGCATAAGCTTGTGCTCATAACCTGCCCTTTTTGGATACTTTGCCTCATAATAAGCATCTGCAATAGGTACGACCATAGCCAAGTGACATATTTGCCACAGATGCATATCGTCTACTATTTTGTACGGAATTTTTGCTTTTTTAAAAATCCCTGCCAATTTATTTATTCTTACAGTTTTTTCCCTGCTTATCTTTCCAAAAGTAGTAGGCTGAACAAAACTCGGAGTTAATGCTGCATCTAAAATATCATTCCTAATACTTCCTCCTGCTCCGGGAAATGCCGGAATAATCCTTCCTTTACCGCAAATATCCTCCCAATTTCTATAATCATCAATGGAATTGACCATGGTAACAATATCACTGTTGTTATATTTTAATTCCTCCAAGGAGGTATATAATTGATTTTCACGAACTGTTAAAAAGATAAAATCATACTTGTCATCTCGCTTAAGCTCCTTTAATACCTTTACCTTAGATTTCCTTAACTTGTTATTTTCATAATAAAGCAAGCCCCTTGACTTAAGCACAGCCAAGCGTCTACCTCTGGCATAGATACTTACATCAAAACCCGCTTTTTTTAAGAGCACGGCGTACAATGAGCCTATTACTCCGGCACCGTAAATTAATAATCGCATATAATCCCTACTTTTATATTATTCCACTAAAACCCATTCACCTATCCATTTATTTGTAGTTCTGTTGTATTGTCTTTTATATAGTTTCTTATTTATAACCTTGTATCTCCATTCTATAATCATCTTATATGGAACAACTTTCTCATTAACATATATATCACTATGTTTGACCACAACAATCCTACTCTTTTAATTTTTTAATAGCTTCCTCCAGTTCCTTTAATATTTCGTCTTTTCTATCATCATGTTTTACAAACTGCTCAATAAAATTCAAACATCTGATGCTAATATGCACTTAAACCTAAGTATAAGTATTATTTTCCCGCTTAGATTCTCACTCTCTTTCTACCTGTCCAAATACGCCTTCCTAAGCAAAAACTTCGACAGCATCCTCTTATAATGCCCTAAGTCAAGATACTCATACATTCCTGCCTTTCTTGCCCTCTTATAAAGCTTTAAGATAAGCCTCCTATAATATAGGTAAAACTTATGTCTGCTTATATTCTCCGGCTCCACTACCAAATGCAAAAAATCCCAATGTTCTATTTTTTTGGTAATCAGCTTATCCTTATATTCCTCGTATAAAGGCGTTCCGGGTATGGGGGTAAAGATGGAAATAGTTACATGAATAAGCTTATGCTTTACTATCCAATCATACAGGTCATCAAAATCTTTTTTAGTGGCTGAAAGCCCTACTATCATAAGACCTATGCACTGTGCGGATGTGGAGTTAATTACCTCTATCGCCTTTACATTATGTTCTTTACTGGTTCCCTTATTGTAATCATTAAGTTCCTCATCACTTATAGCCTCAAGCCCTACCAAAAAGTACTTAAACCCTATGTCTGCAAGCTCCTTTACAATATCGGGATGGCTTGCTACAAAGTCAGCCCTTGCATAACACACATAGTTCTTTTTTATATTATTCTCCCTTACAAGCCTTACAAACTCCCTTAATCTTTTCTCATTTACCAAAAAATCATCATCCGATATGGTGATATTCTCAGCATCTATATTCTTAAGCTCTTCTATAACAAGCTTTAAGTCTCTTTCCCTGTATTTTCCATGATTAAGTAAGGTACAATAGCAAAACTTACAATTATAGGGGCAACTGAAAGATGTCTTTATATTGGCGGCTTGTGTCAAATCAAGATATCTGAAATGCTTTCTGTTCTCATAAAAGAAAGTCCGATCCGGTATAGGGAGACTGTTGATATCTATAGGTATCATGGGGTTAGACTGCCATTTGCCGTTCTCAAGCTTATAACACATACCGTTTATACTTGTAAGTTCCTTAATTAAATTCTTATTTACGATATCATTTGCATTAATAATATTCTTTTTAAGACCTGTATAGGTAACAATTTCGACAAAGGCATCAACCGACTCACTTTTTGCTATATAATCTATAAATTCCGTATAAAAGACCTTAGTATTGATCTGTGCATGAACTCCTCCGACTATGGTAGTTATATTCGGATTATACTTTTTTGCCTGCATACAAAATTTCTTCATCATATTTTCCTGTGTTATATAGCCCGTTATTGCCACCACATCAGGATCATAGTCTTTTAATACCGCTCTAAAGGGCTTATTTTGGCAAATGTAATCGTAGATCATATCCTCATAGCCGGCTGCCTTAAGCCCCGTATGTAGGTACTCAAGCTCTAAGGGCTCGGAATCTAAAATATTGGTAAAGCTTAAAGTATTGGGTGCTCCCGGTCTTACCAACAAAACTTTCATGCAATTCTCCTTTTACTGCTCATATAAGTTCTAAAAAAGTTCTTTATATACACACTTATCAGGGTATTAAATCCGAAGGTCATCCTAAGTGTGTTCTTAATAGGAAATGTCCTAAGTGTATAAAGAAATGAGTACCAACTCATATTTACCGCAAATGTAAACTTAAGCACCTCAAGATAATACTCATTTAGGCTCATCTTGGAGGGCATAATAAGTACATCTCCGAAATTCCATTTTTCATAGTCGGTTTCATCATATAAAAGCCTGTCTCTGTACTCCTCAAAAAGAGGGGTGAGCGGATGGGGATTAAGCGGTGAAAATGTCATAAGTTCAGGTCTTAAAAGATTCTTATACTTAAGAAGTTTCTTAAAATCATTCTTATCCCAGTCCGGATGCAGGATAAAAGAGCCCCAGCAGGCTATTTTATTTCTTTGCAGTATTCTTGTGGCTTTTAAGTTCTCATCTGTGGTAGCCGCCTTATTATATTCTTTAAGCTGCCTATCATCAAAGCTTTCATAACCTACTATTACCGCAATCAATCCGTTTTTGTAAAGCTTTTTAAATAAATCTTCTTTTTCAAGTATGGAGTTTACGGAGCCGTAGCATATATACTTCTTTTTTACCTTTCTTTCTTCCAAAAGCTCACAGAATTTTTCGAGCCTTTTTTTGTTTATCAAAAAATCATTGTCGCAAATCATTACATAAGGCTCTTTAAGTTCCTCAAGCTGCTGTACTATCTGCTCTATATCAACCTCTCTTAAAGTAGGACCTTCCAGCTTCCAACGCACGCAAAAGTTACATCTGTTTCTGCAACCGAAGGAGGTCTGAACCACCGCACAGGGCTGAAAACCGACATATTTGTATAAATGCCTGTAACGCTTACTGCAATTTGTATCCGGTCTTACATATTCATTGTAACAGCCCTCTACTGCATTCTTAAAATTAAGTTCTTTGGAAAAAATTCCCACTATTGCCTTCTCCTGCTTTTTTCCTGAGGCTATCAGCTCCATCAACTCTTTGTAATTAGCCCTTGTAGTGGACTTAAATACATGGTCTACATATTTGCTGAAAAAAGAATTGGGATATACCATAGCCTGTACTCCCCCGACTATGACCTTGATGTCCTTATCGTATTTTTTTGCAATTTTTGCAATTTTTACAACATTTTCCACATCGGTGCATTGAGAAGTTATCCCTATGACCTTAGGTCTGAACTTATTTATATAAGCTCCCAACCTTCCGTTAGGCTCTGCCATAAAATCGGCAAGCAGCACCTTATGCCCCTGTTCTTTTAATATTGTGGCTACACACTCAACTCCAAGCGGCTCACCGAAGAGAAAGTTCTTCACCGTAGTTATCTTTTTATTGACCCAAGGTCTTACAAGCAATACTCTCATTGATTCTCCTTATTTCCAAGCATATCCAAAAGCTTTTTGCACACTGCATCCGGTATAATATTACTTGCCAAATGCATATATTTTATTTCTTTCTTTGCTCCAAGTCTGGACTTACTGTATCCGGTAGTCTGTCCCAAATGAAGTCTGATACACTGCTTTTCATAAGCAAGCCTTACCATGTATATCAGCATATTTAAATAAGTATCATACTTTTTATTACTTTTCTTATCGACTCCGCAAAATAAAAATACCATTTCCTTATCTATTTGCTTTATTTGAAAAAAAGCAAGTAAATCACCCTCACTTCCTTTGATTTCATACATCTGTGCATCCATTTTACAAAAGTATTCCGGCTTCAGTTTTTCAAGTCTTCCCTCGGAGCGTTCATATACCTGTTCATATAAGGCGTAATGTTGCTCTTGAAAATTTTTATTTGCCAGCTTACTTATATGCAAATACTCTGACTTTGCAAGTGCCTGTCTTAATCTTCTCCTGTAACGGCTTTTTAAACTCATAAAAATCCCGTCAAAATCCTTATCTATTTCCATCACATAGCTTCCTAAGGTATTCGCCCTTGCTATGGGAAGCCTACCATCAGTATTAAGTACCAAAAGCAGAGGGAGAGTTTTTAAATACTTAGCTAAAACCTCAAGTTTTCCCTCAGCACAGATAAAGCCTTCACAGGCTATTGATAGCGGTATCCCAACTACCCTTATATTAAAATCAAGTTTTAAGCTGCTGCTAAAGGTAAGTAAGTCAAGTTTAAGCTTGTAACTTACCATAATAATTTTTTCCTCTTCATTAATATGATAGCTTTGATTACAATAATTTACCTCTTCTAAAAAAGTTAAAAAATCCTTTTTTATAAATACCTTTTTTGCAGCTATTTCATCCCATGTATCAGGAAGTTTTTTTGCACTGTCATAAACCTTAAAGCCCGACTTCATAGTACTTCCTCGTATACTTTATAGCTTTTATACTTATTTTTCATAAAACGCTTTGTAATTGCGGTTGATTCTATATTACTTTCCATTATCCAGCCGGACTCCAAATATGTATACTCTCTTCCTCTTAATTTATAAAGATAGTCAAGTAAGGCGATTACCGCACCGCTGTTTTTATATTCAGGCAGTACTCCAAATTCTGTAATTTTTACAGTATCTATCTTTTTTAAGCCAAGCTTATAACTAAGTATAGGCAATACCCCAAGCCTTTTACCGCTTCCTATAAGTTGGTTAAAGTCAGGATACCAGAGCATAAATCCTACGGGCTTTTCATGATAATACACAAACAAAAGATTTTCTTCTTTGATAACATACTTAAACGAGGACAGTAACTCTATATCCTCCTCTTTTCTCGCAGTATAGTAGTACTTGTGATTTACAAAAGCCTTGTTATTAATTTCGGTATATAAGGCAGCGGTTTTTTTAATATTTTTAAAATCCGCCCCCCTTATACTGAAATTCTTTTCTATATACTCCCTTAACCTGTCAGGTAAGTTCATATCCATATCCGATATTTTTATTCGGTAACTGTAAAGCAGCTCCGTAGGCTTAATATATTTTTCAATATGTCTTATATAATATTCTTTATTATAGGCACTTCCAAAACTCGGTACAGACTTAAATGAGTCTGCCAACAGCCCAAGTCCATAGTTTACATGCAGATTAAGCCCAAGCAAAAGCTTTTGTAAATTTTTTTCTCTTGCTTTAAGTTTGGCGAATTCATAAACTTCTCCAAATACCTCTTCTTTATCTCTAAAGTCTAAAAAGGCTATTTGCAGGGTATCCGGCATCCTGTCTATTACTGCCAAAGCAAATACCGCCTCTATTTTTTCTTTATCCGAATACAGAATATAGGCTTCTATATCGCTGCCTTCGGTGATTTTTGCTCTATGCTCTAATATATTAGGCAGGGAAATTGATTGCAGATCCCTAAAGCATTCGTCCCCACTGTAGACTTCTTTTTGAAAATTTATAAATTTCTTATAGTCTTTTTTCTCAGCCTTTACTATATACATTTTAATCCTTTTCTTTATGCAAACTGCTAAACCTTTTCAAAATCAATAAGCTTTACAGTTCTCATAAGCTACTTAATTTATAGGATATTTTTTAATACATCTAACAATCAACTAATATCAACAAGGGTGCAGCTTCTTTGCTGTGATATCAGTATTAAAAATATATTAAATTACTGTTTAGGTTGCTCATTTATCTTCGTCTAACTTCTATTTATAAGTTGGACGAAGATGAATGTCGGCAGCATCCTAATAGATATACATATATAATATACATCTGAAAGCAAGCTTTCATTTGGTATATTACATATGTATACCTATCCTACCCAAACTGTAGGCATATAATGTGTCAAATTATGTTTGGAGTAAGTCGGTTTTTTATTTGATACCTGTAATAAAGATTTATTGCCATGTAAAAAAGGTATCTGCCGGGGGCTTTAAAAAACTCTTTTCTAAGCACTGTCCTCCTCATTATATTCCCGATTTCAAACACCTTCTCATAAAGTGCCCAGTACTCCTTAGTCAGTTCCTCAGGACTCATATTCTTCGGTATATGCACCGCCTGACTTCCGTCATAACTATACATATCTTCTATGTAAATTCTTTTTGCTTCAAGCATTTCTTTATGATATATAGTTCCCGGAATAGGTGTCAGTATATAAAATCTCGGTACAACTATCTTACACTCCTTTATAAAGTCGGCGGTATTTCTTATGGACTCCTTTGTATCCGCATCCGCTCCGACTACCATTTCCGTTGAAATATCTATACCTACGGATTGGATATTTTTAATAAGTCTTTTATAGTCGGACACCTTAGCCCATGATTTATTCATACTGTTCAGACTTTCCTGCACTATGCTCTCAAGTCCGAAACTAAGTGTCATGCAACCACTTTTAGATAGCTTTTCAAGCAATTCCCTGTCATCACCTATATCTATTGAACACTGGCTTATCCATGTCATCTTCATGGGGATAATGTAATCTAAAAGCTCCATCATGTATTTCCTGTTAGACATGATATTGTCATCCAAAAGCATGAATTTATTAAAGCCCAAGTCCTTTATTTGCCTTATATCTCTTACCACATCCTCTATTGGTCTTCTGATATAATGGTTTTTGTAAAGACAATAGATTGAGCAAAAACTGCAAGATTTAGGACAGCCCCTTCCTGCCTGCACCGGCAGCATATCTCCTATTTTTTTATCCAGTATCAGATCAAACCTTGGCAGTGGAGTATGTATAAGCTTTACCGGCATATTGTAAAAGCTTTTAAGCTCTCCCCTAAGATAATCTTTAAGCATGGCAGGGTATGCCTCTTCTCCGTCTCCCACTATTATACAGTCGCAATATTTTTTTGCCTCCTCAGGCATAAGGCTTACCATGTATCCTCCCATAAATACCGTCTTGCCTCTTTTTTTGAACTCCTTGGCAATATCTATGCTTCTTATAACAGCGTGCCCCATACTTCCTATACCTACTATATCCACATCCATATCAAAGTCTATATCTTCTATGGTTTCTAAGATTATTTTAACCTCGAATTCATCCGGAGTCATAGCCGCAAGGAGAGGCATTGCCAGTCCTACAAAGTAAAGCTTTGACTTTTTTATGGGCTTTTTTTCATGGTCGTAAGGAGATGATTGTATAAGTACAAGTTTCTTTTTTCGCATATTGATCTCCATTTCGCTTCCTTATCTCACAACACAGGCAGCAGTAAGTTTTACTACTTTTCTATATCCGCATTCTACCTTTGCGAGTTGTGACTCAACTTTCATATTTTAATTATACGGTATTTATCCCACAATACAGGCAGCAGTAAGTTCTTCACTTCCCTATTATTTCATAATGATCCGCATTTTATCTTTACCGAATCGTAATGCAACTTTCATATCTTAATTCCACTGTCCTTATCTCACAACACAGGCAGTAATAGGTTTTACTACATTCCTATTATTTCATAATAATCTGCATTTTACCTTTGCTGGTTCGTGACGCAAACTTAATATCTTAATTCCACTGTCTTTATCTCACAACACAGGCAGCAATAGGTTTTACTACATTTCTATATCCGCATTCTACCTTTACCGAATCGTGATGCACTAATTATAAAGGTTTTAACATCAAGTTTTTCCACACTATCTGCCTCTTATAATCTTTCCTATATATTGCAGGCTGACAAATTGGCTTCCCCACCACATCTTAGCCACTTCTTTTATTCCGTATTTTTTAAGCATTTTAATAATATTATCCGGTCTTAAAACTATTCTGGCATAGGTCTTAATTATCTGATAATAATACTGCCTTATGCTCATATACTTAGGCTTCAGCACTATATGTGCCAGATCCCACATGGCATAGTCTTTGCGAGATACCAATATCTTATCCTTATAGTCATCATAAATTTCCGTTCCCGGTAAGGGCGTAAGCGGCTGTAAATTAACAAAACTCACATTCAGTCCTATTATATAGTCTTCTATTTGCCTAAAATCCTTCTTTGTAAAATCAGGCTGTAAAATCATGGTGGCATACAGCTCTATACCGTATTTTTGCAAAATTCTTATAGCCTTTTCATTATTTTCAAGAGAACTTCTTTTGTTAAAATCTTTAAGATCTTTTTCTCTTACAGACTCTACTCCCACAATTACCGCACTAAGCCCATGCCTTGAAAGTCTGCCTATCACCTTTTCATGACTTGCTATAAAGTCGGCTCTTCCGTATACCAAAAATCTTTTATGTATATTTCTTTTTTCCAACTCATCACAAAAAAGATTTAATCTGTCTTCATTAAATAAAAAATCATCATCTACTATATAGATTTCCCTCTCTTTAATGCTCTCAAGTTCTTCCATAACCTCATCAATCTTTCTTGCAAAGTACTTTCCTCCGGTTATTTCCTTGCAAAAGCAAAAACTGCAAGTATAGGGGCAGCCCAAAGATGTTTTTATCAAGGCACAGGGATTGTGAAACATATAATAATATTTTTTTCTATATCTTTTAACAGAGCTTCTATCGGGAGGCAAAATATTATAAGAGGAGGTTCTTATATGTTTTTTTCCCTTTATATAGATTCCGTCTATCTCTTTTGTATCTCTACAACAGTTTGCCAAGCGTGGTTGATTATCGTTTGACTTTATATAGGTATCGCCTATATCTTTTGTATCTCTACAACAGCTTGACAAGTGTGGTTGATTATCATTTGACTTTATATAGGTATCGCCTATATCTTTTCTATCTCTACAACAGCTTGACAAGTGTGATTGATTATCGTTTGACTTTATATAGGTTTTGTCTATCTCTTTCGTATCTACTCCGGCTCTTACTCTGTCTATTATTTTAATAAAGGTCTCTACAGGATTTGAGCATATTATATAGTCTATATATTTTGATGTAAAATCTTCAGGTACTACCTCCGCATGAACTCCTCCGACAACGGTTATCGTTTTATTTGACAGGCATTTGATTTTTCTTGCCATCTCCTTTACTGCTCCCACATGGGTGATATAGGCAGTCATGCCCACAATATGAGGCTTGTACTTATTTATGAAAAATTCTATAGGCTTTTTTTCAAGTATCATATCTATGATTTTAACACTCGCCTTTGCCTTATCTATATTTCCCACCAAATACTCAAGCTCCAGGGGCTCACATATCATCACATGCTGCAAACCTATAGTTTCTTTAGGCGGTCTTGGACGCAGCAACAATATACGCAGTCTATTTTCCACAATGTCTCACTTTCTTTTGTATACTACAGCCACTATATTGGGCATGAAAAATGCCTTCTTTATACGACAAGAACCCATAAACCTTAATTTATCCTTTGCAAAGCTTTTAAGCTCTTTTACACAGGGATAATGTGCCTTGCCGGTTGTAAGTTTAAGCAGGCTACAGGCAAGTCTGTCATAAAAGTTATTTACAGAGGCGCATATAACTATAATATATCCTTTTTCCTTTAATAAATCTGCCATATCTGAAAGTGCCTTCTCCTGATTCTTATAATACGGCAGTGAATGTGTGCAGGTGATTATATCAAAGTCTTCGGCTATATTTTCTTTTATATCACTTACATCTGTATTGAAAAGCTCTGCCTCTATATCTTTTATTTTTAAGTTTCTCCTAGCCTGTTTTATCATGTTTACCGAATAATCGGCACCGCTAAGTAAAAACTTATTACCAAACTTCATATAAATCTCTTCTAAAAGCTGCCCGGTACCGCAGCCCATATCAAGTAAACTTCCCCTATCAATACCTGTCTTTTTTATAATGCTTATAAGCTTATCTCTGCTTGGCTTTAATGAATACTTTTGCACCCAGAGTTTATTGTAATAATTTGCCCAAAAATCCCATATACTTTTCATATAAACACACCTCTCCATATATTAAAACATTTTAAGTAAAATCTCTATTCTTTAAGTCCTTATTAACAAGTAAAGCTTATTACTTTTCTATATTTATACAAATAGCAAAATATATTTTATAAAAATAAGCAAGTTATCTTTACAAGGATAGCCCAATACATAAGCCTATGCAATTGATTATATCTATTATGGCTGTTAAATCAAGTTATATAAAACTTACTTTTGTATAAATATAATTGCTTGTTTTTTTATCTTTATATATAATGGTTTATCGGGGAGTTGGCAACATAAACAATTGTCAAATTAAACAGCAGTAATTAAACAGAAACACTCCCTATTTCAATCATACTCGCAGTACTGTTAATAAAG
>ERZ773083.2323-NODE-2323-length-11886-cov-9.179951_pt1 | contig 11886 bp, 11 predicted proteins | sample MGYA00511465_ERZ773083 | MGnify/ENA primary metagenome ERZ773083 (study PRJEB29015, sample SAMEA2738001) | human oral metagenome | biome: human oral; feature: human-associated habitat; material: dental | place: China | collected 2060 ... | reverse complement strand
GCACCTACATGGGCGGTGTCGAACGCGGCGAACGCAACCTCACCCTCAAGAGCCTGGAACGACTGGCCGAGCAGATTGGGGTGGAGGCTCTGACGCTCCTGGGGAAGTAGTGCAGGATTGAAGGGGTTGGGAGAGCGGGGCTGTGGTGGATGGGGACACCGCTCCCAAACTAGTCACGACAACGATTGGAAATTTCACCTACTTGCTACTAGTCCGAATCAACCAAATCCGCCGCGTTGCTCGCCCGCAACAGCACTACCCGACTTCGCGCTCTGGTGATTGCAACTCTCAACAATCTCCGAGCGCCATCTCGCTCCGACACTGACGCGTTGGGTCGAATAAATGCATTAGAGCTCCTTGAGTCGCCGTCAATAATGACTACACCGTCGAATTCCTTGCCTTTCGCCTTGTGTACCGTCATCAACGAGCACCCATAGGGCTCTCTATAATCAGCTTGCAGCGACTGCATTTCAAGCGGGCGACGTAACGTGCTCGATGCCCCCAGATAACTTGCTTGTTCATCCCACAGATTACTCAAACATTCTCCGATCTGATCGGACGCTCGAAATAGTCGAACAAACTTCACATCATTATATAAGCTATCCAACTTGCCGACGTTGGTGTCGAATAAACTGCGAGCTCGCAACCAATCATCCCCAGGACTGCCACTAAATGCTTGCATAGTTTCGTAAGCCTTATTGAAGTGCTTCGAAAACTTATACTTTAGGGCATCACCATGGCGTAATCTGTTCATATCAACCGACAATTTTTCATTCATTTCCTTCGCATACTTTACACCACTAGGCTTCAAAGCATTTTTGATATCAAAGTACTCAGCGAGCAGTTCAAACGTTTGTATCAAAGCAGCGTTCTTGGGAAGTGCCGTCCATTCCAAGATAGAAGCAACAACAAGCGATCCAGATATGGTGAGGGCGGCATCCCACAGAACATCATGCGCAACCGGCTTGAATGACTGCCCACTATAGACATGCTCCTGAGTAAGGTAATCGGAGACATTTGCAACCATCAAGTTGGTTCGCGCAAGAACAGCGACGGAAGGCTTTTCGAGCCCCTCTCTTCGCAGACTTGACAGCATCCATACGACAGTCGCATGTACTTTCGCATCGATACCATTTCCACGGTATGGCAACACAACTACTTCAGGTATTGACGGAAGAGGAGTGTTGTGAAGTAGGGCGTTAGCGTAGGTGAGAATTCCTGAACTTGGGCTTCGATGATTGTCGTCACCGAGATCAAACTCAGCCGGACGGAGGCAATCACGAAGATGCTGTAGTCTCTCAGCACTCACATGCTCATCATATTCAAAAATCCGCTGATCGGGATCAGCAAGGAACATCATGTGCGACCGCTGCGAAAGTGTCTTGACCAGCTCCCATTGTGAATCATCGGTGTCCTGAAATTCGTCGAGAATGATCACCGGGTACGTGTCTGCAATAAGTTCGGCAACTGCATTCGATCCTGAAATAAGTTGATTAGCAACCGCCGCAAACTCACTGAAAGCATAGCATCCTTCTTCTGACGCCATCCGCTTCAGCTCACTCGCCCAGTGACCCGAGAAACGCGATTTTAAAAGCGCTTCTTTGTTGGGAGATATGATCCGAGGGGGTTCTCCCGAAAGAAGCCGGCCATGAGTTTGAATGACATCCAGCGCAAAGGAGTGATAAGTACGCACCTCGATTGATCGCCGCTCCTGTTTGTCCAGTAGGTCATGGCATCTAATCTCGACCTGGCGAACAGCGGCTCGAGAAAAACTCAGAAACAGCACCGCCTGACCATCGGAAAGTTCCGATGCGTATGTTTTGGCCTTCACTAGGGATAAGGTTGTCTTGCCAGATCCAGGGCCACCGAGCACCAGCACAGGATACTCACACTGTAGTGCATTCTGGGCAATATTCGAATGCTTCATGCAAGTGACCTACAATTCTTCCTTGCTAACCTGATCGCCTGAAGCTGAATCATCTAACGACAGCTTTTCTTGGCTAAACTCGGGAGGACCAACGTTTCCTTCTGGCGGCTTCAGATAGTCATCAATAGTGAGCAGTGCGTCACGAATGAATGCCGGCAACTCTTTCTCATCTTGACACTGATCGATAAGAATACCAGCATAGCCGAAGCCATAAGAGTCTCCCTTTCTTGCCTTTAGCACCTTCTCCACAAGCTGTTTTAACTCGGCGTCCTCGATTGAGGCATCGTAGTTGCAGTTTTCTGGATAATCGTCACGTGCCGAGACTTCACTGAGAAAGCGATGCAGCACCTGGCAAGGTGTTTCCTCTACAAGTATACGCTCAATTCCTTTTGTCGGGGATTGCCAGAACTTGTCGAAAATATTTATATTGGCCTTGGCGTCAAGAGGATCTGGTCTATTTGGTTCATCTCGCATACCAAATACTGGTTTCCCAAGAGCTTTGAAAATTGGCCCAAATTTCGGTGCCTCTCGATCATTTCCGGCATTGAATAAAGACACGCCAGCTAAATCAATATGAGAATAGCCGTCATGGAACTTCTCAAGCGCCGTTGACACCGCATTAACGGTCGCTACCTCGGTCGCACCTTCGACTACAAATACTGCCCTGCTGAGAATCGCCTCGGCAAACTGTCGGCGTTGAGTACGATAATTCTTTGGCTTAATTATATGAGCGCCAATCGGTTTACCCCAAAAATGGTTCTTATCATCACGTCCTAAAATGACGACACTCTCGGCCTCATACTGCTCGATAATGTATGGCGAGTGGGAGGTGACTATAGATTGCCCCATCTTTTGGAGAACATACTTCACCACGCGACGTTGGATGTGGGGAGACAAGGCGATCTCAGGCTCCTCCATCACAAACATTGCCGAACTCTCTCCCTTCATGTCAGCAATGATGGTCAGCAACGCAAAAACGAGAAGATTGACTGCCCCGGTGCCTTGTCGGTTGAAAGGAACGGGATAGTTACTCGGTTGAGTTGCGACGAATAGCCTCACGACTTCACGCAAATTGTCTCGAGTTAGATTAGATGCGTAAAAAGATGTCGGGTCATTATCAGAAGAGAGATTAACAAACTGACCAAGACGTTCCTGCAACCGATTGCGAATCGATTTAAGCTGCTCTATCTCTCCGATAGCTGGGTTAATCTCTTTAAGTGCCTGAAGAGCATCTGGCCACAAATTTACACCACCTTCCTCTCCAAGACGAAGAATAGTGTCCAACAGCGATCCTCGCTGGAGACTCAAGGCTCGCGTGCCAGTACGCAATGCACGCAGGTAAATGAATCCACAGATTCGTTTGTGCGCACGAGTAAATGCCGAACGTCCGCCTCCCAAGGAAGTTTTTTCTTCATCGTTGAGGTCATCTGGATGTTTCACTGGATGATCAAAGAATGTATCCCCAACAAAGTCATCTTCTTCGGGATCATATCGACCGATGAACACCACCGGCAACGCCCAGGTGACATTCTCATCGTCAGCACGGAAAGACCGTCAGGCTCTTCGTCAACAAACTGAAGTGAAACATCGTCCCAACGACGAAGATGTTGTCTGAAACGTATCTGATGGGTTCGATCGAGGTTTGTTAAAACCACGCGAATAACAATGTCCCGTGATGAGCCATTATCTTCTTCATATCTTCCATTATGAAAGTCGTGCTCGTCAATGACCGGACGTCGGTACAGACGTTCCGGACCCAACACCAGATCCAAAGCCTCGCAAACAGTTGATTTACCAATGTTGTTGCCACCGACGAGCAATGAATGTTGCCGAAATATGACACGCCCGTTAGCGATGCCTCGAAAGTTGTCAATAGTTAGCGTACGAATTTGCATTTTGGTTGCCAATGGGTGAGACGGGACAGGTCTCACTCAGATTATACCCTATTTGAGACTTGGGATACTGTTCTCAGGCCAATAATGTATCAATTTGGTAAAGACTGCGTTGTCTTTCAAGGCGTGTCATAGGGAAGTTCTCAGAGCGACACCCTGCTGGACGAAGCGAGCTCAATCGCTCTCGAGACAGGTTTCTTCGTCACCTACACCTAAATTGGTCAACAATATAAGTAGCCTCTATGAAAAACCGGCACGTGAAGCCACGTTTAGTTCACAGATATTAACTTGTACTTCAATTGGTTTCGAGGTGGGCGCGCTGCTCAATCGACACGTTACCTCCTGCAGCAGACCCCTGTCGTCGGTTTTGCGTGTGCCGCCCACGTGAGCTATGTATGCTCTAGAACGTCAGCAGTAGCTCGAACAAAAGGACGCAGAAATGTCGCATACCGTGAGTTCAACAGAAAATCACGATGTATCCCCATGGAACCAGTTTATCAACTATCACTATGCATCGTCGGTAACACGAATGCGCCAAAATCGACCTTGGCGTACCGACACCCCCATCGAGAGAGGTGCGTCAAGTTTAAATCATCTAATTGAACTCGCCACGCAGGCAGAGAACGAATGCTCAGAGGACGGTGACCCGTCAGTTTCTTGCGCTTTAAGGTGCGTAGCCGCTCCTAAAACTCGACCAGACACAAAGAGCGGCGTAGATGTCTTGGGTGTCTATTTGGCATTTAACGGGAGAGAAGTTCGGGTAACTGGCGTCAGAGCACAGTCCGAAAGGATGCCCGCTGATGTCTGGGATGCAGCCCAGTATTTAAGCAGTATCGTACTCCTAGGATTTCACTCGCTACCGATAGGACTTCAGCGAGGTGACCATATTGAGGGCAGTCACCAGTGGCTAGCTTGGTGGTCATAATCGATGTGCGATTGCCAAAATCACTCCATCAACCCAAGTTAACACCTGCTAAAACTACCTTGGATAACGGAATATAACAACTCTCACCTAGCTTTGCTATTATAACAACTCCACTTACTGAAAGGGCTCTTCGCATGCTACCCGATTGCAACCTCATCACAGCTTCTCGAGACGACATACGACGTTATTCTCTTTTGGCGGCCCTAGTCTCCGCGTCTCCTATCGTTACGGCTGACGACGCACGACAGCTAACCATGTCGCTCAGTGCTGGATTCTCGGACGCATCAATGCAGTTAGACAATGACTTGGCCGAGCTCAATCGCTACCAGCTCATTAATGGCGACCTTTCAATCCTCAACACGAAATCCCCGACACAACTTGAGCCTATCAGCGTGAGCGAAAAGGGGAAGGGGCTAGTCAGAAGTCTTCAACATACTCTCAGTAATGATATCGACGCACAAGAATCGGTCATAGGTATCCAGATCCTTAACTATCTACACACCAACGGAGATTCTGTCCGTGGCATCGTACAGCAACTCATGAATGGACAGTTCACTGCGATAGGTTTACCTATTGAACACATTTGGGCGAAGACCACACTTTCAACGCTATCTCAGAAGGGCCTCATCGACATCACGATGCAGCACCAAGGCATATTTTCTGCATGCATTACCGCAGCAGGCATTACCTACCTTCGTGGTAGCAAAGCAGTACCGGCTACACCGCCAACTTCCACAACTAACACCACCACAATCAATTTTAATGCACCGATAAAAGCCACAAACTTCGTGGGATCCAATTCTGGAAGCATTACTCAATCGGCCTCACTCACCGCCGAGTACAGCCAGGAGGAAATCGGGTTTTTTCAAGCTGTCGACGCTCTTGATCAGCATCTAGAGGGATACCCAGAGCTCCAGGTGCAGCTTGATGAACTAGTGAATGAGTACAAGGGAGTTGACGCTCACTCCGACAAGGACAGCACTCAGCGGATTAGCATTCTGGATATGATCAAACCTCTATTGTATGAAATCGCCGTCAAAACTGGCGATCAAATTCTCACGTATAGCGTCAGTAAAACAATCGATGCAGTAATCCAAGCGATCAGCTAATGATACGATCGCTGTGCTCACAAATTGTTACTCCACATGCGACAAGATCGCCAAAATCTTAGTCAAACTAATTGACTTGCACTCAACCATAGGTTTATACTGAGAGTGTTGCACTCTCCGGTTAGGAGAATAGCATGCGTATTAAGTCAAAAGTTCGCACAGCTGAAATAGTTCCCTTGGTAGCACTCTTTTTTGGAGTCCTGTTTTGTGCTCTATGTATTGGAGCCGACAAAGGAGACCCTAACTTTTGGAGAGCGTTGCTGGCGGCGGTTTGCTGCACGGCAATCGGCGCTACAGTAGTAGCCGGTCTACGCACCTAGTTAAGAATTTCATCAGAACCAGGTAGGAGAGTGCAACATCTCCTCACGAAAGGTGCTTACTTTCCTCTCTTGGGGAATTTTCAATTTCTTCACGTTCATATCTTCTGTTGGCTGCAGCTATTAAGCCCGACATGGCTAGCACAATCACCGATACGGTAATATACCACCAAAAGCTCTGTGTTGTGTGACCGACTACATAATGGTGTTTGATCGTCTCAAACATCACCATCCAGAAAATCGCACCAAAATACACCGCCAGGAGTGATTTAGGGTTCCTTGCAACGTTGGTTGCAAAAAGTGGATATGCAATGATCACTTGCGAATACGCACTTTGGAACGGGCCACCCGAGTAAAGAGTGAACCAACATGAAAAAATTATTGAGGTCGTCACCAAAAGAAATACTCGTATTGCGACGCCTTTAGGGTAATGGAATTCATTAGTGTGCTGTTCAATCCGAGGAGGTCGCCATTTTTTTATTGGATATCGTTTCCTCGACTCCTTGCCGTTAATGGTTCTGCCGAATTCGTCTATGCCGCTATTCCATTTGTTAAATGCGACGGGAATATACTCGACGTACAATGATCCCCAGAATAGCAAATATGAAGCGATCCAAATTACGTAGAACTTGATCGGCGGCATATGATATTTGTCGCCTACAATTAAAAGGAAGGCAGAATACGATAGGATTGTCCCTATAGTGTACCAGCCGACAAGATCCGCCTGCGTTAGAGGGTGTGTTGTTGGGTATTTTAACCCTTTCCCTTTGTCCTCTTCAGAGAAAATGCTTCCGATAACAGCAACTATGGCGTCACACACCCGAGTGATAATCGAACTCATGCGCGAACCAACTTCAAGCAGCGCGCAACATAATCCACCCCCGTGGCGTAGACGATGGCAGCCGTGCACACAGTCAGCGCTTGAGACACGGATCCTGCCATGACGTAGGCACACTCCCAGACGAGGATGGCGATGCCGTACGACATGTGCCAGTAGGCCCCGATAATGATGACGCGGTACTTGGCCAACAGATAGGAGGAGAAGCCACCCTGTAGCAGGTCGCGCAGGAGCAGCACGCTCCAGGCAGCCCATCCCCCGCCGTAGTACAGGCATGTCAGGAGGATGACGGTATGGATGGAGACACGGTCGAGCAGTACATCGCCCAGCCGGCGTGAGGCAGTGTCTTCACCTACCTTGCGGGCGGCCACACCATCGAAGTAGTCCAGCAGCGCGAAGGCGACGAATGACGTGCAGGCTAGGAGCTGCCAGCCCATGTTCAATGCAGCGATGCCGAAGAGAATGATGGGGATGCGGACGAGCGTGACGGAGAGTGCAGCCATGCGCGCCAGCTGGCTTGGTGCGACTTGCTCGGGCGCAATAGTGCTGGCGTATAGGCCCTGGCTGGGCCTGCGCAAGCTGGCCACACTGAAGCGGTTGTCGAGAGATGCGAAGATGGCAGACATGATGATCCAATCTCTAGAGCGGCTGTGACGACGTCGTGACATGCAGCAACATCGTGCAAAGCGGGGGCGGAAGTGTCTAGCCCCACAACCAATAGGTAATACCCATAAATAATACGATGTTGGCGAAGCGGCGTGCGTCAATGGGTTGCTGGTTGGATGAAACGCTGAGCGGTGTTGCCGCACACGCCGAGTGATCGCGCAGGTGCGCGCAGCGTCGTATCTATCCACGAAACTGTCTGCCGGTCTGTCGAGGATGAGCACAAGCGGTGCTGATGCGGAGCTGCTGCGGTAGGCGGCAGCCGTAAGAAAAGCGCGCTACGACGGGCTGGCTGGTGGTGCGCGGAGCGACGACGGTGAGGGCATTCCCTGCCTTCTGCCTGGGTAGCGTGCAGGGAAAGCTGCCGCTGTCAGCGAGTGTCTGCTGCTGACGAAGTGCAGGTTGCTCGTGGAGCGGCTCCGGCTTTCGACTGCGTGCATCGTTACCAGAGTGCGATGCTGAAGATGCGCGGAAGCCCAGGGCTGGCGCGGTTGGCCGCCTACGATGATGAAGCTGCACGAGGCCAGACGAACGTGATGACACCTGGCTGGCCAGCGACAGTGACATTCCCCTATGTAGGCCACCAGTGCCACCGCTGGCCTGCACTCTCCCAAGCGGACAGGACGGTCATGCTGAATTCAGTAGCCAGTTGGGCCACGATCATCAGCGCCGTTCCCGTTGCGGTCGCCGCTATTGCCTTTCTCGTTCGGACAATTCCCAACGCCATCAATAAACCTAGGGGACTCCGGCTTGGGCTCGAGCCTGCCATCGGCGACCCAGGCTGCTGCGTCCACGTTACCAACTACGGTCCTATCGAGCACCACATCAGTCGAGTCGGGGTCATGCCCGCACAGTTGCGGTCACGCTGGTCTGTCTGCACCAGACGCATCAACCCCAAGGGTGATCTTCGAGAATCGCTTGCCGTCTTCACCGTGTGGGCGATAGTCGACCAAACTATCGATTCTGGCCGTCACCTGCCACTGCTCGTACCGCAGCCACTTCCGCTCGATAGAGAACTCCCTGACTATGAACTTGAGAGTCGGCGAGGTATCACCAGGAGGTACTACGGCTGGCTCAAGAAGGATCGGCCAGGCGGGCCACTCCCCCTGGTGCCGTACGTCCTCCTTGGCGACGGGTGCGTCGTGCTCGGCAAGAAGACGCGGATCAGCGGCAAACGGCCTGCAGCGATAGTACCACTCTGCAAATGCGGTCATCACATCACACAACACGTCGCATATCAACGCAAACGTCTCGCACCGACGATGACGGCCTATCGGCGCTGCGAAAAGTGCTGGTGTCTCTGGTTCAGACATTCGGACAAATAGTCGGAAGCGAACAAGATCCTTTCCAGCACAACAGCCCTGAAGACCGCTACACTTCCTCACGAATCTCGCATAATAGAAGAATCAGTGATTGGCGAAGCAGTTGAAGATATTGCAAAGACAGACAGTCCTCCCGCACACAACGCGCCATCCGGGCAAAGCGCAACTGATTTAAAGGAATCACGATGACAAAGCACAGCGAACTGGACAAAGACGAACGTGAACAGATACGGGATCGGCTCAAGCAAGAGCGGATGATCGAATCCGCTTTCATCAACGGCGATGGCCCGTGGACAGTCGTGTACGACGACTGGCACCTCGACAATGATAACAACGGCGGTCGCTACATGGCGTTTGTTCAGCCAAGGATGCGCGACAAAATTCTTTCAGACGCTGGCTGGGACTTCACGAGGGGCGACGGAATTCCTGGATTTTCAACTAGCGGAGATGAAATCTCGTATACGAGAAGCAATAAACTGCCAGGCTTCGAACCATTGATTATATTTCACCAATTTCACGGCGTTGTACCAGACGCTTGGATAGTGTCCGAAGAATTCAGACTCCTGATGAACCTGTGGCAGGATCCAAAGTCCGGCAACTACTACGAAGTCAAAAATGACGGATCAAAAAATCTTGCTATCAGATTTCAGGAAGAAAGAATAGAAGTACGGACACCCATACTAAAGCGCTACATGGCTGCGCGGCAACTGGACGCAGTTCTATTCGTCGATTCCGTTACTTTCATACCATGCAACGAAAACTCAACTAAGTTCTCCGATCTCGAGTTTGAGCACTACAGTAACATCGACCTACTTTTTGCCTCGTTGAATGTTGGTCAGATGTCAGGAGAAGAGAGACGAGTCTTCTCTCGAGTGTTAGCAAAACGAATTATTCCCGCTCCGCCCCAAGACACCTGCGGAATCTGGCCTTGGGACGAGGCTGATCCTGCAGACTACCCAGAGTTCATCATCGGCGAAGACGACCACGGCAAGCCAGTCAAGTACACATGCGATCCAGATCGTCTTGCCAACTACTTCGGCAAGAATCCGGACGCGCCACATTATCTCACGCCAGTATTCTTTAAACGAGAGGCACTCCAGAGATACTATGATGATTCCGAGCTGTACACGGTGAGTGACGGGTACCTATCGTGTTCCCACCTGTGGGGCGTTAAAATAGACAATGAGTTCTTCGACGTCATATCGGTGTTTCTTGGAGACATTGGTCGAGATATCCCATCAGAGCACTGGGCTCATTGGCTTGCCTATAATGTTCCTCCGACACAGAAAATGAGTGAAGTAGCTTTTCGTCGGGCATTCCTTAACCAGCCAACCAACAGCAAGAACCCAGAACACCGCTTCAAACTGGCGTACAACCAACTACAGAACTCATGGGAAGAGCACTGGGGATGGCGGCTCCACCGCAAAGCAGAGGGGCAAGACGCTGGTGTGCTTCAGCGTCTGCGCATCCCCGTCAATGACACCGACGCAGAACTGCGCGCGCAGTTGATAAACCTCGCACTCGTCTTGGTGGATTACCTCAATGAGAAGCAGGTGGCCTCGTACCTCTCAGACGCCAAGGGAGACAAAGGCATCGCCAAGCTCAAGAAGTTCCTCACGGCCCAGTCATACCGACATACCGAACGAGACGTCCGCCTTCTGCAAAGAATCCAGGGGATGCGTTCCCGCATTGCGGCACACTCATCAGGCAGCAGTGGACAGGCCTATCTAGAGGAAGAGCTCGGGAATGATACGCCACAGGAGTACATCGCACGCCTCATGACCGAAGCAACGCAAATGCTGGATGACCTCAGGGAGTTTACAGAGGAGCGGCCGTTGCAAGATTCAGACTCATAACCATCGAAGTTGTCTTCTTTGGAAAATGGCGGCGTTGGTGGCCTTCTCATGGGCATGTAATCATTGTATACTGAATGGAGTAATGCCGAAAGTTAACATATACAATTCCAAATATCGCACCTTATCCGGGACGTCACGCAGCGAGGTGTATAAGAAAGCGCGTCGCGAATACAACGACGTCGCCCATGCAACCAAGCGTCAACCCTATATCAGATCCAAGTATTTTAACGGTAGCAAGATCTTCCTCGATGTGTTTTGGCCCCACCTTACAGACAAACACCAGAAAGAGCAGACAAAACGCCTCCGCTTCTACAAGGCGGCGCTTGACCTGATACGAAACTCACGCATCACTCCAGAAACTATCGTCAAAGAGGACGACCAACACGTGTTGCTCCATCGCTTCTACGGCATAACGAAAGATGGCACCTACTTTTGTGTCCAAATCAAAGAAGACAAGCGCAGTGACCGCCGCGACTTCATGTCGACATTTGAACGTCATCCACGATAATCGCCATAAAATAAAAATCTCCCGCGGTGCAGCCTAGAAACTACTTGCCGGAGATTTCTTGGTGACACGGCGATCAACTGTGTCTACCTATGATTATAGGCTTTTCGGTTGAGTTGTCAATAGTTTTACGCAATTTTGGCATACTGCGAGGATGAAATGAATGAGCACGTGCTGCGTCGGCCTTCCAACAACGAGTTCTAAAACACTTTCCTGGCGACCGGTACCGTTCTACCGGCCGTGACGGGATGCCCACGACGGCACACCAGCCTTGAGTGAGCCGTGGCGAAGGCCGTCGGCGCTCCAGGCGGCAGTGTGACGCTCTTCGGCGATGGAGACACCGCTCGCCGCTGCCGTCACTCCTGGTGAGCAGCCGCTAAGTGGCGCCCGATGGTCATACCACTGAAGCCCAGCCGCTTGGCAATCTCAGCGATGGTCAGGCCCTCCTGGCGGAGGAGAATCGCCTGAGCACTGTCTTCGTCGGTGAAGCGGTGGCTGCGCTCCAGCCCTGCCTGCCCGCGCAGCCGGTAGA
>ERZ773083.2322-NODE-2322-length-11887-cov-19.218644_pt1 | contig 11887 bp, 14 predicted proteins | sample MGYA00511465_ERZ773083 | MGnify/ENA primary metagenome ERZ773083 (study PRJEB29015, sample SAMEA2738001) | human oral metagenome | biome: human oral; feature: human-associated habitat; material: dental | place: China | collected 2060 ... | reverse complement strand
ATTGTTCCAAAGGAAATAGTTCAAACTTTGTTCCCGGAGTATCAAAAAAGCATACTGACGGATTATTTTCTCTGCAATCAGTCTTATATCCTAAACCATCTCTATAAAACTTTATTGACCTTTCCATATCTTTCACACCTAAACAAATACAAGTAATCTTGTTCATCGTTACCTCCTATGAATTCTTATTTGTCATACAATCAATTTACTTGCCAACTTGTAAACTTGTTTTATCTCTTTACTTTCTAATAGGGAGGGGCTTTATTAATCTTTCTCTTTATTTTTTATTTAGACGTGTGTCTCTATAACTTATAAATCGTAGCATATATAGATAATATACTTCCTAATAAACACAGAATACCAGCTAATATTGTTGCTTTTCTATATTTTTTTTGTATTTCTAAAGGTAACTTTTTTAAGTCTTTGCTTGTAATTTTAGATCCAGAAAGTAATTCGACACTATTCCTAAATAGTAATTCAATCGATCCATACAACATACCTACTGTTGCTATTATTCCTCCGCTTTTCATCACTATTGTATTATTTGATATTATTATTAAACCTACACCTACCGTTAACAAAGATAATAATATTGTTTTCTTTGGCATAATTATTCTCCTTATAAACTGATATATTAACTATAGAAGGTTGAAATATCCTAAAATTTTATAGTTTTCTCTCAACCCTCATTCCATATTATTTATAAAAAATAGTATATATTAGATATATTCCAACAATAAATGAGAATAGTCCACAACTTAGGGTTGCTGGTCTATATTTAATTTTTACTTCTTCTGATAAATTATCTAAATCTTTTTTCTTCAAACCTGAACCCGCAAATAAATCTATTCGATTTTGGAATACCATATTATATCCTGTTATAAATGACATTATAGCTAATATAGCTACCCCTGATTTCAACGAATAACTATTTTCCATAATTCTTCCTACAACTATCAATAAAATAGAAATCCCTGAAAAAATTAAAATTTGTAATTTTGACATAGCTATTACCTCCTTAAAATTATAAATAAGAGAAATCAACTACATTATTATACTAATGCTACATTATATTTTTAAAAATTTTTTCTTAATGATAGATGAAACCTCATCTAAACTTGATTTTATCATATATTCAAATAATTTTTTTGAATATGCAATCCCTTTATCCTCATAAATAAAATCTAAAATATCTTTTAATTCTGGGAATATTTTTTGTAATAATCTTATTTCTTTGTTAATAACTTTGTCATCTTGTATAGCTCCATAAGTTTTAACAGCTGCCTCTACATACGCTACAGCTGCTAAAATAACAGTGGTATAATGCGAGTCCATAACTAATGAATACTGCTGGTGCAGCGAAGACAACTTGCTCCCCTTACTTTTATTATAACATCTATAAAAAAACGATTTCAATCAATAATATTATAAAATTTTAAAAAAATCTTTTTTTTTATTTCCTTCCTATATCGACATAATTCTTACTTTTTTATTATTTCCTTTCTAACACTCATATTGTTTGTCATTTTTTTTTTTTTTGAATTTTTTATTTCTTGTTTAGTTATTAAAAACTACTTTGCTGTTTTATATTTAAAATTATATTATTCTTACTTTTTTTCTAATTTAACTAAATTTTAACTAATTCTTTAACTTCATATAAAGTAGGTAGCATATACTTATAGACAGTTAATAATATTTTTTTCATGATTCAAGCTTGCTACTTTGCAAGCTTTTCTCCTTTTTATAAGTGTTTTTTTCTTTGTTTTTATATTTATAATTTTAACTTAACTTTAATTATAGCTTTAACTTTATCTTAAGTTATTACTATATAATTATAAATATAACAACACTTATTAATATATTTTTTTCATGATATACGGCTCATCTTTAGATGAGCCTTTCTCCTTTGTTGGAATATAAAAAGTATCGAAAGAATTTACTCTCGATACTCTTTTTTATTTTATCATATCTGCTTCTTCTATTGCTTGCTCTAAGTCATCTAAATCATAACTCTTTGGAAGTATTCCACAAGCACCATTAGCAAAAGCTTGTCGACGATAGACAGGAACATGACCTACACTGCTGCAAATTAATATTTTAGCCTTTGGAAATTTTGTACAAATAGCTTTTGTAGCCTCTAAACCATCCATAATAGGCATACAAATATCCATTGTTACATAGTCTGGTCTTATTTTACTATACATTTGAAGAGCTTTTTTTCCATCTTCTGCAAAATAATAGTTATATCCTGCTCGTTCTACTATTTCTGCCCCGCGACTTCTATAATAAGAACTATCATCCACAATAAGTATAGATTTTTTCATCTTTTCTCCTATTTTGCTGTAATAACTAAATATCTATATGGTTCTTCACCACGAGATTCTGTTTCAACATTTTTTATACCTGTTAGAGCATTGTGAATAATTTTACGTTCAACACTTGTCATAGGCTCTAATTCGACTGGTTTTCCTATTTTTTTAGATTTTTTAGCTAAGTTTAACGCTAATTCTTCTAAAGTTTTTTTACGACTTTCTCTATAATCATCACAATCTACTTCTATTCTGAAGAAATGAGAACTGAATTTTTTAGCATAATTATTTACTAAAAATTGTAAACTATTAAGAGTTACTCCACGTTTTCCAATTATTAAACTAGTATTTTCTTCTGTTTTTATATTTAAAGTAAAGTGTCTGTTTCCATCTTCTGTAAAATCTACAGTAGCATCAGGATATCCCATAGCGATAACAATATTTTGTAAATAACTTACTATACTATCTTTATTTTTTACTATGTAATCTTCTCTTTTTTCTTTTTTCTCAATTACTTCTTGTGTTTTTTCTTCTACTGCTTCTTCGTTTTCTACAACTACTTCTTCTTTAACAGTTTCAATTTCTACTACTTTTTCTTCTTGTTTTTCTTCAACAAGTTCTTCTACTTCAACTTCTTTAACTTCTTCTTGTTTTTCATCTTTTATAAATTCACTATCAAGTGGTGTTAATTTTACTTTTGCTTCTTTTTTGAATAGACCAAAAATACCAGCACTTCCTCCCTCGATAACATCTATTTTTACTTTATCTTCTGATAATGCTAAGTCTTTTAATCCTTTTTGTAAAGCCTCTTCTACACTACTTGCTTCGTAAATATATTCTTTTTCCATTATTTAACCCTCTTCTCTTTTTCTATTAATTTTGATTTTTTTAATACGTGATCTATGCTACTACCAACTTCTAAAAAGGGTAGTTCTTTTACTCCTGCACGCGCTATAATTATTATATCATAATTTTTTATATGATTTTTTCTTGTTTTAAACGTTTCTCTTATATATCTTTTGATTTTATTACGTTCGTGGGCTTTCCCTAATTTTTTACTAACAGAAATCCCTAAACGCATGTGTTCTAGTTTATTTTTTTGATAATAAATTACAAACTGCCTGTTGGCAAAACTTTGCTTTTTTCTAATAATATTATCAAAATCTTGACTTCTTTTTACTCTATATTCTTTTTTCATTTCAAAACCTTTCTTAACACTAATATTTTAACAGTTTCTTTCATTTTTTACAACTATCTTTATTGTTAAGGTTTAAGAGTTTTTTTCTTTTACAATTATCAGTGTATTCTATAAAACTTTCCTTATTTTTATATATCTTCCGTATCATTTTTATTATTTATTTTTTTATAATCTTTCAATTGCAAGATAAACGCTATTATTATCAAGGGAAGGAGTATGGTAATTATGTCTATTTTTTTATAAATAATATATGAAACTATGTTAAAAACTATCGTTAAAACTGCTGATATTGTTATTATTTGTCTATTTCTTTGTCTATTATTCTTTTTGTGAAAAATAACATTTTTTGCAACGATAAATCCTATTATTATACCTGCAACTATTGTAAGTATATCCATATTATTCTACCTCCACTTTTATAACTTTATCTTCCTTTACTCTCTTTAAAAATAATTATACCATTATTACTACAAAATAAAAAAGCACCACCTAAGTGATGCTTTGTTGCAATTATTAAGCAGAAAGAACTTTTCTTCCTTTTGCTCTACGTCTTGCTAATACGTTTCTTCCGTTTTTAGTGCTCATTCTAGCTCTAAATCCGTGTACTTTTGAATGTTTTCTTTTGTTTGGTTGATACGTACGTTTCATTTTGTCCTCCTCGAGTTTTCTTCTTAGATAGATGTAATAACTGGTATATTTTATCACAACTTTTTCTTTTAATCAAGGAAAAACCTTATTTATTTGAGAAAAAAATTATAAAAAATTTTTAACTCTCATGCTTTTTTTATAAAAAAAGCATTAACTGTTTTTAACATTTTTTCTTCTATATGTTGTGAAAAACAGGTGAATACTTCTAAAAATATTTTACTTTTTATATAGTTTTTAACAAATTTATAACGTTTTTAACAATTTAACAAACAAAAGTTTTCCACAGATGTTAATTATGTGTGAAAAACTTTCTAATCCTTTTTATTACTGTTTTTATTTTTGTTAATAACTTTGTTAATTATTCCCCATTTATTTTTATTTTCTTTATTTTTTATCTTTTTCCACAGATATAAGCTAGTAGTTTTTCATAGTTATTAATAGTTTTTTCACAATCTGTGAATAACTTTATCTTTTTCTTTTTTTTATCTTCTTTTTATGATATAATTTATTAGACATTTTATTAAGGAGGGATTATTTTGAGTAATTCCAATTTTTTGTGGGAGATTATTCTTCGTGAAATTAAAAATGAAGTAACTCCTCAGGTTTTTGAAACTTGGTTTTCTCGTGCATCTATTGATAATGTAGATTTTGTTAAAAAGCGCGTTGTTATTACTAGTAAAGAACTTTTGGTTTCTCAGTACATTCAAGGTACTTATGATGCTAACTTAAAAGAAATCTTAAAAATAAATACTGGTCTTGATTTACATATAGACTATGATTCTTTAGATAATCATGTTCCTATTCAAGATTCTACAAGTTCTTTCGACAATAAAATTCCTGCAGAAAATATTATTAAACAAAATTTTCTACAAGGGGATAAACCTTCTGGGGCTCAGCATTTTTATCAAAAACAAACTTTTACTTTTGATGATTATAAACAACCTATTCCTAATAAAAATATTACGAACAGTAAGAAAAATCCTACATTGAATAAAAATTATACATTTGAAAATTTTGTTGTAGGTGAAGGTAATGCTTTTACTCATAATATCGCATGGAATGTTGCTGTAGAGCCTGGTGGAATTTATAATCCATTGTTTATCTATGGTGGTGTTGGATTAGGAAAAACACATCTTCTTCACGCTATCGGTAATGAAATGGAAAATAATTTTCCTGATTTCAAGATTGAATGTATTTCTTCTGAGAAGTTTTTAAATGAATTTCTTGCTTCTATTAAACCTATGAAGAATAAAAATGTAGGTGCAGATGAAGATTTCAGACGTAAGTATCGCGATGTTGATGCTCTTCTTATCGATGATATTCAATTTTTATCTGGAAAAACAGAAACACAAAATGCTTTTTTCCATACTTTTAACGAACTTCAGATGAATCAAAAGCAAATAGTTCTAATAAGTGATCGTTCTCCTTCTCAACTTAATGAGTTAGAGGACCGTCTTGTTACACGTTTTAGTCAAGGGATAACGGCGGATATTACTCCCCCTGACTTTGAAACTCGTATGGCTATTTTAAAATATAAATGCGAACAATTTGATATTCAATTAAGTGAAGAAACACTTACTTATATTTCTAATAATATTTCTTCTAATATTAGAGAATTAGAAGGTGTTTTAAAACGTATTAAATTTACAGCTACTTCAAAAAATCAACAACCTTCTTTAGCTATTGCTGAAGAAATCTTAAAGGATACGCGTATTTCTCCTCGTAAAAACATTTTACCTGAAAATATCCTTAACGTTTGTGCGGATTTTTATCGTATAAAACTTGATGATTTACTTTCTTCTTCTCGTAAAAAAGAGGTTGTTAAGGTTAGAAATATAGCTATCTATTTATGCAGAGAGTTAACTACTTTATCTTTTCCTGCTATAGGAGATTATTTTAATAAAGATCATACTTCTATTATTTACTCAGTAAACAAAATAGCGAAATTAAGTAAAGATGAAGAACCAGAACTTTTTGAAGATATAGAGGTAATAAAAGAGCGTATCGGAAAGATTTAATAGTATGTTAATAAAATAAAAAGTTTTTATTCTAGTTATTAACAAGTTATTAACAAGAAAAATTATAAATTTATTTTATTTTTATAAGTTATCAACAGTTTTAACAAGACTTATTATTACTATTATATTAAATATATATATTATATAAGGAGACAAAATGAAATTTACAATAGAAAAATCTAATTTTTTAGCAGGATTAAATCATGTAGCTAGAGTTATAGCTCCTAATTCTCTTTTTGAAATATTAAAAGGGATTAAATTAGAATTAAATGAAAATGTACTTGTCTTAAAAGCAAGTGATTCTTTAGTTTCTGTCGAATTTAGTATAGATGCTTATGATGACGATAAAGAAATTATAACTATAGAAGAAGAAGGTCAAGTAGTTTTACCATCTCGTAATTTTATAGAAATTATTAGAAAAGCTCCTACTAATCTTATCGAAATAGAAACTATAGATAACAATATTTTAGTTAAATCTGGAAAAAGTGAATTTAATGTAAAAGGATATGATGCTAATGAATATCCAGAATTTCCAGTTATATCTAAAGAACATAGTTTAACTTTAGATGGAAAAGTATTTAACGATATTATAAAAGAAACTGTATTTTGTACAGCTCCAAATGACCAAAGACCTATATTAGAAGGGGTTAATTTCACTTTAAATAATAAAGTTTTAACAGCTACGGCTACTGACTCTTATCGTTTAAGTAGAAGACAAATAACTCTTGAAGAAGTAGCTGATGATAAAGAATTTAATTTGATTATACCGAGAAAAGCTCTGACATACTTCCAACGTATGATAGAAGAAGGTAAAGATCAAGTAGAAATTTTTTATGAAAACAATAGAATAGTTCTTTACTATCAAAATGTAGTATATACTGTTTTACTAATTAGTGGGAATTATCCTAATACTAACAAACTTATCCCTACTGTTTTTGAATGTACATTTGTATCTAATGGAAGAGAGTTATTCGATGCAGTAGATAGGGTTTCTCTAATGAGTCGTGAAGATAAAGATGATATTATAAAATTAATAGTAAAAGATAATGTTTTAGAAATTTCATCTCAATCTAAAGATTTAGGAAGTGCTGTAGAAGAAATAAAAGTAGATTCTACTTTAGAAGACGACGTATTTGAGATTTCTGTATCTGGTAGATATTTAAAAGAAGCTATATATGCTATAGCATCTGAAGAAATTATCGTGAAATTTTCAGGAGAACTTACTGCATTTATAGTTCAACCCGCTGATTATCATCGTGATATTATAGAACTAATTTTACCAGTAAGAACTTATTAATTTTAACAAAAAGGACATGTAGACTGAAAAATATTTTTATCAGACTACATTTCTTTTTGTTGTAAAAAAACATTAAAGGAAAGAAAGGAATAATAATGACAAAACAAACAAATAAAGTGATTATATTATTAGGTATTATTTTTTTAGGGATGATACTAAGAACACCAATCACTTCAGTCGGAGCGATAATAGGTCCGCTAAAAAAATTATTAGAGATAAATAATACCATAGCAGGATTAATAACAACTATTCCTCTTATAGCTTTTGCTATTTTTAGTCCTCTTGTTGCGAAAATTTCTAATAAAATAGGTCTAGAAAAGACTTTATATTTGGCTGCAATAGTAACAAGTATAGGATTATTACTGCGATTTTATATAAATACTTCTGTTTTTTTTGTAACAACATTTATAATTGGTGTTGGAATAACGGTAGGTAATGTTTTATTACCAGGTTTAGCTAAAAAGTATTTCCCAGAAAATCTAGGAGTTATGACAGGTTTTTATGCGGTAGTTATGAACGTAAGTGCTTCTGTAGCAGCAGGGATAAGTTATCCAATATTAAGCTCTAATGTAGGTGGAGAAAAATTCTCAACAGGGTTAGCAGTTAATATTTGGTTAATAGTTTCTGTATTAAATATAGTTATCTATGCGATTATAACAAAAAACAATAAAAGTGAACGTATAATAGAAGATAAAAAAACTGGAGTAGCAGGTTATTTAAAAAGTCTAAAAATGTGGTCGGTGATGTTGAGTATGGGACTACAATCAGCATTATTTTACTGTAGTGTTTCTTGGTTTGCAGAAATAATGATTAGTAAAGGTTTTACTCCTAGTGAAGCTGGATTATTATTATCTATTAGTCAATTTGCCCAGTTTCCTTCAACATTTTTAGTACCTGTTTTAGCAGAAAAAATAAAAAACAAACTTATAATACCTATTTTTATAGCGTTAGGTTATGTAGTTTCTCTAGTAGGAATGGTCTATATTCAAGGAAACTTTGCATTGATGACAATTTATATTGTACTTTTTGCATTAGCTGGAGGAGGTTCATTCTCTTATGTAATGTATCTATTTTCAGCAAAATCTAAAAATGAAGAAGAAGCAGCAGATATATCTGGTTTAGCTCAAGCAGGTGGATATTGGTTAGCTGCAATATTCCCTCCATTATTAGGATATATAAGAGATGTTTTAAATTGGGATGTAGCAATATATATTTTAATAGTAACAGCAAGTTTATTATTTATAACATTATTACATAGTAGCTCTAAAGGAAATATTATAGAAATAAAATAAATGAATTTATGAAAAAGATTTCATTTTATGAAATCTTTTTTTATTTTTTATTTTTTTTTACTTAGAAAAAATAAAATAAAAATTAGAAAAAAATTAAAAATTAAAATTAATAGAAAAGAAGAAAAAAATAAAAATAAAAATACTCTTATACTATTAAATAAGCCAATATGATAAAAAATAAAAATTAAAGCGTTTTATTTTTTTTAGAAATATTAATGTATAACTTTCAAAAAATATATATTTTTTTTTAAAAATAAAAACTCTTAAACCTGAAATTAAAGCAATAAAAACACTTTCTTTTTTCAAAAAGTTATGTTATAATTCAAGTTGGAGATGGGTTAATTATATTAAAAGAAGGGTTTATAAATATTTTTAATTCATGCAAAATAAAATAGTAAAAATAATTACTTAAAATATCTAAAATTAAATAATACATTATATGGAGGTTTTCTTATGAAAGCGAAAAACAGAAAAGTAGTTTTAATAGGTGCAGGAATGGTAGGGATGAGCTTTGCTTATCAACTATATTCAAGCGGTGTATGTGAAGAGTTAGGATTAATCGACTTCTTTGCAGAAAAAGCTGAAGGGGAAGCAATGGACTTAAACCACGGTGGAGCTTTAGTACCACCTATTAAAGTAACTTCTGGTGGATATGAGCAATGTGCTGATGCAGACGTTATTGTAATTGCTGGTGGACTTCCACAAAAACCAGGTGAAACTAGATTAGATTTAGTTGATAAAAACATTAAAGTTGTTAAAGAAATGTCTGAACAAATCGTTGCTTCTGGATTCGATGGAGTTATCGTAATTGCATCTAACCCAGTAGACGTATTAACTAACGCATTACAAAAATTCACTGGATTCCCAAGACACAGAATCGTTGGATCTGGTACAACTTTAGATACTTCAAGATTCCGTTATATGTTAGGAGACAAATTAAACATTGCACCTAGCAGCGTACGTGGATACATCATCGGAGAACACGGAGATACTCAACTTGCAGCTTGGAGTAACGTATATGTATACGGAAAACAATTCGATAAATTCTTAGAAACTTCTAAATATACAAAAGAAGATTTCGCAGACATCGAAGAAAGAGTTATGCGTGCAGCTTACGAAGTAATTAACCGTAAACGCGCTACTTACTATGCAATCGGTATTGCATTATTCACAATCGTTAAAGCTATCTTACGTGACGAAAACGTAGAACTTGCTGTAAGTGGATACTGTGATGGACACTATGGAATCGACGGATTATACATCGGTACTCCTGCTATCGTAGGTCGTGAAGGTGTTCGTGAAGTTGTTGAATTAGAATTAACTGAAGAAGAAACAGCTAAAATGCAACATTCTGCTAAAGTATTAAAAGAAACTTTAGAAAAAGCATATAAATCTTTAGAAGCTTAATAGAAAATCAAACGTAAAATTAAAGAAGAGTTAAACTAAAGCTACATATTTTGTAGAATAATTAACTCTTCTTTTTTTTTTGAATTTTTAAAAAAACTAAAGAAAAAATATAATTTTTTGAAAAGAAAAATAGTTTTAAATATTGTTTTCAAATACTAGACTTATTTACAAAAGTTTGATACAATATAAGCGGATGAAAAGGTTTTAAAAAAATAAAAAAAAAGAAAATAAAGATGTTAATATAAAAAAATAATAAGTAAAGGAGCGAAACTATGACAATAACGATATACGATGTAGCAAAAGAAGCTAAAGTTTCTATGGCGACAGTTTCACGTGTTGTAAATAATAATCCAAATGTAAAAGAAGACACAAGGTTACGTGTACAAGAGGTTATAAAAAAATTAAGATATACACCAAATGCAGTAGCTCGCGGACTTGCAAGTAAAAAAACAACAACAATAGGAATAGTGTTGCCAGATATAGCTGATTTGTCATCAGCAGAAGTAGTAAGTGGAATAGAATCAGTGGCGAATATGTATAAATATAATATAATTTTGGCGAATTCTTGTGATGATAAAGAAATCGAAAAAAATATATTTGCATCATTTGTAAGTAAACAAGTAGACGGTATAATTTATTTAGGTCATTCGTTATCAGAAAGCTCTAAAAATTACTTAAAAGATATCAAAATTCCAGTAGTATTAGCAGGAAATCTTGGAAATGATTCGGAGTTTTACGCAGTAAATATTGATTATGAAAAAGCAGCTTATGATATTACTAAGGAATTTATAAAAAAAGGTTCTAAAAATATTTCATTAGTAATAGATCGATATGAAAGTCAAAAAACTCAAAGAATAATAAAAGGATATAAAGAAGCGTTAGCTAAAGAAAAAGTTGAATTTAAACCACAACATATAATAGACGGATATAGAACATATAAAGAAAGCAATAGATTATATAAAACTATCACTAATATAGAAGCAGATGTAGTAATTACTATGTTTGATGAAGTAGCTCTTGCGGTAATGCACCAAGCTCTTGATACAGGTATGAGTATTCCAGGTGAATTAGAAATAATATCACTAGAAAATACAAAATTATTAGATATGACAAGACCAAAAATATCATCTATATTCCAACCTATTTTTGATATAGGAGCAGTTTCTATGCGTATATTAACTAAAATAATAGATATAGAAAAAGCAAAACGCAAAGGCGAAGAAATAGATGAGGAAGAATTAGAAGAATTAAAAATTCAAAAAAATGAAATGAATCTTCCATATAGAATAATTCATCGTCAAACAACTAAATAAAAAAACTAATTTTATAACATTTTTATAGAAGAAAAAAGTTCAAGAAAGAAAAAATAATAAATTTTGAACTTTTTTCTTCATTTTATATTGACATCTGAATAAAGTGGTGCTAGAATAGTAAAAGTCTTTTCAAGAAGAAAAGCGAACAATAATATCTTTTAAAAAACAAAATGTTAAGTTTTTTCTAAAAAATCTAGTAGACATTATTGACAAAAATCAAAAGAAATGCTAAAATAAAGAAGTCTTTATCAGATAAAAACATTAAAAGTTTTTCTAAAAAAAACTTGACAAAAAAAAAGATAAATGATAAAATATTAAAGTGTCAAATTGACACCAACAAATTTTTTAATAAATGCGGGTGTAGTTTAGTGGTAAAACCTCAGTCTTCCAAACTGATGTTGTGAG
>ERZ773083.2321-NODE-2321-length-11894-cov-8.107695_pt1 | contig 11894 bp, 10 predicted proteins | sample MGYA00511465_ERZ773083 | MGnify/ENA primary metagenome ERZ773083 (study PRJEB29015, sample SAMEA2738001) | human oral metagenome | biome: human oral; feature: human-associated habitat; material: dental | place: China | collected 2060 ... | reverse complement strand
GACGCGGATGCGGAGACGATCCCGGCGGCGTCGCCCGCATGGGGCTCCAGAAAGACGACCGCTCCGGCCCTGGCGAGGTCTTCGACGAGACCGGGCGCCCTCGTGCAGGCGATGACGCGCGCACGTTCGACGCGTCGCATGGGGCGGCGCTGAAGGAGGCGCACCCCGCGGTGGCTCAGCCCCTCGTCGGCAAGCTCATCGATGCCGATCTGCGCGTCGGGCCTGGCGTCGCTCACCTGAAAACGAATGACCTGCCCCGAGGTCGGGTGGGCAGCCAGGGGGGCCGACGTGTCAACGTGCAGGCGCCACTCGCCCATTCCGAAAAGGTCGACGCGCCCCACGTAGGACAGGCGCGCGCCGAGTCCGGACAACCGGACGAGCAGCGACCTCAAGTCTTCTCGGGTGCCCTCCAGGATGATATCCACGGTGAAGTCGCGTCCGGGAGGCGGCGAGGCGGGTTCGGGCGCCCGCGAGTGACGTTTGGCCAGGTCGGCCAACATCGCGGTGAAGGACTGGAGAATCCCCGCGTCCGAGCGCATTGATGCGTCAATGCACGCCAGCATCAAAGCGATGAAGGCGCCACCGGGATCGATGCGCCCCGTGGCTTCGTTGGTTGCCTCCACGAGGCCGATCTGGGCCTGGGCAGAGAAACGGGAGAACACCTCCTCGGCCTCTGGCAGGGTCTGCCCCATGTCCTCCAGTTCCCGCACCGCTCCCCCCAGCATCTCAACGAGCGCGTCCGACCACTCAACGGACGAGGAGGAGGGGGCGAGCGATGCGGTGAGCATTCGACGCAGGATGAGCGGGGTGACGTGGGTGGCATCAGCCAGTGCACTCCCCCACGCGTCAAAGAGCGCTCCCAGGGCGACGCCGCTGTGCCCGACTCCTCGCCGAATGATCGTCTCGACCGCCACCTCAAGGGCATCACGCAGGTGAGCGCGCGGCTCCAGCGAGTCCATGGCCGCAGCCAACGCCGCCATCGTTGCCGCAGCATTCGTTCCCGTGTCGCAGTCCGCGCCGTCCCAGCCATCCAGGTCGTCAAGGAAAGGCGCCAGACGGGCTGCCTCCTCCGCTCCGGCGCGGCACGCCGCGATGATGACCGATGCATTCGCTTCCATGCTTCCCCTTTCACCCCCTCACAATTTTCCCCACGAAAGGCTCTGTGTGCGACCTGACACCATGCGTGGCGGCTGCGACTTGTTGAAAGTGCGCATCGTCCGCTATTCTGTCATGGTTGCCTTCGGTTCAAGCACCGGAGGATGCGCGCCCCCGCAACCGCGGAGGCCAGAACTGAAGTGGAAGACATACCGAGGAGAACATCGTGGCTGCCGTTTGTGACGTGTGCGGTAAGGGACCCGGCTTCGGCAAGAGCGTGTCGCACTCGCACGTTCGCACCAACCGCCGGTGGAATCCGAACATTCAGCGCGTTCGCGCCCTGGTCAATGGGACGCCCAAGCGCCTGAACGTGTGCACCAAGTGCCTGAAGTCCGACAAGGTCGCCCGCGCGATCTGAGTCTGACGACACTGACATTACGCTGGTGGGGCGAGCCAATTGGCTCGCCCCACCAGCATTTTACCTGCCCGCAGTCCCATTGACTGATATCGCGGACACGATAAGCCGGTATCGCGGTACACGCTGTGGTGGCACCGCACAAGGCGGCGCCACCACAGCGTTTCTGCGCGCTCGTTACAGGAGGCTGGCAGCCAAGTCGAACGGTGTGCCGAAACGATGGTTCGTTATGGAAACCGCTTGCTCGCGCACGAAGGGGAGCAGCTCGACATGCGGGCACGGAGTCACCGCACCCGTGTACAGGGCGAGGTCGGGGCTTCCCCCGGTGACACGACTCGCATGAGCCCACCGTTCCTGCGATGATTCGTCGCGCGGACCAAGAACGCGCACACGCATTCCCAGGCCTCCCGAGGTCGCGACCATGGCCAGGCGAGCATCCCATGCGTCCGCATCTTCGACGCTGACCTCAACGCCTGCGGCCTCCACTGCATCCAGCAACGACTGCGGAAGCGCCTCGGCAACGGACACGCCGATGGGGCCGCCCGCAAGAGTCCCCGCGGCCAGGACCCGTACGACATCGACCAGGGGCGTCGCACTGCCCGCGCGCAGGAGAACCGGAGTAGGTCGGTAGCGCAAGATGTTGCGCTCACACGCCAAGCCCGTGACGTCACGGTTGGCTCCGTACGCGCTGGCCCAGGCTTGCGCATCGGCATCGAGCGCACGACGCAGCTCGGTTCGCTCACTCGCGGACAGCTGAGCTTCGGCTGCCTCGAACAGAGCGAGCACCCCCGGGGCCAACGCGACGAGGGTCTGGGTTGTGTCGGCTTCCGTCGAGGCTCTGTGGATGGGTTCGACCTCGCCCAGGCCAAGCAAGTAGGACGGTCCGCCCGCCTTCGTGGTCGAGCCGATGGCTGAGCGCTTCCAGCCACCAAAAGGCTGACGGCGAACGATCGCTCCGGTAATCCCTCGGTTGACGTAGAGGTTACCGGCCTCGATTCCGTCAAGCCACATGTCCAGTTCGTCGCTGTCGAGGGTGTGCAGGCCGGAGGTCAGGCCGTAGTCGACCGCGTTGACTGCGTCGATCGCTTCCTGGAGGGTGTCCACGCGCATAACACCCAGGACGGGCGCGAAGTATTCGGTCAGGTGGAACTCACTGCCGGGTACCACGCCCGCGCGTATGCCGGGGGTCCACAGTCCGTTGCCCAGGTGGCGCGGTGTGAGAACCCAGTGCTCACCCGGACCCAGAGTCGTCAGACCGCGCACGGCCTTCTCATCGTCGGGTACGACGACGGGGCCAACCTGCGAGTCCAGGGAGGCTGGCATGCCTACTCGCAGGGAGGAGGCCGCGTCCACGAGTTGGCGCGCGATGCGATCGGAGCGTCCGGCCGATCCGACGAGGATGAGTAGGGAGGACGCCGAGCACTTTTGACCGGCGTGCGCGAAGGCGGATTGCACGATGTCACGCACCGCGAGATCGGGATCGGCAGAGGGCGTAACGATGATGGCGTTCTTGCCGCTCGTCTCCCCCAGCAGGTGCATGTCGGGCTTCCACGAACGGAACAGGCGTGCGGTGTCGTACGACCCGGTCAGAACGACCCTGTCGACGCCGGCGTGCGTGACCAGGTAACGCGAGAGGTCCCCGTCCTCAAGCGGGGCGAGAGCGACCAGGTCCTCGGGGACTCCGGCGTCGTGGAAAGCTCTCACGAGCTCTGCCGCACACCGTTTGGCGGGAGGAGCGGGCTTCAGGATGACGGCGCTGCCCGCAGCCAGGGCTGCTGCGACGCCGCCCACGGGGATGGCCACCGGGAAGTTCCACGGGGAGGCGACGACGGTGACATCAACGGGAACGAATCGCGCCCCCACCATGTGCGCCTCGTCAGCAAGATCCAGGCTCGCGGCGGCGTAGTGGTGGCAAAAGTCGATGGCCTCGCTCACCTCAGGATCCGCCTGATCGATGGTTTTGCCGGCCTCGGATCCCGCCACCTCAATAAGTTCTGCGCGACGGGCAGCCAAGACATCCCCGACGCGATGCAGGGCGGCTGCGCGCTCCTCGGGGTCCAGCCCCTGCCATGATTGCGCGGCACGAACGCTGGCCTTGACGAGCTCATCGATCTGCTCATCGGTAGCGAGATGCTGCGCGCCGGTGCGTACTGCGTCCGCGCCGAGCGTCGAGGCCGGGATGGCTGCGGCGATGTCGTGCGCCCACTGGCGGTTGGCGGCCAAAGCCGGGTCGGAGTCGGCTTCCGAGATGAAGGGACGGCGTGCTCGCTGTGCCACGCTCCCCTGCTCGGCAGAGACGCCGCGGTCGCGCTCAGTGCGCCTGTTCTGGGTGCGATTGGGCTCGGGAGTGCAGGCGTCCGGATCGAGATCTGCCAAGGACGCCAGGAAGCGATCACGCTCGCGGGCGAAGATATCTTGATCGGTGGCAATGTCGAAGACTCCGGACATGAAGTTCTCGGGTGCGGCGTTCTCTTCGAGGCGACGCACGAGATAGGAAATGGCCACGTCGAACTCGCGGGGATTGACGACGGGAACGTACAGCAGGAGTGAACCGACTTCCCGGCGCACCACCTCTTGAATCCCGGTGGCCATACCGGAGAGCATCTCGAACTCGACGCTGTCGTGGATGCCGCGCGCGGCGCGCAGCTCGTAGGCGAACGCGATATCAAAGATGTTCTGCCCAGCCACTCCCAAGCGGATGGCACGGGTGCGCTCGGGGGTCATCGCCCACTCAAGCATGCGCTTGTAGTTCGTGTCGGTTGCCTGCTTGGACGGCCACGCGGTCAGCTCCCATCCGTGGATCTGCGCATCTACCTTTTCCATGGACAGGTTGGCGCCCTTCACAATTCGCACCTTGATACGCGAGCCTCCCGCGTCGACGCGCTTGCGCGCCCATTCCTGGAGTCGCTGGAGGGCGCCCAAGGAATCGGGCAGGTAGGCCTGCAAGACAATGCCGGCCTCGTAACCTGTCATGTCAGGCTCGTCGAGGATCGCGGTGAACACCGCGATCGTCAGGTCGAGATCCTTGTAGTCTTCCATGTCGAGATTTACGAAGGTCCCCGAATCTCGGGCGAGACGGTAGAGGGGAAGCAGCGCGCTCACCCCGTGGGCGACGACCTCGTCAAAGCCCCAGGGGTTGTGCGGGCCGGTGACGGCCGAGACCTTGATCGAGACGTAGTCGACGTCATCTCGCGCGACGAGGCGAGAGACCTCGGAGAGACGGTGGGCGGCTTCCTTCTCTCCGAGGACGGCCTCTCCGAGAAGGTTTACGTTGAGCCGATTGCCGCCCTTGCGCAGGCGCCCTAGTGCCGGTCCGAGGCTCTTGTCTGTTGCATCGATAACGAGATCACCGACGATTTCGCGAAAAACACGTCGTGCGATGGCCGTGACCGTTCGAGGCGCGAGGCGAGAGGCTCTCGATCCTAGGCCCATGGCGGCGGCCAGCGCCGGGGGCAGGAAGTCTGTGCGGCCATGAGAGAGCCGCTGGAGGGCGGCACTGGCCACGTCCAGGTCCGCGGGACGTACAACGTCGTCAACGAAACGAGTGGTGAAGGTCAGGCCCGATGGATCGGCGAGAATCCGCGACAACAGCTTAGCTGAGCGCGGCGTGGGTTCATGAGACGACTCATCGACCCATCGGCGCGCGCGGGCCACGGCACGCTCCCCGAGCGCCCACAGGTCATCTGGACACTGGCGTTGCGTGAACGCGTGTGCGTCGTCGGGTGGGGTGGGGATGGCGGCGTTTGTCATACGTGAACCTCCAGGCTCAGGTAGGCATCGGACACTCCGCGTTGCCTGCGGCTTCGTTCATTGAATCCGCTGGGGTCGCTCTGTGGACTTCCAGGCTTCCACCATTGCGAAGCGTGCTGGCTTCCCTATTATAACGCGGAAAAGAGTCGTCTGTAGCAGTGAGCAGGCGATCGGAGCACAGCACCGGCAGGGGACCAAAGCCCTGCAAGCAATAACAGCCGTGAGTGAGTTGTATCACCACCAGCCTGGTATTGTCACCGCCGTGCGCCCCTCCACCTGTGACGCCCCGCCTCGTTCACGAGTCGAGCAGCCAGCGCTCCTTCAGATCGACCACGACGCCAGCCATGACCTCGTGCATGTTGATCGTCGGACCGCCCTGGGCGCGCGAGCACAGCCACTGCACCTGCAGGCCATCGGAAAGGGCCACAAGGCGGCGAGCGATCTGCTCACTGGGCGCTTCCTCGCGCACCTCCCCCGTCTGCTTGCCATGCTCGAAGGCACTGGTCAGGTAGGCGATCGCATCCATCAGGTGCTGACGGAACCACGGGTGAGCCTGATGCGTGGCATCGATGACGGCAGCCGACATAGCCGTATACAGGGCGACTCCGTCAGGGTGGCGCTGGTTGTGGGACACCATCTCCACCCACGCGTCCAAGGCGGCCGCAGCACCCGCGTCCACGCGCGGCAATCGGACAATGGTGCGACGATCACGCTCATCAAGCACGGCGGCGAGGAGCTGATCCTTCGACGAGTAGTGGTGCAGGAGCCCCGCTTTCGAAATATCGGAGGCACGAGCGATATCCGCAAGAGAGGTGGCGACATAGCCCTGCGTCGAGAACAGGGTGAGCGCCTCCGCGAGGATACGAGCCTTCTTGTCTTCGCTGCCCGCCTTGGGGCGGCCCGGCCTACGGGTCATCGTTGCCTGCGCATCGTTGCTCATGCGGACTATTCCACTTTCACTGTGCCTAAGCTAACAACACCTCATCATAGCGGTCCGCGCCCGACTCGACACCCGTTGTGCGATCCGTCGCGGCGCGGGAGCGAGCCGAGCGCGGTAGCTCCTCGTAGGAGGCTAGCTGAACTTGATCTCGAACTCGGGCTTGCCCGAGGCGTCGAGTTTCATCTTCCCCTTCTCGTCGAGCTTCACCGTCGCCGTGACCGTGGACTCCAGATCGTAGGGCTCGCTATCCCCCCGAGTCGACATGCCCTGGAGGCGAAAGACCGCCTGGCCAACAAATTCGAGGGGCGAGCGCGCCTCCGCCTTCATCGAGGCCGGCAGCTTCTTAATCTCGAGAAGGGCAAGCGTCTTGGACTGGACCTGGAAGGGGCACATCTTGTCGATGTTCCCGGGAACGGTGCCGCAGGAGTTGGTCGCAGCGGCGGCGGCCTCAAGCGCCGCCTGCTCCAGCTTGTCCGTGAAGTGGGCCTCGAACTCGACCGAGGCCACCGTGGTGTCGACGCCGCCCTCCTCGCCGGCCTTCACGGGAGCCGTCTTGGCCTCCGCCGCAACGTAGTCCCCCATATCCTCGGGGGTGAAGGTGTAGACACCCGGATAGACGATGATCGTCGTGCCCGTCCCCTCCTCGGCGCTCTTCTCGGTCTTCACGCCGCCAACGGAGAACGCGGGGACGAAGCGGCCACCGACGTGAACGCGAGAGACCAGCGCATCCTGAATCTTCCAGTTCTTCAAGACGCCCAGCGTCGAGCTTGCCTGGCTCACGCGGAACAGCCGCGTGAAACGCTCGCCGTTGAGCCTCATTGTCGCAACGACCGCGTAGTCCTTTGACCTGCCCGAATCGCTCGCCACGATGTCTTCGATCTCCAGTCGGGCACTCGCCGAGGCCATCACCTCGTCGGTGAGGTACCCGCGCTGGTCGTTCGGCAGGTCCGGATCGACCATCGACGTCGCCGCGCTCGCCTTGCCCGCAGCCAGAAGCTCCAGGTATTCGCGCACCTTGGCCTCGGGCGTGCGCACCCAGTTTGCGACGGTCACGCCGACGACTGCCACGAGCGCCAGGAGCACGCAGGCAACGACCGCGAGCGCGATGCGCTTAATGCGGCGACTGCTCTTGGCGGACATCGGCGTGAAGGACACCCCGGTCTGCGCCGCCTGCGCGGCCCCCTGAACCGATGCGTAGTGGGCGCCCGCATTGGACGGCGGAGCGGGAATCCCCGAGGGGGCAGGGACAGGAGGCGTGTTCCCCTGATTCATGCCGCCTTGGTAGCCGTCCATCGCTGTCTCCTCGCATGTTGACGTGTGTGCCGGTGGCCTCGCGACGCGTTTGATCAACGCACCGCAGGCCTTCAAAACTGCCCAAGTTTCTCACATCCCGCATGCACCATCAAGGAGCTCACCTATCGTGGACACGACGCGGGTGCCGCAGTGTCGCGCACGCCTGGCCACCGGGCAGACGCGATCCGGCCGTGGCTTCGCCCGGTCCTCACCCGCAGGTTCCTCGATGCTGGTCGCCACGGCAGCGACCACCGGCAGGTCCTAGACCGCGTCGTCGCTTTCCTGGTTCACCACCGGCATAGCCTTGGTCGGGGGTACGGCAGCGTCGCCGCCGAGGGACGGAAGGGCAAGTCCGGCGGTGGCCGGCAACTCCTGCGACGACTGCGCGAGTTGACGCGCCACGCGCGACATCGGCCGCGACGGGTCCCGATCCGGCTCAGGAGATACGTTCATGTGTAGTGCCCTTCCTCTTTCTTCGCGTGCGGGTTTCCTCCCACCCCAGCGGCGGGAGCGGCCCCCATCACACTCAGTCTACGGAATCGGAGGAGAAATGGTCCCACGCCCCGCGCAAAACCTCACCATCGAACAGGGCGCAGGCGCTTTCCGCCGCGCCGCAGTCCCGGACCCACCCCACCGCTCGAAAGCCCTCTGGGAGCAAAGAACCCTGAGGAAACGCTGCCAGCATCCCGTGCTCTTCGCCGCCCTGCAGCACCCACCGAAGAGGATCCGCCCCGCACACGCCCGCGGGCGCCTCCAGGAGTCGTGCCTCCCGTTCCATGGCGCCGCGATCAAACTCGATGACAACACCCGAGGCCACCGCCATGCGCGTGGCGTCGGCTGCGGGACCGTCCGACAGATCCATCATCGCATGCGCACCTGCCGCAGCGGCGGCGACCCCCGAGCCCAGCGGAGGCTGCGGAGCCCGATAGGTCCGAAGGAAAGGATCGAGATCCCCCAGCTCCTCGCACCCCCTGGCCGCGGGGTCGACGAATCCTCCCTCGAGCAGATCCAGGCCCGCATAGGAAAATCCGAGCGTGCCGCTGACGGCAACGACATCTCCCGCTCGCGCACCGTCCCTGCGCACCACGGGACCCGGGCAATAGCCGAAGGCCGTCACCGAGATGACGAGCTTCTCGCCCGCGCTCAAGTCCCCGCCGACGACGCCCGCTCCCGCCAGGCGGGCCCGTTCCCCCATGCCTCGCACCACGTCGAAGAAGACCTCGGCATCCATGTCACGCGGGGCAACCACGGACGCCACGAGGGCTGACGGGCGTCCCCCCATCGCGTCAATGTCGGCCAGGTTCTGGGCCGCAACCCGCGCCCCGACCTCGTATCCCGACGACCATGAGAAGTGAAAGTGCTGATCCTCGACCATGACGTCAGTCGTCACGACGAAGGACCCCTCGGGCGCGGCGACCTGAGCGCAATCGTCTCCGATGCCGATGATCGTGCGCTCGCCCCGGGGGAAGGAACGACGAAAGTGGGACACCAACTGGGCTTCGGACAGGTCAGCTAACTTCATGAGAACAAGACTAGTCGCGCCGACCACCGACGCATCGGCTCGATGGGGTGCGTCCGCGGACCGTCTGCGAGGCAAACAAGCAGGTTGCCGCGGCGCTGGCAACGTTGAGCGACTCGGCCCGCCCCGTCATCGGGATGGCGACGAGGCCGTCGCAGGCGCGCATCTCCTCGGCGGACAGGCCCCGGGCCTCGTTACCAAACGCCCAGGCGTGAGACTGAGACAGACGCGAGCGCGAGGAGACCCCCTCGACGAGGAGGTCCGCCAGATCCAGGGATCCGCTGCCTCCGCTGGTGCCCAGGAGGGCCGCGCCCCGCCCGTGGATCAGGTCGCGTGCCTCGGCGAAGGAAGGCGCGAGGCACACGGGCAGGTGAAACACCGATCCCACGCTTGACCGAACCACCTTGGGGCTGGCAGCATCGACGGTTCCGGCCACGGCGATCACGGCCCTCGCACCGAACGCGTCGGCCGCACGAATGATGGTGCCGACGTTGCCCGGATCCCTCCCCTGAGCGATCACGACGAGCGTTTCGCCGACCTCGGCGTCGGGTAACTCGCGGTCGAGCGCATCCAGGGAAGCCACCGCGCATACCCCCTGAGCGTCCGAGGACAACGCCGCGGACACTGCCCGGGACACCGGATGCACCCAGCGGGTGGCCGCTCGCGCCGAGGCGATAAGTTCCGGAGACGAGTCCCACAGGTCCTCGCGGACGTAGACGTCACGAAGGGTGCGGGGGCGGTGACGAACAAGTTCGAGCACCGCCTGAGGCCCCTCCACGAGCATCAGGCCGGAACGCATACGCGCCGAGCGCCCGACCAGACCCGACACCCTGCGCACGCGGTCGGCGCGCGGATTATCGAGGATGGGCAGGCGCTCGGCGAAGGAGCTCACCAATCAGGCCTTGGGGGCGTTGATGTCGGCGGGCAGCGCATCCTTGGCGACCTTCACCAAGGCGTTGAACGCGTTGATGTCATTCACGGCCAGCTCGGCGAGCATGCGGCGATCGACCTCGACGCCGGCCAGGTTCAGGCCCTGGATGAGGCGGTTGTAGGTCAGGCCCTGAGCGCGCGACGCGGCGTTGATGCGCTGGATCCACAGGCGACGGAAGTCGCCCTTCTTGGCCTTGCGGTCACGGTAGGAGTAGACGAAGGAGTGAGTGACCTGCTCCTTGGCCTTGCGGTACATGCGCGAGCGCTGGCCGCGGTAGCCGGAGGCCTGCTCGAGTACGGTGCGACGCTTCTTCTTGGCGTTGACAGAACGCTTAACACGTGCCATTTTCTACTGTTCTCCTCTTACTCGAGCTCACTTGCCCAGCAGACGCTTGACGCGCTTAACGTCAGCGGTCTCCAGGACCTGGTCGGTCGCCAGGCGGCGGGTCTTGCGGCTGGACTTGTGCTCCAGCAGGTGGCGGGCTCCGGCCTGCTCGCGCATGATCTTGCCCGAGCCAGTCGTGCGGAAGCGCTTCTTAGCACCGGAATGAGTCTTGTTCTTCGGCATTTCTATTCCTTCGTTGTCGGGCGATGAGTATCGCCGTCAGTCCTGTTCGGCGGCCTTGTCGGCTGCCACTCGGGCCTGGTCCTTGCTGGCGCGCTCCGCGCGCTTGCCCCGACGCTCGGCTCGCTCGGCCTCGCGACGCTTGCGCTGCTCGGTCAGGGCATCGGCCTTACGCTTCGTCGGGGCCAGCACCATCGTCATGTTGCGCCCGTCCTGACGGGGCATTGACTCGACGGTGGCGAGTTCGCCAATCTCCTCGGCGAGGCGCTGCAGGAGACGAACGCCCGCCTCGGGACGAGACTGCTCTCGACCGCGGAACATGATCATGACCTTGACCTTGTCGCCGGCGGAGAGGAAGCGCTCAACGTGGCCCTTCTTCACGCCAAAGTCGTGATCATCGATCTTGAGTCGGAAGCGGATTTCCTTCAGCTGCGTGTTCGCCTGGTTGCGGCGAGCGTCGCGGGCCTTCTGGGCGGCTTCGTACTTGTACTTGCCGTAGTCCATGAGCTTTGCAACCGGCGGCTTAGCGTTCGGCGCAACCTCCACCAGGTCAAGCCCGGCCTCTTCGGCCAAGCGCAGCGCGTCCTCAACACGGACGACGCCGACCTGCTCACCTCCGGGTCCCACGAGGCGTACCTCGGGGACTCGAATACGCTCATTGATGCGAGTCTCGCTGATGAGCGGCTCCTTCCACAGAATCCTTGCGCACGTAACGAAAAGCCTCCGTTACGCGACGCGCACGGAGGCTTCCACAACGTGTCGGCACGACAGCCGACCGTTCGACCCGATCCCCTGCGCTTCACCCCCGCGGGGGTGGCATCCTCTCGACGAGAGGCGGGTATCCAGGTGGGATTTCTCCGCTTGCGTTCCGGGTCAGAACCCGGACGGTCACGCCAACGATACCAGAAGCCCTCCCGACACGCGAGGTCGGCCGACATTGCGCGCGTCACGCGCCTTCCCGGTGTCAGCCGAGAACGGGAACCATCTCGACTCTATCCGCGGAGGCAATCAGGCGGGCGCTATGCCCCATCGCGGCGAGGGCATCGGAGAGTTCTTCTCTCACGCTGCGTGACCGGCCCCCACCCTGCGCGCTCTCTCGGTCGACGATCACGGTGACGCGCGTGAGTCCATCACCCGCGTATTCGACCGCCAGGTCCACGATCGAGGGGCATGTGCGCCGCCCATCGGTAAGAAGCTCCTCACGCAGATCCGCGTCGCGCCAGGCGGGCAGCCACTCGTCCCCCTGGGCGAGGGCAGCCACGGCCGGTCGAGGCAGGACGACGGCGTCGGTCGCCGGATTCATGATGACGCGTCCGCCCGTCTCGACGAGTGCGGCCAGCGCGATCGTGCGGAAGTCCAGGGCCATGGGGCGGTCGCCGCCGCGGTG
>ERZ773083.2319-NODE-2319-length-11909-cov-2.497047_pt1 | contig 11909 bp, 9 predicted proteins | sample MGYA00511465_ERZ773083 | MGnify/ENA primary metagenome ERZ773083 (study PRJEB29015, sample SAMEA2738001) | human oral metagenome | biome: human oral; feature: human-associated habitat; material: dental | place: China | collected 2060 ... | reverse complement strand
AACCGCACGATCATGTCCCGCTTTCACGCCGCGGAGATAACCCCCAATATCATCATGTACAGCAGTCAGATCAGCACTGCCAGAAAATACATCCTGGAAGACATTGCCGGGGCCTTCTTCTACTCCTCTGTCCCCCTCGCCTGTGACGACATCATAAAAATTCCTATCGAGCCTGAAATCACAAGCAGGATAGGAATCATATGGAAAAAAGGGATCTACGTGAGAGACAGCGTGACCCGTTTTATTGAATTCGCGAAAACATATCAGCTCTAGTCCGCCCACTCAGCGAAAATGCCTGAGTTCCTTCTTGATCTTGGTAAAATCCTGAACCAGCTCCAGGGTCCCCAGAAATTTGCCCTCCCGGTCACGGACTGCCAGGTACTGGATCTTGACCGGCTTGAGAGGGTTTGGAATCCAGCGCTCATAGGAGTCTCTGCTTCCCTCCTTGAACTCACTGATCAGCTGCTCGACAACAGGGCGGATGCGGACCGGATGGCAGTCATAGACCTTGCGGCCCAGAGCGGACCTGGGTCTGGCAAAAACCTTGCCCTGGTTCGAGAAGAACTGATTGACATCATCGGCGTCGATGAAGGTGATGTCAATGGGAAGCAGGTCGAACATGGCCTGCAGCTGGGCAAGAGACATCTTTCCCTGCTCGAACGTAATCATACCCTCAGAGTCAATCGAGGCTCTGGCAGCGGCTCTCTTTTCCTCCAAGAGCCTGTCTCCCTCCTCCCAGTGGGGGATGGAATCAATGAAAACCGGCCCCATTTCAAAGAGATCTTCATAGACCAGAAGCCATTCCTCCCGGGTAAAGTGCTCCATAGCCATGGGCAGAAGGATCTTCTCCTCCTTGTAGATCATTTCCTCCATGCGCTGGTAGACAGCGGCAATGTCCTCTTTGACGGCATCAAACATGGCCTGGGCGCGGTCGTTTTCCAGAGCGGAGGCCAGAGAGGAAGACAGACGCCCCAGCTCCGCCTTGATCTCATCGTCCACTCCCCACATGACGTTGCTGGGGCCGGAGATCCCGTAGCGCTCCAGGGGGGGCATGATGGATTCTTCCTTTTTGCCATAGAGGACGCGCACCCGCTTTAAGTCGGCCAGCTCCTCCTGGATCTTCTTTAAATCTGTCCCGAAGCCCAGATCCAGCCTGGCCCTCTTGAGCTTCTTCTCCAGGGCGGCGTTCTCCCTGTGGAAGTAGTCCACCGGATGTCCCTGAGGGATTTCATGTCCGGCCTCAGCGCTCTTAGCCTCCTCTTCCGCCCAGACCTCCGCCTCGGTCTTGCCGTGGAAGAGGGCGGAGTGGAGATCACAGAGTTTCTGTACCTCTCTGGGATCCATCCCGTCACTGATCAGTGACTGCTCCGCCTCCGCGATCTCGTGGACGGAGACGGACTCAAAATTCCGGATGAAATCTCTGCGGACTGACTCCAGATCCTCTCCCTGCCCCACACGACTGATATAGTCCTTGAGGAGGCTGACCCTCTCCTCTTCTTTCCGCCCCCCAGGCATCTTCCCATCGGCGGCCGGACCGGACACAGTCTGCGCTTCCTCTGAGACCTGATCCCCGCGACGCTTGTCTCCGGGATCCGCGGCTTTTTGGCTGGCTGACTCTTTCCCTTTTTCCCGCTCTCTCAAGAAAGTATCCGGCAGGCCGATCACACGAAATCCGGCCTCTTCAAAGCGGTTTACAATCCGCTCCAGGGGAATCCCCTTGACTGCCGCCCCCTTGGGCACCGTCATCACCTTCCCCATCAGCTTAAGGGCCGTCGGAGAGGTGATCTCCTTAAAGCCTAAATCTGCCATGATCTCAATAAAATCCGGATCCTCTTTTGCCAGATCAGCCACCTTCTTGTTGAAATCCAATACGCGAACCATATGCACACCTCCCGGCTCTTCTCTCTTGATTCGTTCGTGGTTACTTTCTGTTGACGGTCCAATCATAGCCTGGCAGATTTTCTATTTCTGTTGTAACTCCAACGATTATAATTTTTATACAACTATATGCTCCGACCTACATGACCCAGGCGGATTCCTCTGTCGCAAACCGTAGCATATGCCCTCCATGGCAGTCCATATCCGTAAAAATGCCGCGGCCCGAGCGCATCCGCCCTGCCGCAGCATTCTGATTCATGACAGGAAAAAGCATGCTTAACACATGCTTTCCTGTCTCTTTATAACGATAAATCCCCTGTGAAAGATCATATCAGTCAAGCGGATTCCACGAGCAGATCCAGCTGTCTGAGCACATCCGAGATCTTCTCCACAGGAATGATCTGAAGCTGGTCTTTGACCTCATCGGCCACATCACGCAGGTCCTGCTCATTATCCCTGGGGATAAAGACCGTTTCCACACCCGCCCTTTGGGCTGCCATCAGCTTCTCCGGCAGGCCTCCGATCGGATTGACATTCCCCTGCAGAGATACCTCCCCTGTCATAGCATAGTGGGGAGAGACTGATCTTCCGGTCAAAAGAGAAGACAGGGCCGTCACCAGGGTAATGCCTGCGGAGGGACCATCCTTTGGCGTCGCTCCGTCGGGGACATGAATGTGAAGATCATTTTCCTCAAAGAGCCTGGACTGCTTGGGATAGAGGTTTTTGACCAGGCTGACGGCGATCTGGGCGGACTCCTTCATAACGTCCCCAAGCTGCCCGGTCACCTGTACCTTGCCGCTGCCCTTGGTAAACATGGTCTCAATGTAGAGAATGGTTCCGCCCACCGGTGTCCAGGCCAGGCCTGTAATAACGCCTGGATTGGCCGAATCCCTGACCCTGTTGTGAATCATGGGGTTCATGTCCAGAAAATCAGGCAGATTCTCTCCCGTCACCTCAACCAGCTGATCCGGCTCCTCCAAATGCCTGACCGCCGCCGCCCGGCATATGGTATCCATATGCTTCTTGAGACCGCGGACGCCCCCCTCTCTGGTATAGTCCTCAATCAGAGCATGGATGGCATCGTCACTGATCGAAATCTGGTCACGGCTCAGTCCCACCTTATCCAGGCTCTTGGCGAAGAGATGCTCTCTGGCAATCGCGTACTTCTCGATGGGCGTATAGCCCTGAAAGGAGATCACTTCCATGCGGTTTAAGAGGGGACCCGGAATCGTATCAAGGGAATTGGCTGTGCAGATGAAGAAGACGTCCGACAGGTCATAGGGGACATTCATGTAATGGTCGGTGAAGGTATTGTTCTGCTCCGGATCCAGCACCTCCAAAAGAGCGCTGGCGGGGTCTCCGTTGTAGGACTGGCCAAGCTTGTCAATCTCATCTAAAACCATGACCGGATTAGAGACGCCGGACTTGCTGATCCCGTCCATAATGCGGCCCGGCATGGCTCCCAGATAGGTCCTCCTGTGACCGCGGATATCTGCCTCATCGCGAACCCCTCCCAGAGAGACCCGCACATATTCCCGATCCAGCGCTCTGGCGATCGATTTGCCGATGGAGGTCTTACCGGTCCCGGGAGCACCGACAAAGAGAAGGATCGAACCGGCCTGCTGTTTCTTTAGGTTCATGACCGCGATCTGCTGGATGATACGCTCCTTGACCTTCTTTAAGCCGTAGTGATCCTCGTCCAGAATCCTTCTCGCCTTGTTCAGGTCAATGTCAGCCGCCTTCTCCCTCTTCCACGAGAGCGAAGTAACAAAATCCAGGTAATCATAGAGCATGCCGGATTCCTGAGAGTTCTGCCCCTCCTGTTTGAGGCGATTTAAGACCTTTTTCGCCTCCTTTTGGGCATCTCCCTGCATTCCGGACCGGTCAATGGCAAGCTCCAGGCGGCGAAGATCAGACACGCTGTCCGGGTGCATCTGATCCAGCTCCTTCTGCAGATAGTCAATCTGCTTCTTGATGGCCTGCTCCCGGTAGAGCTTCTGATAGTCCTCCTCCTGGGCATTTTTCGCCTCGGTGTTGATCCGGTTCATCTCCACATTCTGGTAGGCGATCTTCTCCGCCAGCTCCATGCGCTCCCGGTTGGAGTCGGCTGCCAGGAGCTCATAGCGCTCCTTAGCCCCCTCCATAATCCAGGGGCTCATCATGGCGATGGCCTCATTCATACTATTGATCTGCGCCAGGTAGGTGCGGATTCCGCTCTCCCAGGGCTGGCCGGCCGCGGCTCGAATCATCTCCTGCTTGAGCTTCATCAGATGTTCCTTCTCCAGCTCCGGATCAAGATCATTGATCGCTTCCCGCCTGCTGACCCCCAGTTCAATGCTGTGATCGCTGTAGACGGTCACCTGGTCCAGATTGCGGCGCTCGCCGGTGTGGATCACCAGAAAACCGTTCTCCGGGCTGTGCTCAATTACCTCTCCGGTCACCCCGATAGGGTAGAAGGAATCCTCCGCAAACTGGTCCCGGGTCTTTCTCTCCCTCAGAGCGATCATCATCACCCGCTCCCCGATCTTAGGAGACTTGCCGGTCATATTCTGATAGGTCTCGGTGCGCAGGTACATATTGGCATCCGGCACCAGGACGATATTATATACTGGAACAACTGTCATTCTATTCTCCTATTTCTCACAGATCCGGTACTCCTCGTCAGAGACCGATATGTGAGGTTGTTTGATTCTATTGCTCAAAATGTAATTAGCACTCGATCTTTCCTGTTGCTAATTTATTGCTCCATCATACGCTCATGGAATAAACAAGTCAAGAGCGCTCTTTTTCTCGAGTCCAACTTTTCTGCAAAATGACTTGTTCAATTCAAAATTTGGTAATTTGAACAATAAATCTCTTTTATCAGTTTATACCCTTATGTTTTTTCTCTGTTTTCTATAATTGAATAGTAACTTCGATTTATTTATTATAAAAGTACGAGATATTATATCTTATTAATCTTTAAGCTAATAGACAGTGTGTCTGTTTTATATTAAAACTGAACTTTCCCTTTGGAGGTGATGCTCTATGAAGAAACTTCTCCCCTTGCTCCTCGCAGCTTCCTGCATCCTCTCCTCCTGCAGCTTCCTTCCACCTGGCAAGGGCTGGACGAAAGAGCTCGCGGATGGTTTTTGTCCTGTAAGCCTGAGCTAAGACTGATATAGCAAATCCCTCTCCTCGCGGATGGCGAGAAGGGGGATTTGTCAGCACTCTTTATTCAATCATTCGATTTGGCATAAACCCTTTATTCTACAATTCGATTTGGATTCATAAGCCGGTTTGAATTCAGGCCTGAGGATGCTCCTTCAAGAACCTGATGATCTCAGAGCTCTCATAGAGGGGTTTGTCATCAACAAAGAGACAGGGGCACTGCTCCTTACCGCCAACAGTAATCAGACGCTTGTAGGCCTCGTCATCCTTATAGATATCATACTCCGTGACATCGGTGCGTCCCTGGGCGGCAATCTCTGCGCGGACAACCTTGCAGAAGGGACAGGTCTCAAAACCAAATAATTCTAATTTCATGGGGACTCCTTTCCGGCGGACAATACTTCATGCCAGCGCATAAAGTACACGCCCTCTCCTCGTCACAGAACACACCGTGCATACCTGTGACCGCTTTTTTGCGATGTCTTAAAAAATGATCTCCTTCCGGCAGTGTCCGGAAAACAGATCAGCTCTCCTTCATCGGATGCTTTGGAAGAAGTACCTTCGTACCTCCCATATAGGGCTGCAAAACCTCCGGGATCCTGACCGAGCCGTCCGCCTGCAGGTTATTCTCCAAAAAGGCGATCAGCATACGGGGTGGTGCCACGCAGGTGTTATTTAAGGTAGTGGCGAAGTACTTATTGCCATCCTTATCCTTAACGCGGATCTTCAGGCGTCTTGCCTGGGCATCACCCAGGTTGGAGCAGGAACCGACTTCGAAATACTTCTTCTGCCGGGGGGACCAGGCCTCGACGTCACAGGATTTGACCTTGAGGTCAGCCAGATCGCCGGAGCAGCACTCCAAAGTCCGCACGGGGATATCCATGGATCGAAAGAGTTCTACCGTATTGGACCAGAGCTTATTGTACCAGTCCCAGGCTTCCTCCGGCCTGCAGACGACGATCATCTCCTGCTTCTCGAACTGGTGGATCCGATAGACCCCTCTCTCCTCAATGCCGTGGGCTCCCTTCTCCTTGCGGAAGCAGGGAGAATAGGATGTATAGGTATAAGGAAGCTTCTCCTCATCATTTAAGGTATCGATGAACTTGCCGATCATGGAGTGCTCGGATGTACCGATCAGATAGAGGTCTTCTCCCTCTATCTTATACATCATGGAGTCCATCTCATCGAAGGACATGACGCCGGACACCACATTGCCATGAATCATGTAGGGGGGAATGACGTAGGTAAAGCCCTTGTTGATCATAAAGTCACGGGCATAGGACAGGCAGGCAGAATGCAGCCGTGCGATATCCCCCATCAGATAATAGAAGCCGTTGCCCGCAACCCTGCCGGCTGCGTCCATATCAATGCCGTCAAAGGCCTCCATGATATCCGTGTGATAGGGAATCGGATAGTCGGGCACAAGGGGCTCGCCGAACTTCTCGATCTCCACATTGCAGGTGTCATCGGGACCAATGGGGACAGAATCGTCGATGATATTGGGAATGACCATCATGTCCTTCGTCAGCTTCTCAGAGAGCTCTCTCTCCTCTTCCTCAATGACCTTGAGACGGTCAGCGTTGGCAGTTACCTGGGCCTTGACTTCTTCCGCTTCCTGGCGTTTCCCCTCCTTCATCAGAGATCCGATCTGCCTGGACAGTTCGTTCCTCCTGGCGCGAAGGTCGTCCCCCTCGCCCTTCAGAGTCCGAACCTTCTCATCTAATTCGATCACCTCGTCGACCAGGGCAAGCTTATGCTCCTGGAACTTCTTCCTGATGTTCTCCTTTACAAGTTCCGGATTCTCTCTTAAGAGCTTAATATCGATCATGGATCACTCCTCTTTTCTCCCGGCCCACCGTATCCGATAAGCGCTGACAACATACGTCAATTATAGTAATCGGCACTTAAAAAAGCAATTGCACGGCCTCCCTGCCATCTGCCAAAGAAAATGCGCTATGTCTTTACCTGACCGTATATACTCTGCTTTTCCAATGCCATCGGCTGCGGGTTCCCTCCAGCCCGATGCACAGCGAAATAGCAGAGTTCATTCGAAAACAACCTGCGTTTTTGCCATGCTTCACACTCCTGCAGCCCTCTCAAAAGGCCGCAGACAGGGGATATTTCTTCGTCAGACTGTCCACAATCGCTCTGGCTCTCGGGATCCCGGCCTCCTTGTCCCTGACAATGATGGCAATGGCCTCTGCCAGCTGGTCGAAATCCTCTTCTCTTAAGCCGCGGCTGGTCGCCGCGGGAGTCCCCAGGCGGACGCCGGAGGTGGTAAAGGGGGACTGGGGATCATTGGGGATGGTGTTCTTGTTGGCTGTGATATGAGCCTGATCCAGCCACTGCTCCACATTCTTGCCCGTCTCCTGGAAGGGAGTCAGATCCAGCAGCATCAGGTGGTTGTCCGTACCACCGGAGACAATGCTTAATCCCCTCTTTTTCAAGCCTTCGGCCAGAGCCCTGGCATTTTTTGCGACCTGCTTCATATAGACCTTGAAGGACGGATCCAGTGCCTCCCTGAAGCAGACCGCCTTGGCCGCAATGACATGCATGAGAGGGCCTCCCTGGACACCGGGGAAGACATAGCGGTTGAGCTTGTACTCCCTGGCAAAATCCTCGGTGGAAAGAATCAGTCCGCCGCGGGGCCCGCGCAGGGTCTTATGGGTCGTCGAGGTCACGACATGGGCATAGGGAACCGGGTTCTGATGCAGGCCTGCCGCCACCAGGCCTGCTATATGGGCCATATCCACCATGAGGATGGCTCCGACCTGGTCCGCGATCTCTCTGAACTTCTGAAAATCAATCGCTCTCGAATAGGCGGAAGCGCCGGCAATGATCATCTTTGGCCTGCACTCTTTGGCGATGCAAAGGACCTCCCCGTAGTCAATCAGGCCGTCCTCATTGACCCCGTAGGGCACAATATTGAAGTAGAGTCCGGAGAAGTTGACGGCGGATCCGTGGGTCAAATGTCCGCCCTGATCTAAAGCCATCCCCATCAGGGTATCGCCCGGCTTTAAGACCGCCATTTCCGCCGCCATATTGGCCTGGGCCCCGGAATGAGGCTGGACATTGACATACTCCGCGCCAAAGAGCTCTCTGGCGCGGTCAATCGCCAGCTGCTCGACCACATCGACATTCTGACAGCCGCCGTAGTAACGGTGTCCCGGATAGCCCTCGGCATACTTGTTGGTCAAAACAGATCCCATGGCTGACATGACGGCGGGGGATACCCAGTTCTCTGAAGCAATCAGTTCAATGTGATCGGACTGTCTGTCATACTCCGCCCGAATCGCATCCGCTACCTGTGGATCTTCCCTGTAAATGTCCTCCCATGTATACATATTTTTCTCCTCTTTTCTATTCTCACCGCAGTTGAGCTTCCATCTGATCTTTCACTCGGCCTGCTTACTTTGCTCTTTCACAAGAACCCCCGCAAGCATTCCACTGTCATAAATCCCTGTCTCCTGCGGCTTTGTCCGCCTCACAGCTTCTTTCTTTGGGCGGACATGGCAAATACGGCAGAATCTCCGCAATTACTTGGCTTTGATGTATTTCTGCGCAGTCAAAAGCTCTGCGCAGAGTACAGCTCCGCCCGCGGCGCCGCGGACGGTGTTGTGCGACAGGCCGACGAACTTCCAGTCAAAGATCGAATCCTCGCGAAGGCGACCGACGGAGACGCCAAAGCCTCTCTCGAAATCCACATCCAGGGCTACCTGAGGACGGTTGTCCTCCGTCAGGTACTGAATGAACTGCTTCGGCGCAGAGGGAAGCGCAAGTTCCTGGGGCAGGCCCCTGAAAGATTCCATCGCTTCAATCAGCTGCTCTTTGGTCGGCTTCTGTCTGAAATTGACAAAAACAGTCGCCGTATGTCCATACAGGACGGGAACGCGGATGCACTGGGAGGTAATTTTCATGTCCTCTGAGGGGACAATGCACTTCTTCGCATCATCAACATACCCCCAGATACGCAGGGGTTCCTTCTCGGACTTCTCCTCCTCTCCGGAGATGAAGGGGATGATATTGCCCACCATCTCCGGCCAGTCTTTAAAGTTCTTGCCGGCGCCGGAGATGGCCTGATAGGTGGATACCACCGCTTCTGTCGGCTCGAACTTCTTCCAGGCGGACAGAACCGGAGCGTAGGACTGAATGGAACAGTTGGGCTTGACAGCGATAAATCCCCGCCTGGTCCCCAGACGCTCCTTCTGGTATTTGATCACTGCGAAGTGGTCCGGATTGATCTCAGGCACAACCATTGGAACGTCGGGCGTCCAGCGGTGCGCCGAGTTATTGGAGACAACCGGTGTCTCGGCCCTGGCATAAGCCTCTCCCGAATCTGATCCTTGGACATATCGACAGCGGAGAAGACGAAATCCACCTCAGAAGCAACCGCCTCCACTTCATTGACATTTTTCAAGACCAGCTTGGCAACATCCGCGGGAATGGGTGTATCCATCTTCCAGCGACCCTCAACTGCCTGCTCATAAGTCTTGCCTGCAGACCGGGGAGAAGCCGCCACAAGGGCAACATGAAACCAGGGATGATTCTCCAGCAGAGCAATAAACCGCTGTCCCACCATTCCGGTTGCGCCTAAGATACCAACTCTTAATTTTTCACTCATATTCAGCTCCTTTATTCAACTCCTTGTCTTTACCAGACGGACATTTGTTTTTGCATGGTTATCATCATAGAAGAGGGGCTCTGCAAATGCAAGGAAGATCCCTATTTCCCACGTTTTGACGAATATGCGCAAATTCGAATGGGACTTCTTGGCGATTTTTTCAACATTCCAAATCAAGTTGGGCATTCTTCCGACCCTCGCAGACTTTTTATATTTCTCGGTATGGAGCAAATGCTTCAAGCTCTGCTGGGATCACTCATAGCCGGATGCTTTTCCAGACAGCTCTTTGCAAGGGCGATCTCTCTTGCCATGGCCTCAGGCCCCGGCGCTCCGATGGTCAGCCTCTTGGCAACGCAGGTCTGCATGGAAATCGCCTGATAGATATCCCCGTCAAATGCCGGCGAGAACTGGCGCAGCTCCTCCAGCTTCATATCATCAATGGCAATTCCCCTGTCCAGACAATATAAAACCACACGGCCGATAATCCCGTGGGCATCGCGGAAGGGAACCCCCTTTCGAACCAGATAGTCGGCGGCGTCGGTGGCATTAGTGAAGCCATGCCGGGCTGAGGTGAGCATGACCTCTCTGTTAAAGCGCATGGTCTTCAACATACCCGCGAAGAGACGGACACAGGCCTTCGTGGTATCCATGGCGTCAAAGGCCATCTCCTTATCCTCCTGCATGTCCTTATTATAGGCAAGGGGAAGCCCCTTCATGACCGTGAGGAGCGCGAAGAGATCCCCGTATACCCTCCCGCACTTCCCGCGGATGAGCTCCGCGATATCCGGATTCTTCTTCTGCGGCATGATGCTGGAGCCGGTGGAGTAGGCGTCGGAAAGCCGGAGAAAACGGTATTCGTTGGAATTCCACAGGATGAGCTCCTCGCTGAGGCGGGACAGGTGCATGGCGATGAGAGAGAGATCGAAGAGATATTCCAGGAGATAATCCCGGTCAGAGACAGAATCCATGGAATTCTCGCTCGCCCGGTCAAATCCAAGCTCCGAAGCCGTCATCTCCCGGTCCAGAGGATAGCTCGTACCGGCGAAGGCGCCCGCGCCAAGCGGCGATTCGTTGAGTCTGAGCCTACAGTCCGAAAGCCTTGAGAAGTCCCGCCGAAACATCTCCCGGTAAGCGCCGAGATGATGCGCGAGAGTCGTGGGCTGCGCCTTTTGCAGGTGGGTAAAGCCCGGCATATAGCTCTCCCTGTGCCTTTCCATGAGTTCTGTGAGGACCCCGATCAGCTCCGCGAGCTCTTCCTTCATCCGGTCCAGCTCCTCCCTCGTGCAGAGCTTCATGTCGAGTGCCACCTGATCGTTTCTGGATCTCCCGGTGTGAAGGCGCTTCCCCGCCTCTCCGATCCGCTTCGTGAGCTCCGCTTCGATAAAGCTGTGGATGTCCTCCGAGTCCCCTTCGATCACAAGCCTTCCGCTCTCGATGTCCGACAGGATGCCGTTGAGTCCTCTGATGATGCTCTCCGCGTCCTTTTCCGATAGAATCCCCTGCTTTCCGAGCATCCTGGCGTGAGCGACGGAGCCCTCGATGTCCTCCCGGTAAAACCTCCTGTCGAAGGGGAGAGAGGCATTAAATCTCTCCACCAGTTCGTCTGTCTTTCCTCTGAATCTCCCTCCCCAAAGCTTCATTCCTTCTCCTCTCCTTCGCTCTTTCCACTGTCCGGAAGCTCACTCAGCTCCTCAGTGAAAAGATCCTCCAGCTCCATCTCCTCCGCCTCTGCCTCTGCCTCATTTCTCCGCGGATTCCGGCCCCTCTTCTTTTCTGCTCTGCCTTCCCGCGGATTCCGGTTCGTTTTCTCCCCCGGCTCCGAGCCGCCTCCTTCCGGGCTTTGCCTGGATTCCGGCGCAGCCGCTCTGCCCTTTGCCGCTCTCTCCTCCTCCATCGGCGGGAGGGGGAAATCCTCCGGCTCTTCGGCCTCGGCTTCTTCCTCCTCCGGCTCTTCTTCGCCCGGCAGATCTTCGCAATCCTCGGGATCCTTGTACTCCTCCAGATCTTCAAAGTCCTCCGGATCTTCAAAGTCCGAAAAGACTCCTCTTTCTTCCGGCTCTCTCTCCTCCGAAAAAGACGGGGAATCCTCCTCTCCTTCCCTCACTTCCTCTCTCCCCGCAGGCAGTTCATCCTCTTCGGGAAGTTCATTCTCTTCGAGAAGCTCATCCCCTTCGGAAAACTCGTCCTCTTCGGGAAGCTCATCTTCTTCGGAAATTCTCGGCGAGTTCTTTGAAACACAAACTTTCAAAATCAGCAAAAA
>ERZ773083.2317-NODE-2317-length-11913-cov-71.937848_pt1 | contig 11913 bp, 10 predicted proteins | sample MGYA00511465_ERZ773083 | MGnify/ENA primary metagenome ERZ773083 (study PRJEB29015, sample SAMEA2738001) | human oral metagenome | biome: human oral; feature: human-associated habitat; material: dental | place: China | collected 2060 ... | reverse complement strand
GCCCGCGAACTGGTGGCGGATGCGCTGGTGGAGGCACCGGTCTTTCGGGTGCTGGTGGCCGCCGTGGTGGTGGTTTTCTTTGCTGCGTTTTCTTCCATCACGGCCGCGAGCCGCGCTATCCGAGCCTCGTCACGTTCATTGCCGTATTTGAGGGTGTAGAGGGCCGCCATGGCGGTGATGAGTGAGGCCACCGACATCACTACGGCCGCGATTGTGAGGATGGTGAGTTGTCTAGAATTATTGTTCTCGCTCATAGGTTCTATTCCTTGTACTGTTGCGGGAACAATCGCGCAACAACAGACATGTCATTAGGTGAAAGCCTTAAGAGGTCAGAATAATGTCATCTAAGGTTGCTTATCAAGACGCTAAAAATACCCCTATAATATTTTGCTACCAAAGTGAGTAGGGCGTTATGGAAAGGAAGGTAAGGGTAAATCGGCGTTTTTGGTAATGACCTGTGGTTAATTCAGAAGAACTATCACCACCCGGCCGGCTACCCCCGAAAGGGTGGCGTCGACAAGCTTATTGCAGCGCCGATGTGAGCCGCATGATGTTATCCACATAGCGGCGGGCATAGCTGCGGTTATTCCACTCATCCAGCGTCAACTCGGTCGAATTGCGCAGGTATTCATTGGTCAAATCGTCGAGCTGCGCAATAATATTGCCGCGGGTTATCATGAGCGAGACCTCATAATTCAGGCCAAAACTGCGCATGTCCATGTTCGACGACCCGACCGCCCCCACCGCATCCGGCGAATCCGGGTCCGCCAGCACATACTTCGAATGCAAAACATAGGGCGCCTTATACAGGTAGATGTGCACCCCGGCCTCTAATAATGCCTGGTAATAGGAGGATTGGGCGTGGCCAACCGCGAATTGGTCCGCCTGTTCGCTCACCAAAAGCTCCACCCGTACCCCGCGGTAGCAGGCCGACGTCACTGCCTCCAGCATGGATTCGTCGGGGATGAAATACGGTGAGCACATCACCAACCGTTCCTTGGCGTGGTGAATGATGGAATTAAACATGCGCAGGTTCGGCTCCGTCGAATACCCCGGACCCGACGGCACTAATTGCACCACATTGACCTGGTCGTGGTCGATCTCGGGATGCGCCTGGTCTACGATTTCTAAAAGCTCGTCCGACTCCATGAGCCAGTCCACCGCAAAGATCGTATTCATGCTGGCAATGACCGGGCCCGACAGTTCCACCATCACATCAACCCAATGCCGCCCCTCCCGGATATTCTTGGGCATGAGATAGGAAGAATCAATCATATTGAGGGAGCCCAGGAACCCCCGCTCCCCATCAATAATCAGCATTTTCCGGTGGTTGCGCAGGTCTGGGCGGCGCCATCGCCACCGCAGCGGCAGCAGGGGCAGCATCAAATACCACTCCACCCCAATGGCGTCCAGCCGGTGGCCCAACTTATGAAACCCCGGGTATTTTCTGGACCCAATATGGTCCAGGAGCAGCCGAACCTTCACACCCCGCTGCACCGCCCGGGCCAGCGCCCGGAAAAACACATCGGTCGTGTTATCCCAGGCCACAATGTAAATCTCCACATGCACATAGTGTTTGGCCTTGTCCACAGCCTGGGCCATTGCGGCAATGGTTTCCTCATAGTTGGAATGCACGCCATGGTTCGTCCCCGTGACAGCCGGCATGGCGGTGAGGGTGCGGTTGAGCTTAATGACGGAAGCCAACTCCGGGTTGAGGTTCACCACCCCCTCCGGGTAGTCCGGCACATTCTTGTGCACGTTAATGATTTGCTGCGTCGCTGCCTCCTGCACCCGGTGCCGCCGCTGATTAATATAGGGAGAACCCATAGATAAAAACAGGGGCAATCCCAGGTATGGCAGGGCTAGAATCACCAAGAGCCACGCATTCGACGATGATGGTCGCCGGTTTTCCGGCACAAACCCAATGGCCACCAGCTTGATGCTGTAATCAATGATGAGACCAATTGTTTGCCATTGACCTAGTTCGATATTGATGTTCATGCGATATCACCACCGGTTTCCGTCGGAGCATCGTGGGGATCCGTGGCTGGGTTCGCAGTTGTGCGTGCCGCCGTGCCAGCACCGGCCGCGGCGCCCGTGACGATGGGTGCGTCGTAGTCGTAATCCACCACCACCGGCGCGTGATCCGAGGCGCCTGTCCCGGAACGCTCCGCCACATCAATGAAACTGCCGGTTGCGTGCAGGCCGCGGGCCAATTGGAAGTCGATGAGCATGCCCTCGTTCTTAAAAAACCGGCCAGCCTTATAATCCCAGTAGCTATAACCGCTGGTGGGGGAGGTGACCGTCAGGCCGGCTTCGATGAGCCCGGCAAACGCCTGCCGCTCCGCCTCGGTGACATGGGTGTGGTCAATGAAAGCGGTGATGTCCCACACATTGGCGTCGGTGGGAGCAATATTGAAATCGCCCCCCAATACCAGCGGTTGGCTGCTTGGCTGCCCCGGGTTGCCCGCCTGGTCTTCCACATGCCGGGCCAGGGCATCAAGCCACCGGAGCTTATAGTCGTAATGCCGATCCGCTATCGCACGTCCGTTCGGAACGTAGAGGGACCAGACTCGCACCCCACCGCAGTCCGCGGAAATGGCCCGGGCCTCCAGGTTTTGCGGCTTCTTGGGGTCTTTAGCAAAACCCGGCTGGTGGGGAAAGGACGTTTGGATGTCGGCAAGCCCCACTCGGGAGAGGATGGCTACCCCATTCCACTGGTTGAGGCCATGGTGCGCAATCTCGTAGCCGGGGAACGCATCGAATGGAAACTGTTTGTCCTTACACTTGGTTTCTTGCACCAATAGCACATCAATATCAAGGCGGGCGAGGGCCGCCACTATTCGATCCACGCGGGTGCGGACGGAGTTTACGTTCCAGTTAGCAATGCGCATGCTTGCTACATTACTAAGAAGTCTCCGGGTTTTTCAGCAGGCCATAACGATGTCGGTGATGTTCCAGAAATCCAAGTTTGGTATACAGATTAATTCCCGCCGTATTCGAAGCAATAACCTGTAAATATGCGGTGTGCGCCCCGTGCGCGAGCCCCCAATTCAGCATGTGGTTTCCCAACTGCGTGCCCAGCCCTTGCCGCCGATACTCCGGCGCCACCTCCACCGCCGAATAGCCCAGGTAGCCGTCGGTGATGGTCCCGCGTGTAATCGCCACGGTCCGCCCGTCGATAAGCAATCGCCCAAACCCCATCTCCCCATCAATTTGGGTACGCAATAATTCCAGCGCCCGGCGGGGGAGCGGCTTGCCCCGAAAATGGTAGAGCCGCAGCCAATCGTCATCGGGTTGGGTGTCGATGCGGAACTCGGCATGCTTTTCGACGCTCACCTCGTCGCCCAACTTCCGCGCCATCACAATAATCTCCGGGCCCAGCCGTTCGACCAGCTTTTCGACGACCCGGCCAATGCGCTCCGGGATCAACACCAGCGGCGGCAACCCATGGCGGGAATAAAACTCGTGAATCTCCGCCACCGGCACCGGATCGAACAGGGCCGATGGGCCCAACGGCGCCGCCGAATTCGACCGTTCGGTAATGCCATCCCCGGCGCGCAATAACCACTGGCCCACCTGCCGGTGTTCGATACCCGGAAATGCTTTCGAATACGCCACCTCCAATTTGCGGATATCAGAGTTGCGGATTGTGCGGGGGCTGAGCTTTTTCACGATCTTAATGTCCGCCGCCGGCACCACAATGCCATCCTTGAACGAGGGCATGCCCCCAATGTCTTGGGGTCGGATAACGGTTTCGGTGGGGGTGACGCTCACAATATGGCCGATGATGTCGGAGAATTTATCCTCCATCTCGGGGGCGATGCGGCGCAGCACCACCCGGTCGCCTGGTTGCACCTCGTCGCTGCGGAAAATCCTAGACATCGTCGTGTCCAAACGGGTCGGGGTCAACACCTGGCATCCAGGTGAGGCCGGCATCGGGGGTCCAGCCTTCGCGTTTGATGGCCTTTTTCCCGGCGCGTTTCCACCGGCCTTGGAGCACATCGGCGTAGACGAATCCGTCGAGGTGACCGACCTCGTGTTGGAAGCAGCGGGCCAGAAAACCGGTGCCTTCCTCCGATACTTCTTCCCCGTTTTCGTTGAGCCCGGTGACTTTCGCCCAGGTGGCGCGGCCGGTGGGGAAGCTGAGGCCGGGGAGAGAGAGGCAGCCTTCGTCGTCGGAGCCGTCGACGGCGGGCATGCCTTCGGGTATGTCCGAGGTTTCGAGGACTGGGTTGATGAAGCAGCCGCGGTGGATGACGCCCTCATCGTCGGGGCAGTTGTAGACGAAAATGCGTTTTCCCACCCCGATTTGGTTGGCTGCCAGGCCCACGCCGTGGGCTTTCTCCATGGTCTCGAACATATCGTCGATGAGTTCGCGGAGAGTGTCGATCGGTTCTGTCACAATCGCAGTTGGTTGATGTAAGACGGGAGTACCGTAAATAACGATGGGACGTACAGTCATGTCATACAGTGTAAACATGCTTGAGCCGATAGATCTGCTTGCCTTTGAAGAAACCGCTCCAAAAAGTATTGGGGCAAAGGAGGACGCCATTCGCACTCAGTTGGGGTTGAGCCCGGTACGCTATTATCAGCGCCTTAATATAGCCATTGATCTACCCGAGGTTATGGCACAATATCCCCAGCTCACTGCGCGGCTACGGCGCATCCGCGACCAGCGCGCCACTGAGCGCACAACCGGCTTAAGTAAGGAAACCGACTATGCCTGATATACAACCCCAGCGTGAACTGCCCTTGCGGGGAGTAGCCATGATTTTGATATCCGTCGCTTTGCTTTTGGCGATGTGGGGAATTTATTCCATGACTGGTGGGAAGTCCGCCAAGGTGCATAATGCCGCCAGTACCGATAGTGCTGCGGCTAGTGCCGTGTCCATTCAGCCGGCCGCCCCGGCTGGTCCTGTTACTAGCGCTCCCGGCGTACCTGCCCCGAGTTCGGGCGCTCCGGCGCCGGCCTCGGCCCCGGCTGGTGCTGCGGCTTCGGGTGCCGCCGCCCCTGGCGCCCCGAGTGGTGCGACTGCCGGGACTGCCGGCGCTGCGGGGGCGTCGACAAGCGCCGGCGATAAATCGGCGGTGACCGTGCATGTTTTGAATAATTCCACCATCCAGGGGCTGGCGGCGAAGGCGAAGGAGCAGTTGACCCGTCAGGGCTATCGGGTCGGGCAGGTGGGGAATTATTCACGCTCGGTAGTGCCACAGAACACGGTTTATTACACTGATAATGAGCAACAAGCCCGCGAGCTTGCCGAGAAGGTCGGTGGGGTTGCGCAGCAGCGTCCGGCGGATTTACCAGCGGAGACGGCTGGGCCGGGTTCCCTTGTTGTGGTTCTAGCTACGAGTTTTAATTAAAGATAAGGTTTTTATGCAAGAGTTTCACGCCTCCGCGCAGCCGACCCTTGGGGTGGAATGGGAGGTGGCCTTGATTGATCCTGTCACCCGCGACCTGGTTTCCCGTGCCGCCGATGTGGTGGCTTTGGTGCAGTCCGAGCATCCCGAGATTCATTTGGAGCGGGAGTTTCTCGCTAACACGGTGGAGTTGGTGACGCCGGTGTGCCACACGGTGCCGGAGGCGGTAGCGTCGCTGCGGGTTGCGTTGGATGCGGTGAAGGCGGCGGCGGATTCGTTGGGGTTGAAACTGTGGGGTTCGGGTTCGCACCCGTTTTGTGACTTCCGCACGCAGCCTACCAGCGATAAGGGCCATTATTCGGAGATTATTGAGCGCACCCGCTATTGGGGCAATCAAATGCTGATTTGGGGGATTCACACCCATGTGGGTATTTCCGATAAGGAGCGGGTGTGGCCCATCATTAATGCGTTATTGACGAAGTTTCCGCATTTATTGGCGTTGACGGCCAGTTCCCCGGGGTGGGAGGGGATTGATACTGGTTATGCGTCGAATCGGACGATGTTGTATCAGCAGTTGCCGACCGCCGGGTTGCCGTACCAGTTTCAGTCTTGGTCGGAGTGGGAGGACTATATGCGTGACCAGGATCGTTCTGGGGTGATTAATCATACTGGCAGCATGCATTTTGATATTCGCCCGGCGGGAAAGTGGGGGACTGTTGAGGTGCGGATTTGTGACTCCACTTCGAATCTGTGGGAGTTAGCGGCGGCGGTGGCGTTGACGCATTGTTTGGTGGTGCACTATGACCACATGCTGGAGCGGGGGGAGGAGCTGCCGAGTTTGCAGGATTGGCATGTGGCGGAGAATAAGTGGCGGGCGGCTCGTTATGGGTTGGATGCGTTGGTGATTACGTCGCGGGCGACCGAGGAGCGGTTGGTGACGGACGAGTTGCGGGATTTGGTGGCGGAGTTGTCGCCGTTGGCCCGTGAACTTGGTTGCTACGATGAGCTCCAATTGGTGTTGGAGATTATCGACACAGGTGCTGGTTACCAACGTCAGCGGGAGCTGTTTCAGCAGCATGGTTCGTGGTATCCGGCTGTGGATGCGACAATTGCGGAGATGTATCGCTGAGAGCCTGGTCCGTTTCCCCTGCTTGTCGACGCGTTTCCGTGCGGCGTCGGCCGTATTGGCCAAAGATGCCGTACACACAGTAGCCGACGATAATCATCAGGCCGGTTCCTAGGTACCAAATATTATTCGGATCCAGGCTGGTTGCGGTGTGGGGGCTCACAAAATACGTCATGTGCGGTGCCAATAGTGCGAATGATGCGATGGTGGTGGCAAATTGCTGCAGGTTGCTTCGGCCGAGATTTCGGGTGAGTAGCGCGAACAGGGGGATGATCCACACCCAGTGGTGGAACCAGGAGAACGGGGACACGAGGCAGGCCCCGATACCGCCCAACACCATGGCCCACCCCATATCGTTGCGTCGTACCGCCAACCAGATGGCCAGGATGACCAGTGCAAACACTATAATCACGGCCACTAACCACCATTGTGGAATGTGGAGGACTCGTTCCATGACGGAGCGGAGCGATTGGGCGCCGGGGTTGGCGTGGATCCCGACCCGGGAGGAGTCTTTAATGGCCCAGGTCCAGAAGCGGGTGGCGTCCGGCACGAATAACCAGCCGATAAATACGGTGAGTAGGAAGGTGCCAATGGTGGTGGCCACGGCCCGCCAGCGGCGTTCGATGATGAAGATGATAATGAAAAACGCTGGTGTGAGCTTTAGCCCGGCGGCCAGCCCCACCCCAACTCCGGCCCACCGGTTTCGGTTTTTCGGCAGGAAGTCGAGGGCTACGAGGAACATGAGGACGAGGTTGATTTGCCCATAGAAGAAGCTGCCGTGGATGGCATCGAAGCCGAGTGATCCTATGGTCAAAAACAGTGCTGGAAGGAATTCCTTATAGATGAGCCATAGGACTATAAGGAGCCCCAGGGCGTTGAGTCCTTGCCACATTATTGTGCCCTCTAGGGGGCCTATGAGCGGTAATACCCGAAATAATGTGCCGGCGAACGGTGGGTAGGTGAAGGGTAGACCTGGGAGGAAATCGCCGCTGTAGAGGCTGCGGCCATGATTGAGTGCTTCCCCGGCCAGGCGATAAATGTGGAAATCCACCGGGTCTATCAGGAAGACGGTCAGGAGTTTCGGCACTGTGTAGAGCTCGACAACCATGACCCAGGTAGCAAAAATCGACAAAGGGACGAGGGTGCCTAGCATCTTTCTCATAAAACAAGGTTATTAAAAAATAACCGCCGTGCGGTGGGAGGCACGACGGTTATTGGTGAAACTACCCCTATGTGTGTAGTAAAAATGCCGCATTACTTAACGCAGCCGCGGCTGACTGGGAGCGAGTGCCCCCAAAACCCATGGCCCACCGCTCATCTTTGTTGTGACACACCCGAATGAACGTAACGGTTGCTTCGAAAATGTCGTATTGGTGGAACGAGCAAATCTCCACCCGCCGACCGGCGGTCGCCAAGAGTTGGGTGGCGGCTTGGACCGGGCCTGAGGCGATAATGTCGTGGCGGGTTTCCCCGGATCGGGTCTTTATTGCCGCGGTGTAGTGAACTACTCCACCGGGCAGTTTTTCCTCGGAAAGGAATTGTAGCCGCAGGTCAGGGGTGGGGGAGTAGGTGGCGGCAAAGGTGCGCCACTGGAGGCCGTGGGCCTCTTGGCGCAACCCTCGGGGAAGCTGATGACCGAACCTGGCCAGGAATGGGTCGTCAGCGAATCTCCGCGTGGTTGAGGTGCGGCGGGGCTCTAAACCGAAATATATGCAGCGATTCTTATTGATAGCGGTAGCGATGGACATGTCGGTTCCTTTAGAAAAAATACAGTTACTCACAAAATGTTTTTATTTCTGGCGTGGCCGCCTATGGTGGGGCAATGCCACGCCAGAAAACTCTCGGCTAATGGTGAACCGCCATAGTCGTTGGGTTCCTTCGTGTGGGAACAAAACGCTACGTGATACAAAACAATAATCCGTACCACAATAAAAAGCAAAACGGAAGCCGTTTTTGACTTCCGTTAAGTGCCTCCGCATGGGGGTGAATGTTGGGCGGTCTTATGAATGGTATGTGAGGAGGAACGCGGCCTCTGCAATGGCAATATTTTCAATCTCGGTGGGATCCACCGACTCATTGGCAGAGTGGATGGTGGTTTGCGGCTCCTCCACTCCGAAGAGAGTCAGCTCCGCCGAGGGGACGGCGTCGATAAGCTCGGCGCACAACGGAATCGAACCGCCTGCGCCAACCAGCGTCAATTCCTTATTGTCATAGGCGCCGCGCAGACACTGGATAAACGTGGTGACCGCAGGTCCCTCAATATTGGACGAGAACGGATTATTCACATCCGACACCTGCACGCTCAGGCGAGCATTCCACGGCACATGCGAACGCAAATGCTTCGTCACGGCGGCCGCCACCTCGGAGGCGTCCATGCCCGGCGGCACCCGCAGATTCAGCTTTGCGCTTGCGGTTGCCGGCACCGCATTCACAGCCTCGGAAACCGGCGTGGACGTAAACCCAGTGACCGTGATCGCCGGCCGCGCCCACACCATGTCCGCCGGATTATCCGCCGAGGTGCCCATGATCTCCACCCCGTCCAGCACCCCGGCATCCTTGCGGAATGTTGCGGGATCATACTGGGCCCCCGACCACTTCTGGTCCACATCCACGCCGTCAATCTGGACGCGGCCATGCTCGTCCCGGAAGGAATCAATGAGGCGAATGAGGGCGGCGGTCGCATCCGGGGCGGCGCCACCAAAACTGCCCGAATGCACCGGGTTTTGCAGGGTATCCACCTGCACGGTGATCTGCGCACCGCCGCGCAGCGAGGTGGTGAGGGTCGGCTCGCCCACCGCCGCATTGCCCGTGTCTGCGATGAGGATAACATCGGCGGCAAACAGCTCCGGCCGGGCCTTGATGAGCTCCGAAAGCTCCGCCCCGCCTTGCTCCTCCGACCCCTCGATGAGCACCTTAATTCCCAGGTCGGTGCCGCCAAGCTCGTTGACGGCACGTAGCGCGGCCAGGTGCATGACAACGTTGCCCTTGCAGTCCGCAGCCCCCCGTGCATACCAGCGGCCATTCCGCTCGGTGAGGGTGAATGGATCTGAATCCCACTTCGACGGGTCGCCGGCGAGCACCACATCGTAGTGGCAGTACAGCAGGATGGTGGGGGCGTCTCCCTTCGCAGGCTTGGAGGCGATGAACAGTGGTGCCGGCGTGTCCTCTTGGTATGTGGTGACCGTCAGCCCCACAGATTCGAACGCAGCCTTGACCCATGCGGCAGCGTGCGCGTGCTCTTCCACGAGCTCCGGCACTCCCTGCACAGAATTAAAGGATGTGATTTCCTTGAGGTCCGTGAAAATCCTATCGCGTTGCCCGGTGACGATAGGTCGCACCTTGGCGATTGTTTCTGTAGTCATAACTGAAAAGTGTAGTTGGGTCCCAGTATGTGCGGGGCCGGTTTCGCATTGCTTATCGACGCCCTCCCGGTTCAAAGCGGCCCGATCTTCCCTCTGGGAGTTGTGTGCTGCGTTTTGTAGGATTAGTGCCCGGATTCGGGGCCAAATCTTGAGATATAGCAGCACAGTGCTCACCCATACGCACCGTGAACCTCGCAGCCCCGGAGAAGTGTGCTGCGATATCTCCAGCCAAGAGGTGAATCTGGGCCCAAAACAGGCAATATCGCAGCACACATCCCTGGGCTGTGAGTCATTGAACTGGTGGGTGAATCACGTCACGTTCCTCTGATTCGGGGTTTGGGTTGTCTGACGAGTACTGTGCTGCGATATCTCGCAAATCGAGTCCCAAGCCCGGTTGTAAATCCAGATATCGCAGCACACTACTTTTGAGGCGCCGGCGGGCGCGGGTGAGTGTGGGCGAATATCGGTGAGTGTGGGTGGACGCCGGCTGGCGCAGTTGTGTGTGCTGCGTTTTGTGGGATGAGGGCCTGGATTCAGGGTCGAAAATCCAGATATCGCAGCACAGTAGGCGAAACGCCTGGGTTTCCTGGGGCTGGAGGTGAAGGAGGGGCGCTTGGGGTCAGGCGGGATTGAGTTGGTTCGAGGTTGCGTGGGCGCGGCCCGGGCGCGGCGTGCGGGGCTCGGAGGCTGGTGCCGGGAGGTGGGCGTCGACAAGCGAAGGTAGCACAAAACGCAATGGAAAGTTCGCCCTAAGCGTATTTCCTTGCACTCGGGGCTAGTGACTGCTAAAACGGATTTAGCACTTGAACAAGGACAGTGCTAACTAACAATCGGACAGAACATATATTAAGGAGTAACCCATGGCAAAGATTATTGCCTTTGACGAGGAAGCCCGCCGGGGCCTAGAACGCGGTCTCAACACACTGGCAGACGCAGTTAAGGTCACCCTTGGCCCCAAGGGCCGCAATGTAGTGCTGGAGAAGAGCTGGGGCGCCCCCACCATCACCAACGACGGTGTGTCCATCGCTCGGGAAATCGAACTCGAAGAACCCTATGAGAAGATCGGCGCCGAGCTGGTCAAAGAAGTAGCCAAGAAGACCGACGACGTGGCAGGTGACGGCACCACCACCGCTACCGTTCTGGCCCAGGCACTTGTGCGGGAGGGCCTGCGCAACGTGGCTGCCGGCTCCAACCCCATGGGTATCAAGCGCGGCATTGAAAAGGCCGTGGACGCGGTGACCAAGCAGCTGCTCGATAGCGCCAAGGAAGTAGAAACCGAGGAACAGATCGCTGCCACCGCCGGCATTTCCGCAGCCGATCCGGCCATCGGCGCCCAGATCGCCAAGGCAATGTATGCCGTGGGCGGGGGCAAGCTGAACAAGGAATCCGTCATCACGGTGGAAGAATCCAACACCTTTGGTGTGGAGCTAGAGGTCACCGAGGGGATGCGCTTCGACAAGGGTTATATCTCCGGTTACTTTGCCACCGACATGGAGCGCCTGGAAGCCGTGCTGGAGGATCCGTATATTCTTCTGGTTTCCGCCAAGGTCTCTAATATTAAGGACCTGCTGCCGCTGCTGGAGAAGGTCATGCAGACCGGCAAGCCGCTGCTGATTATTGCCGAAGACGTGGAAGGCGAGGCCCTGTCCACCCTGGTCGTGAATAAGATTCGCGGCACCTTTAAGTCCGTTGCCGTCAAGGCTCCTGGTTTCGGCGACCGCCGCAAGGCACAACTCCAGGACATGGCCATTTTGACCGGTGGCCAGGTCATTTCCGAGGAGGTGGGCCTGTCCCTGGAGACCGCCGACCTGCCGTTGCTGGGCCGCGCCCGCAAGGTTGTGGTGACCAAGGACGACACCACCATTGTGGAAGGTGCCGGCTCCCAAGACCAGATTCAGGGTCGGGTGAACCAAATCCGCGCCGAGATCGAGAATTCCGATTCCGAATACGACCGTGAGAAGCTGCACGAGCGTCTGGCTAAGCTGGCCGGCGGCGTGGCCGTGATTAAGGTTGGTGCCGCCACCGAGGTGGAGCTGAAGGAACGCAAGCACCGCATCGAGG
>ERZ773083.2312-NODE-2312-length-11931-cov-8.984843_pt1 | contig 11931 bp, 14 predicted proteins | sample MGYA00511465_ERZ773083 | MGnify/ENA primary metagenome ERZ773083 (study PRJEB29015, sample SAMEA2738001) | human oral metagenome | biome: human oral; feature: human-associated habitat; material: dental | place: China | collected 2060 ... | reverse complement strand
CACGTTGTATAAATGACATAGATCTCCTTTCTTGGTTCTATGTCAGTGTAGCAGGCTCGTGTGAAGGGAATGTGAAATGAGCGAGACTGGTTTTAATAAATGTTTAGCGCATAAGAGGTGAGTACAAACATGTTGACATACGTACTCACACTTTGCTACAATTACAACATCACCATGGCCAGACAAGCCTAAGGTTTCGACCGAACGCTGTTTCTGGGCTTTTTATTCTAATTTATTACAAACATCGCTAGTGCTATCAATAGTTCTTTGATCTCAACAGTAAACGGTTGTTGTATTGAAACAACTGCAGCAAGATGCGTAATTTAAGGTGCATATTTTAATGAAAATAGTTTTTAAGTCTTGACAGCATGGGGGGGTAGATCGTACAGTGCAGAGTAGACTACCGAAATCCGGTAGCGTGCAGCTCAGAAGCTAGCACTGGCACATCTCTAAGGAGAGTGATTCGGATGGCATCTCAGCCTACCGACCTGGGTCGACCGGTTCAGGAGGGCGATGTGTTCGGTCCGTACGCAGATCTCTATCCGAGGCACGCCCTGTGGACGTGTTTTCACCGTCGAACCCGACGGGAAGCACATCCGGTGTACGCATGTTCCGCCCTCGACCCTTTATGATCGTGGAGCGCGAACCGAGTCCGAGCCCATTGGTGCTAAGGGTGTGTTCGCATGCCGAGACGGCGGTCGCGAACACAACACTCAGTACTATGCCGATAAGTATCGGCTCTCCAGAGACACTGGTCCTGGCGGTGATCACAAAGTCCACTGGACTGATCAGAGAGTGAAGAACAAGTCTTCTTCGCGTCGACACCGTCCTCCCAGTGACGCTCGGTAGTCGTCAGGGAGGTGCGCATTCAATTTCTGTTTGCGCACCTCCACTCAACCTAGCTATTCTTCTCTATAATCCTTGAAGATCTTTTATATGTAGACTCTATATCATTCTCTATCTTTCGTATGGCCACCACGTCACTAGCTTGGGATGTTGCTATGCCATCAAAGTTACTTGCCAAATCATCCCAGTCAATTGTTGGGTAGTCAACTTTATCGCAGTCAGTCAACCGCGCCATTGCAAAGCACAATACATCAAGAGACTCGGCTGTCTCGCGTTTGTCTTGCGAATCTCGATAGAGGTCAATGATTTCGCGAGCAATGATAGCTTGATGAACATACTTGTCGTCGGTATTCATGTGTCCATTTTAACACAATAAGAGCATCGTGTTTGGAGACTTCCCGAGGACGAGGGTGGTCAGACGATTGTCGACAACTCGTGGGATATCACCGGAGGCAACGACCTGCGATGACGGAGCTTAGACTCTGAGACCATTGACCTGGACAAGTCATAAAAACTGTCCACATTTCCTAAATTCAAGCTATAATTTCTGGCTATATCAATTCAAATTCAATCCCAATAACCCCATTCTGCTTTTGATCATCAAGAGAATAAAATTCACTAATCTGATTCTCCAGCCATTCAACACTCTCGCCGCCAAATTTGCGCGGATCATTGTGCATGAATAAATCGTGAAATGTTGGATAGCGCAGCAAACCGACTACTTTGACAGTAGCAGTCTGACTAGGGTCGTCTCGATTAGTAAAGATTATTTTGTCACCAAGCTGGATCTTCTGGCGCTTGTCATCAAACAGGCGCGACTCAATGGTTTTATTGCCAGAAGTGATGGCATTGAACGGTTCTGCGGCTAGTTTCAATTGGTGAGTAATCATACCGAGTTATTATAACAGAGTGTCCAACGTTCAATCCCCAAGGGGAAAGATTATCTACTTATTAATGGGGTGAAAAGTCATGGTTTCATTTGCCAAAAATAAGATCTATGAATTTATATAACTTAGTTTTAAGATTCTAAAACGCTAATGGTTGGCATCTGTACAACACTGACGGTACGCCGAGATGGGAGAAGTATCACTCTGACGATGAGTGAGAAAATCCTCAAGGATGCCCCTCTCCGATTTTAGGGTTAGAGAGGGGTCTATCCAGGTTATAATGTTAAGTATGCAACATTTTACGAACTATTCTATGGATATCTGAGAATTCAGTGGAGGCTAGAATGGTTTTATGATTTTCACCCCGACTTTTTTGATAATATTCCGCCTGAGCAAAAGAAATTGCTTCAAGAAACTTTTTTATATGATACGCCAGACGAGGGTTATCCTGAATCGCTACGGGATTTCTACGATGAGAAAATCAGTAATAACAAGACTTTGCACAAAGAAATGCTTTTAGCGGTTGACGTACTGTATCGAACGATAGGTGTGGGTAGTTTTTTTGACCACGATGATTCAGATGATATATAACATTGGTACTACTCCCAACGAGATTTTATATGCATGTGAAGGCACTACAAGATTCCCTCGCCGCCACAAGCCGCGATGCTGGTTGTGGTTTTAGTATAGCATGGACGGGGCAGAAAGGCGAAAAGTCGGCTGATTTTGTATTTGTGCGGTTGTAGCATGGCGGAGTTGACGGTGATTTTCGTAAAATTGCTTGACAGCGGGTTATATTATTGATATATACATATCAGCCTTTGCAACCGCAGAGGTTGGCGTTTCGCCTGGAGCCACCAGGCTTGAGACGCCCCACTTCGCGGAGAATAGCCTTTCTCCGCCTGACTCCAGAAGGAGTTATTATGGCAACTGGTCGTCCCCAGAAGGGGCTGAACAGCAACCGGAACCACCACGACAGCCTGAGCCAGAGCGGTAACCAGCGATTCGGTGGCTCCCCGGGCAACCTGCCGAAGACCACCTTCAGCGGGTTTCCCACGCCCAAGTCGTCGACCCCGAAAGCCGACGCTCCCAGGTCGCTGACCAACCGTAGCGACTCGGGAACCTCGAATAGCAAGGCTCCGTTCAAGAGCTTCTGAGTTCGAGAAGACCCCGCCCCGGCAGCACAAACTGCTGGGGCGGGGTACTCACCCTGCTACAATAAACTCATGATTCATAAACTATACTCTGCATACGACTTGCCCGCTGACCACGATGTTTGCCATTTGTTTGAGCATTTGGTTATTCGACGGTTTTTACGAGCAGCAGAAAAATCTGGCAATGAGCGCGCCTTTATTGGCGAATTACACGGTACAACATCCGAATCAAGTGTATTTTTTGACATTGCATTCTTTACCCGCGAATCAATCACGCTATTTGAAAAAATTATCGCCGATACTGCACCGTTTGATGTATCCATGATTCACGAATCCGTTTCCCATATCGAGGCGGAAATGAAATCAAGCGTTATCATCTGGGACGAATCGTTGCTAAAAGAGCAGCTTGCTCGTTGTCAAAAAGCCTTTATTAGCCGCCAAAAGTCCAGCCCCACTCCAGACCAAACTACCCAAAACCCACCGTTAGAAATTGGCCACCAGCCAGAAGACTTCGTTGATATCACGCTGACGATTGAAATACCCGACGCCAGCAATACAATGACCGCTGCGTTTTTCTGTATGTACCCGATATTGCTTGATTTGGTGCGCGATGCTTGCTTTGACAACGCACCTGCCTATCCGTCCAGCCATAGCGAATTCACCGCCTACCATGACGGCAATTTGGTCAGTCAAACCTACACCATGAAAAAATCTTTCAATTGGCAAAGTGCAGGCAAAACAGCACAAAGCTATTTACAAGCGTTTGACGTTACGCCGCACGCCAGCCACCTGAACCACCTCGCTGAAGCCTTCAAGACTGACTCGTCGTACATCTCGGCACCAATCTATTTTTACCAGAAAACTGCCACGCCGTTCACCAAAGAAGACTTGGCAAAAACCATTACTGCTACGAATCTGCAGGCGATATTGCGACAGATTGTGGTTAATGTTTCTGCGAAATAATTTACATTGCCAACCCGCAAGCTTATTGATGAGTGCTTAAGTATCATTGCACGAATTAACACGTTGTCTTATCCTTAAGTTATGAATATTACCCATCACCTCGTCACCGCCATCCGCACTAACGACCTCTCGGCTTATCAGCGCATACGCTATCCCGCCATTCCAGATGGCGAGCTGGTACGGTTTGTTGGCGAAGACTTATCTAATATGGATTTTGATAAGTTTGTCATGGGATTTTTTGTATTTGAAAATTGCGTGCTTGATGATGCACGGCATATTTACGGGCAGCCGATTTATTTCAAGGATTCGTCGGTTCGGAATGTGGATTTTCGTAGTGTTAAGGTGATCATTGAAGCCGAGAATTGCGATTTTCGCGGCATGAAATACGATGATGAAACTGAGTTCGTTTACGGCAGCGGCAAGTTGGCGGTGCGATCGCGCTTTGTAGGTTGCAGACTTGATGATGAAGCGCGGGAGTTTTTGGGGCGGCAAGGAGTGTTGTCTATGCATAGTGAACGGAGTAAAATGAGGTAGAATACCAGAGGAGGTATATAATGACATATCAAAATCCGTACGAGCGTCTATCGGGTCAACTAAACGACAAAAAATTATTAAAAGCTGGTTTCTCAGAAAAGACTTACGACACAGGTAAAGTCCGATTGAATTATGTAGTCGGGCCCGACAACGGACCAAGTTTGCTGCTCATCCCTGCGCAGATGGGCATGTGGGAAAGCTACAAGAAAGTACTCATTCCTTTATCGAAAAAATTTCAGATCTACGCCATAGATATAAGAGGCCACGGGAAATCCACTTGGACGCCCGGTCACTACTCTTGGGAGATTGTCGGCGAAGACTTAAAACAATTCATAAAAAATGTTATTAAGCGAAAAGTAATCGTTAGCGGTAACTCGTCAGGAGGGATTTTAGCCTTATGGTGTGCTGCTAATATACCTAAACATATCGCTGGCATCGTTCTCGAGGATGCGCCCATCTTTTCTGCTGAAATGCCGCGCTTTAAAGAACGGGATAAATTTGTCTATAATGGATTGAAGCACCTTGTTGAACAAGTTGGCGGTATAGAAACGAGAGACTTAGCGAACTATTTTAGAGACATAGAGGTGCCATCTTCTGATAAGCGGATCAAGAAGATTCCGAATTGGTTTATCCATTGGCTGTCCAAAAAAATTAGAAAGTATCAAGAAGCTCACCCTGATATGCCTGTAGAAGTTGGGTTCCCAGATAGTCTACGCCTGCTCATTAAATCACTATCCATGTTTGATCCGGATTTTGCTAGGGCATTTGTAGACGGCAGATTCTATCACGGTATAGATCACGAAAAGGCACTAAAGCAAACCAAATGCCCTATATTGTTGCTCCACGCGGACTGGAAAAGATATAAACGTTATGGGCTTGTAGGGGCATTTGATGAAGATGACGCCAAGCACGTTATCCGTTCAGCGCCACAGACCATCTATAGAAAAGTTTCTGCTAACCACGTTATTCACGCCTTTAAGCCGAAAGCGTATATCGAGCTGCTGCTGGAATTTAAAGACGTCGTCCAAGCTGCGTCTAAATAACTTATATCTTCGCCCGGACCTCGGCGATCAGGTCGCGCAAATCAGCCGCGCGTTCGAATTCTAGGTTAGCGCTAGCGAGGTTCATCTGCGCAGTTAGGTCTTTGATCAAGTTCTTGTATTCATCGCGCGGAATTTTGCGCAAGTCGAGTTTCGGCTTACTATCTTCCTTTTGTGGAACGATCGCGCGCAAGCCTTCACCGATAGCCTTGGTGATACCGCGCGGCGTGATACCGTGCTCTTGATTATATTTTTGCTGGATATTGCGGCGGCGGCGAGTTTCGTCAATTGCCAACTTCATACTATCAGTCATAGTGTCGCCATACATGATAACCTTGCCGTCAACATGGCGCGCTGCCCGCCCGATTATCTGGATTAGGCTGCGTTCACTGCGCAAAAAACCTTCTTTGTCGGCATCCATAATCGCCACCAAGCTAACTTCTGGCAGGTCAATCCCCTCGCGCAGCAAATTGATGCCAACTAGCACATCATATTCACCCATACGCAAATCGCGCAAAATGTCACCACGCTCCAGCGTATCAATTTCACTGTGAATGTAAGCAGTCTTGACGCCAGATTCCGTTAAATATTCCGAGAGATCTTCGGCCATGCGCTTGGTCAAAGTCGTGACCAGTACGCGCTGCTTTTTGTCAATGCGGTTGCGAATCTCAGCGATCAGATCATCAACTTGATGTTCAGTCGGGCGAACGTCAATCTCCGGATCAAGCAAACCAGTTGGGCGAATCACCTGCTGCGCTGGCGCTGGACTGCGCTGCAATTCGTAATCGCCAGGTGTCGCCGAGACATAAATCACTTGATTGATATGTTTATCAAACTCATCAAAACGCAGCGGGCGGTTATCGAGAGCGCTCGGCAAGCGGAAACCATACTCGACTAACACCTCTTTGCGGGCGCGATCGCCATTATACATGCCGCGCACTTGCGGTACGGTAACATGGCTTTCGTCAATCATCATCAGAAAGTCATCAGGAAAGTAGTCAAGCAGCGTTGCTGGTTGTTCGCCTGGCTCGCGACTGGTCAAATAGCGACTATAGTTCTCAATACCTTTGACGAAACCAGTCTGCTCGAGCATCTCGAGGTCGTACTTGGTACGCTGGGACAGACGCTGCGCCTCGAGCAGTTTATTATTCTTTTCGAACCATTCGACGCGCTGTTCATACTCGGCGCGAATATTCTCGATGGCGCGCTTAATTTTTTCTTTCGGTGTAGCGTAGTGGCTGCTCGGAAAAATAGTGAAGAGTTCCGGCTCTTCTAGAATCTCGCCAGTCAGCGGGTCAATCCGCGTAATTCGATCGACGTCATCGCCAAAAAACTCCACTCGATAAGCCGTTTCACCGCCCGCCGGAAAGACATCGACCACGTCGCCTTTGACGCGAAACGCGCCGCGCGCAAAGTCGATATCGTTACGATGATACTGAATATCCATCAATTGGCGCAAAAACTTATCTTGCAAACGCCGCTCGCCGCGCTTCACCGTAATCGACAAATCATAATAATCCGCCGGCGAACCAAGCCCATAGATGCAGCTGACACTTGATACGATCAGTACATCGCGGCGCGTCAGCAGCGCATCGGTGGCAGCATGGCGCAAACGATCAATCTCTTCGTTGATAGCCGAATCCTTTTCGATGTAGGTATCGCTCGAAGCTATGTAAGCCTCTGGCTGGTAATAATCAAAATAGCTAACAAAGTAATGAACTTCGTTATCAGGAAAGAATTGCTTAAATTCGCTGAAAAGCTGCGCCGCCAGCGTTTTGTTATGCGCCAAAATCAATGTCGGCACATTTGCCTGAGCAATAACATTCGCCATAGTGAACGTCTTGCCGCTGCCAGTTACACCAAGCAGTGTCTGATCGCGCTGGCCAGCCTGCAAGCCGTTTAACAATTGAGCAATTGTCTGCGGCTGATCGCCCGTTGGCTGATAATCGGATTTTAGTCGAAACCTTTGGTCGTTCACTTAAGCTTACTTTACCATCTTTTGCAGATTTGAGCTAGCCCTGACCATAGCGCTTAGCACTAACCTGCGGATCAGAACTGTCGTGCTCGACATCAGCATATTTCTTGTCGAGAGCTTCAATGACGCGCGCCACCAGTCGCTCCGGGTTCGCATCATAAATCACATCTTTCGCACCCGGAGCCCAAATATTCTTAAGCAGTGTAATCGTGTAATCCGCCAGGCCGCCGCTACCCAGCAAGATACCGCAGACCTTACGGCTCTCGAGCGCCGTCGACAGCTCATGCAAGCTGCCCATCCGACCGCCGACAGTGATAACTGCGTCGGCACTGCGCACTAAGTGAACATCGCGACCGACATATTCCATGCCTGTGAAGTTAATATAGTCAAACTCAGCAGTCGGCAAGCGGTACGTAGCAATATGCTCGCGAAAGGAGCTAGCTGGCGAGAAGCCAACCGAAACGCCTTTGGTCTGAGCGACACTTTTGAAGCCGCGCGCCGCGAAATGCGGCAAACCAACTGTAGCGCCAGTCAATAGCGTCTTACCAGAACGGGCGATTTCCGCACCAATTGCAAAGGCTTTTTCGTGAGCGCTATCAACCGTTTCGCCCGACGCCGCGCCGGACACGCAAATTTGATATTTCATTATTCCCCTCGTTTCGGTAAAGTTTTCTCGGTAATTGGCATAGCGTGAAGACTGACGCCTCGTCGCAAGATGCCGTCCTTGGCGCCAATTTTGGTGACGACACTGGTAGAATTGGCGCTAGCGAAAATAATGGAGTCTTTTAGACTAGCGCCTTGCGCCCACTGGCTCAAAAACCCGCTCGCGAAAGCATCGCCTGCGCCTGTCCGATCGACCACTGGCACATCCTCGTACATGCCGGCGCGCACCAATGTCTTGCCGTCAGTCGCCACCACGCCATTCGGTCCATCGCTAACAATCACCACCGGACAGTAATGCAGCGCTCGCATCGCTAATTCGTCGATAGTCTCGCCCGCTACCAGTTTTTGCATTTCCTCTTTGTTGGTACAAAGCACGTCAACTGTATCAAGCAAGCCTTTCAGTTTCTCAGGGTCAGCCAGCTCCGGGCCGGCCGGATTAAGCATAACTTTAGCGCCAACACGCTCAGCCTCATCAAGAATCACCCGCAGCACCGTCAAACTATTATCAGCCAATGATGTCGGATAAATCCAATCGGCCTGGCTAATCGCTTGCAAATTCAGACGGCTAGCGTCTTTGCCAAAAGTTCGGCCGCGATGATTGAGAATCGTCCGCTCGCCATTAGTCGCAATCAAAATCACCGAATAGCCAGCCTGCATGCGCCCATCGATCAGTACGTCGCGTGTATCGACACCCTCAGCATCAAGCGCTGCAATCACCGCCTGGCTAGCCGAATCATTACCTAGCACCCACATATAGCGGCTATCCAATCCTTGGCGGGCAAAAGTAGTCGCTACGTTGGTAGCGTTACCGCCAGTACTAAAGACGACATCCTCGACCTCCATCTTGATGCCGAGCGGCAATTCAGTGAAGACTCTTTTGCCGCGAGTATGCGGGTCGAATTCGTTGCTGCGCAAGAAAACATCCTGCGTACCTTTACCAATAGCCAGAATCTTGACCGCCACTAGAGAGTTGCCTTTCCAGCGCTACCAAAAGCGCCGATTTTCTCCTCAACGACTTTTTGAACAGCATCGTAAACTTCTGGCATTAATTTGAAGACAGCATATTCGTCAGGATTCTCGCGCAAGACCTTCTCGAGAGTTGTACGAAAGGCATAGCGCAAATCGCTGTTAATATTGATTTTACTAACGCCAATTTTGGCTGCATCCTCGAAATAATGCAGTGGCGTACCGCTACCACCGTGCAGGCTAATCTGGCAATCAATCGCCGCGCGAATCTCGCGCAGCAAGTCAAGGTCAAGGATTTTTGGCACTGGATACAATCCGTGCAAGTTACCAACCTGCACTGCCATCGTGTCAATACCAGTGGCGTCAACGAAACTTTTAGCTTCGTCCGGTTTGGTATTCCATTTTTTGACTTCTTCGTAGTCGATTTTCTCCTTATGCAAATTAGAGTCGCCAAAGAAATAGCGTTCTTCAGCCTCGACCAGCGCATCGGTAAATTTAGCGTATTCAACGACTTCGCGAGTTTTGTCGATAATCTCCTCGAGAGTAGCTTCGTGATTAGCCTGAGAAATATCGATGTGAATGAATTCAAAACCGGCGTCAATCGCTTGTTTACAACCTTCGACTGTCGGCGCGTGATCAAGGTTGATATACATCTCAACGCCATAATTGCGGCTATAGTTGTCGACCAAATCGCGGATATTCTCGTAACCGCCAAGCGACGCCGCTTCATTAGCGCTAACTTCGACCATGACCGGCGCTTTGAGTTTTTGTGCAGCTTGACAAATTGCACGTAATGTTTCTTGATTATCAATATTAAAAGCACCTACAGCGAAGCCTTCTTGGCGGCTGCGACGCATCAAATCGCGCGCCTGGCCAGTTCGTTCGCGAATTTCATCAATTGATAAGCTCATTTTCTGTCCTTTCTTTAAAATCCTGAATGATATTGCGGCACGCGATCAACAAACTCGCGTGTTCGGCGAGCGATATTTTCCTCATCTAGGCCAAAAGCGTGTAGCAGCTCATCAGCCTCGCCGCTTTCGCCGAAACGATCGTTCATGCCGATGCGCAGCAGCGGCGACGGCAATTGCTCGCCGAGAAGCTCGGCCACTGCGCCACCCAAACCGCCAGTAATTTGCGCATCCTCGACTGTGACTACCCGGCCGGTCTTGCGGACACTAGCGAGAATTGTCTCGCTATCAAGCGGCTTAACTGTCGGCGCATGAACCACCTCGACCGAGACGCCGCCAGCCTGCATCTCAGCTGCTGCTCGCAGCGTATAAGCGGTCATAATGCCCGTACTGACAATTGTTGCATCGCTGCCTTCGCGCAATACATACGCTCGCCCAATCTCAAACGGCGAGTCCGGCGTACTAAATGTCGGCGTGTTAGCGCGCGTCAACCGCAGATAAGCTGGCTTATCCGTCCGCGCCAGCGCCTTGGTCGCTTTCTCGGCTTCAACTGCATCACCCGGACAAACCACCGTCATATTCGGCAGCACTCGCATTAGCGCGAGATCTTCGAACATTTGGTGTGTTGCACCATCCGGGCCGACTGTTGTACCGCTATGCCCGCCAACGATCTTGACTGGCATATCGTTGAGGGCAATCGTTGCTTTGATTTGTTCCCAGCTGCGCCCCGGGTGGAAAGCCGCATAGCTGGCCGCAAACGGAATCTTGCCAGCGCGTGCTAGACCGCTCGCCACGGTCGCCAAATTTTGCTCGGCAATACCGACCTCGATATAGCGCTCGGGAAAAGCTTTAGCAAAAGCATCCATTTTAACGCTCTCGACTAAGTCGGCACACAAGCCGACTACCCGCTCATCAGCCTCGCCAGCCGCCTTCAAGCCGCGCCCGAAACCAGCGCGCGTCGCCTCCACTTCAGGGTTCTCGCTATAGATTGCGTCGTTCAAAGGATATTTATTCACGATTATCTCCTACGTAAGTTTTTGCGTCTACTACCGGATGCGATAAATCAGTTAGCGCTGCGGCCGCCTGTTCGCTCGACGGTGCAACGCCGTGCCACTTATAATCGTACTCCATGAAGTCTACGCCGCGGCCCGGAATCGTGTGGGCAATGATACAGCACGGACGATTTTCGACCGCTTTGGCGAGGTTGACTGCGCCAATGACACTTTCGATATCATTGCCGTCAATCTCTTGAACATGCCAGCCGAAACTTTCCCATTTACCGCGCAAATCTTCTAGCGGCATGACTTCCTCGGTTGGACCGTCAATCTGGATATTATTGCGATCGATAAAGAGAATTAGCTGGCGCAGCTTGTATTTGCCGGCAAACATCGCCGATTCCCAAATATTGCCCTCGTCGAGCTCGCCATCGCCAGCAATTGCGTAAACCCAGCGGTGGCGCTGCTTGTCTAAATATTGCAGCGCATAAGCATAACCTGCCGCCTGGCCAATACCGCTGCCGAGCGGCCCCGACGTGTTTTCGAGCCCTGGCAATTTAGTGCGCTCCGGGTGACCCTGCAGGCGCGAACCGAGTTTGCGCAAAGTCGACAGCTCCTCAACCGGGAAGTATCCTGCCTCGGCCATGGCCGCGTATTGTACCGGCACTGTGTGGCCATTGCTCAACATGAAGATATCGCGCTCTGGCCATTCAGGGTTCTGCGGATCAATATTCATGATGTTAAAATACAGCGCCGTGACGATATCCGCCAACCCCAGCGCGCCGCCTGGGTGCCCGCTCTTGGCCAGCTCTAGCATGTGAACGACATCGCGCCGTACATCGTTGGCTTTGATTTTGAGCTGCGAGATCGAGAGTTTTTCGTGCGCCATTTTAGATTACTCCTTGCTTATTAACCTCTGCCACTAACTTCTGATAAGCCTCCGCTGGATCTGGCGCCGAATGGATAGCGCTGCCGCAGTTGACGATATTAACGCCGCCTT
>ERZ773083.2311-NODE-2311-length-11964-cov-13.914434_pt1 | contig 11964 bp, 8 predicted proteins | sample MGYA00511465_ERZ773083 | MGnify/ENA primary metagenome ERZ773083 (study PRJEB29015, sample SAMEA2738001) | human oral metagenome | biome: human oral; feature: human-associated habitat; material: dental | place: China | collected 2060 ... | reverse complement strand
CCGTCGCGGACCTGGGCGCGTCCCCTCTCCTCGTTGTCGGAGGCCGTCACGTGCAGCCAGCCGATCAGGGAGGTACCCTTCCCTCTCCGCTCGGGCTCATTCAGAAGGAATCCCTGAGCAGCCTCATGCTTCGCACGGTTACTCGTCGCGTACTTCTCTCGAGCTCGGTCGATGGCTTCCTTCCACGACGGCGGTACTGGGGCATCGGGACCGTAGACGGCCTCGATGAGGTCGTGGACATCATCGGGAACCGTGACGATGCCGGAGCCGTCGATCACCCGGTCCAGTGCGGCCGCGCTCATGAGCATGTCCTGCTCGCCATAGATCGCCTTGGCCCCCGGTTCCAACGAGGGCTCGGGGGACGACATCGATGGCAGCCAGTCGATGTAGCAGGCGGGCTCGGTAAGTCGGGGCGGCCTCCGCCGCTGGTGACGGTGCAGGCGTCCCATGCGCTGGAGGGCCAGGTCGATGGGAGCGAGGTCAGTGACGAGCAGGTCGAAGTCGACGTCGAGGGACTGCTCGACGACCTGGGTGGCGACGACGATGGCTCTGCGCGGGCGCTTTCCAGCCTTGCGCGGAGGACCGAAGCGGTTGAGAAGATCCTTGTCCTTGGCGAGCCGGTCGCCGATCGTGAACCGGGCGTGGTTGAGACTGACGTCCTCGCCGAAGTGCTCGCGCAGCCGCTCATAGGTCTCCTGGGCGCGCCGCACCGTGTTGCGTACCACCAGCGCGCAGCCGCCGTCGACGAGGGCCTCCTCCAAGAATGGGATCAGAGCATCCTTCGTAAGCCGTCTGAGCCGGACTGTGCTGCGTCGTCCCGACGCGGTCGGGACGATCTCAGTGCGCTCCTCACTAGCAGTGACCAGGCAGGGGAAGGGAGTGCGCACGTTCTCAGGGGCGGGCCGCCGGCGGACGCGCTTACCCGCTACCAGGCGCAGGCCCCGTCGGTAGGCATCGACCATGGCGGAGCAACGGGCCTCGGACAGTGTGGCAGACAGGAGCACCACTGGCACCCCGTAGGCTGCGAGCCAGGTCAGGACCCGGTCCAGGTAGACGTTCATGTACGTGGAGTAGGAGTGCACCTCGTCGACGATGACGACCTTGCGGGACAGTCCCAGGTGCCGCATGGCCAGGTGCGGGGAGCGCATCGCCCCGAAGAGCAGGTGGTCCACGGTGGTGACGACGAAGTCCGACAGCATCGACTTCTTGCGTCCGCTGAACCAGGCCAGGATCGCCAGGTCGGCTCTGCGGCCGTCCTCGGAGTCTGCGGCACGGCCCGTTCGAGCCTCTTCCTCGTCCCATCCAATCCCGATAGGGCGTGGGCTCTCACCGGTCGAGTCGTCAAGCGATCCAAGGAGCCGGTCACGGATCTCGTAACCGCGGCGTCGCAGAAGCTGCGCCTCCTTGTTGAGTCGAGACCGTCCGTGCAGGAGCTGAGCGGCGAACTCCGACGGCGCCCCCATACCGGCGTAGGCCTCCTCAATGTTCTCCAGCCAGTCGAGCTCGCGGGAGAACATGGCGTCCGTGGTCGCCTGGGTGGGGAGGGCGAAGAGGATTCCGGAGCGGCGTGTGCGGGCGGCGAGCACCTCGGCGGCCATGAGAGCCGCCTCAGTCTTCCCTCCTCCCGTGGACTCCTGGACGATAAGCATGCCCGGCAGGTCCATGGTGCGGGCGGCCTGGAGTGTGCGGGCCTGGACGTCGGTGGCGCGAGCGCCATCGGGCAGGTTGAAACGACTGGTGAGCAGACAGTCGGGAGCGGAGCCCTCGTCGCGGGGACGCCACGGGGCGGGGATCTCCAGACGCGACAGGCCGGTGGCCGCACGAAGGGCATGGGCGTCGGGCGCAAGCAGGCGCGCACCATCGTCCTCGAGGGGCAGCAGCGGGAAATAGGCTTCGGTCGAGGCAATCCAGTCCGAGACGATGAGCAGTCCCGAGAGCTCCACGAGGAAGGGCTGGGACCATCGGTGACGCGCCCAGCGAGGAAGAAGAGCCGCAGCACCGGTACGTCGTGTGACGAGTTCGAGGAGCTCGTGGCGGGTCACGCTCCACGCCTCATCCTCGCCGAGGAGGTGCTCATGCCCGTAGTAGTCCGTGGTGAGAGCCGCCGTCGTGGGCGGGATACCGTGATGTGCGCCGACGACGGAGGCGAGGGCCTCGGCAGGTTCAAGGTCCCAACCATGCCCGTCCATGAGCCATTTCTCCAAGATCAAGTGCCCCGCCAGGGCATGCGGAACCTTGCGCCGCTCGAGTCGATCAACCGGCTCGTGGATCAGCCCCACCTCCTTCATGCGGTCGTCGAGGCCCGGTGCCTGGACGGAGAAGGCCGGGGTGCACTTGCCGATGTCGTGGACGCCAGCGACCCAAGAGGCGAGCAGGCAGAACTCTTCCACCGAGGTCAGTCCTGAGTCGGAGTCCACGAACTCGCGCTCAATGAGTTCGCAGACGGTAGGCGCCAACCAGCGTCTAGCGAGATGCTCAGCCACCGCCGCGGCGTCGAGCAGATGTAGCCAGAGTGGAAGCCAGTGACGGCTCTCAGGGTCGTAGCCGAACTTGGCCCACGCGGATCGGGCTTGCGCCGACAGCGTCACAGGGATCTCCTTCGTTGGAGCGAGCCGAATGAGCTAACGGATGGACCTCGTCACTGAGGCTCGTCCGCAGGGGGGAATCCGGAGTGTTTCAGCGGAAGCTGCGTGCTGCCGCACAGTAGTGACAGCCTACCCCTAAGACACTCGGATCATTCAACCAAAGGAGCATCGGGGGCCGAGTTTCCACGAGAGATAGTAGCACGCACACCACTCATCATAAAAACGGTGACGCAGCGGAACATCTGATACTCTAGACCCTCGGTGGGCGATCGACAAAGCGACTTTAACCGGTGCGGTTAATTTTCTGCCGCGCTGTCTCTGGCGATGTATTTCGGATGCTCGTCAAGAATTCTGGTGACTAGACGTACGAGTGGGGCTGGCAACCCGATTCACTCGAGTTGCCAGCCCCACTCGTAGTCAGGTTCGGGTCCCGATCAGACCTCGCCCGCCCCCGTGGCCGTCTCGGTGACCTTCTCGACGGTGGCGGTGGGCTCCTTCGCAGCCGGGTCCGCCACAACGGAGGCATCCACGCAGCCGACCTCCCGCTTGATGAGGTCCAAATGGGTACCAGCCCAGGCACCCCGCCCAGACTCATGAGCCGGTCACTCCACCTCAAGCACACGGGCCGTTCTCCCACTCTCCCACCCGCGCAGGGCTCACAGGGCCCTCCCCCTCCTCGGGCAAGTGCTCTTGGATCATCCCCGCTCGCGCGGGGTTTACCTGGGGTGAGGGCGGCGGGGTCGGTTCCGGTGGGGATCATCCCCGCTCGCGCGGGGTTTACACCTCCTTCGACGGCGACGACCGTACCCTGCCGGGATCATCCCCGCTCGCGCGGGGTTTACCTCTCAGCCAACCACCTCGCCTTTCCCGGCAACGGATCATCCCCGCTCGCGTGGGGTTTACAGCCCCGACTACGCAGCATCCATCTTCATCTCGGGATCATCCCCGCTCGCGCGGGGTTTACGACGACTACCCCATTGGACTGCCGAGTGTGGGCGGATCATCCCCGCTCGCGCGGGGTTTACGCCCCCGCAATCGAGGGCCAGGCAGTTTTTCAGGGATCATCCCCGCTCGCGCGGGGTTTACTTGAGCCCCTTGCCCTCCTCAGTGACCCTCACCGGATCATCCCCGCTCGCGCGGGGTTTACCAAGCGCTTGACATCATGACCGACACAGCGGTGGGATCATCCCCGCTCGCGCGGGGTTTACTCGAAGGTGATAAGAAGTGGCAGACTATCGGTTAGGATCATCCCCGCTCGCGCGGGGTTTACCGAGTCCGTGTTCGTGTTCGGGTCAATTCCAACGGGATCATCCCCGCTCGCGCGGGGTTTACGCGCTCCAGTGCGCCGCCTACGCCCGCGCCGAGGGATCATCCCCGCTCGCGCGGGGTTTACGAACGCAATCCGCCCGGATGGTCGCAGCGGGGGGGATCATCCCCGCTCGCGCGGGGTTTACTTCTTGCCCTTGAGGTCAGAAATCATGTTCTCCGGATCATCCCCGCTCGCGCGGGGTTTACGAGTCTGTATTAGTATTCGGGTCAATACCAACGGGATCATCCCCGCTCGCGCGGGGTTTACGCGACACGAAGCGCCTTAAGTGCTGCATCAACCGGATCATCCCCGCTCGCGCGGGGTTTACTCCTGGAGCGCGGCCGTGCCCGGCGACCTCCTGGGATCATCCCCGCTCGCGCGGGGTTTACCGCTCAGACGGGCGCCAAGGTCTCCTCCGTCAGGGATCATCCCCGCTCGCGCGGGGTTTACAATGCGGCGAAGAGGAAATTAAGGGCTGCTACCGGATCATCCCCGCTCGCGCGGGGTTTACGGACGCCGCTGGCACCGAAACTGGGTGAGCCAGGGATCATCCCCGCTCGCGCGGGGTTTACCGCCCACATTCTGCTGGATTGTGGATAGGGATGGGATCATCCCCGCTCGCGCGGGGTTTACGCCGTAGTGGAGCGCCGGGCGTGTACTCAACGGGGATCATCCCCGCTCGCGCGGGGTTTACATCGCCTTGTCGTCGACGGCGGCACCGGACGCCGGATCATCCCCGCTCGCGCGGGGTTTACGCCTGTCAGACCAGAGTCAGCTTGTAGTACCGGGGATCATCCCCGCTCGCGCGGGGTTTACCTCCCGGAGACGGGTAGCGACGGCGTCGATTCGGGATCATCCCCGCTCGCGCGGGGTTTACCTGGCCGCGGCCACACGGTACGTTGCCGGTTGGGGATCATCCCCGCTCGCGCGGGGTTTACCGGGTGATCCGGTTGCGGGTGACCCTGACGTGGGGATCATCCCCGCTCGCGCGGGGTTTACCTAGGGGCCATGAGCCTCCTCCACGACAACCGGGGATCATCCCCGCTCGCGCGGGGTTTACGTCGCCGAAGCAAACTCCGCCGCCAACGCCCGCGGATCATCCCCGCTCGCGCGGGGTTTACGCATCGGCGTACTCGAAACCATCGCCGATGAGCGGATCATCCCCGCTCGCGCGGGGTTTACACGCCTAAGTCGCGTAAATGTATAACCACAGTCGGATCATCCCCGCTCGCGCGGGGTTTACCTACCTTGACGCGCACACTGCGTTAGACCACTAGGATCATCCCCGCTCGCGCGGGGTTTACTGCTCCCTGATCTCCTTCTCAGACAGTCCACAGGGATCATCCCCGCTCGCGCGGGGTTTACGCAATATTACCCTTAGTCGCAGCCGGAATCCTCGGATCATCCCCGCTCGCGCGGGGTTTACCGCACTGGACGCTGCGGCGGGAGGTCTCCGACAGGATCATCCCCGCTCGCGCGGGGTTTACCCTCGGTGCTCAGTGGACTAGCAATCTCTGGTGGGATCATCCCCGCTCGCGCGGGGTTTACTTCCCCTGCTGCCCAATGAATCGGGCTAACGTGGGATCATCCCCGCTCGCGCGGGGTTTACAGCCGCTTCCCGCCCGGATGGTCGCAGCGGGGGGGATCATCCCCGCTCGCGCGGGGTTTACCGGTGCGGTCGTTGGTGTTCATTTGGGTTCTCCGGATCATCCCCGCTCGCGCGGGGTTTACTCACCACCGCCAAGGTCAGTGATACTGTCCCGGAGGATCATCCCCGCTCGCGCGGGGTTTACGCCGTCACTCGGGTCAAGGATGCGGACGCAAGGGGATCATCCCCGCTCGCGCGGGGTTTACCTGACCGCCTGGTCAACCTCACCAGTCTTGTCGGGATCATCCCCGCTCGCGCGGGGTTTACCTCAGAAGCGTCGCTGAGGGCCTGCCATGCAGCGGATCATCCCCGCTCGCGCGGGGTTTACTCCAGGACTGCCTGGAGCAGATCAATACCCGCGGGATCATCCCCGCTCGCGCGGGGTTTACGAAATGATGAGGATTCGGAGTATCAAGCCGGAGGGATCATCCCCGCTCGCGCGGGGTTTACGCCGACATTCGTTTCCGAGCTCCTGACATGCCCGGATCATCCCCGCTCGCGCGGGGTTTACCTGTAGGCCTTTCTGACGTCGTCATCGACTGTCGGATCATCCCCGCTCGCGCGGGGTTTACCTCAACCACTCTGTCATGGGCCGCCATACTGGCGGATCATCCCCGCTCGCGCGGGGTTTACCGTGGACTCATCAACAGTGACGACGCCGCTGCAGGATCATCCCCGCTCGCGCGGGGTTTACGTCTCGAAGGCGCAGGACCACCTCACCGGCCAGGGATCATCCCCGCTCGCGCGGGGTTTACCCATAGCGATAACAAGGAGCGCCGTGCCAATAAGGATCATCCCCGCTCGCGCGGGGTTTACACGCGCGAACCCGGCGCACTGTGTAACGCTGGGGGATCATCCCCGCTCGCGCGGGGTTTACGCGCTGCTGCTGCTGGGCGCGGACGAGGGCATGGGATCATCCCCGCTCGCGCGGGGTTTACACGCCCGTTGCTGCGGCGACCTCGGCGCGCTCCGGATCATCCCCGCTCGCGCGGGGTTTACATTATGAGAAAAACCGGGAGGGCTCGATACGCAGGATCATCCCCGCTCGCGCGGGGTTTACGAGCAGTTCCAGTCGGAGGTAGCGCACACTCGAGGATCATCCCCGCTCGCGCGGGGTTTACAGCACCTCCGTGATCGCGTACCGGGAAGTCGACGGATCATCCCCGCTCGCGCGGGGTTTACGCGGGGGCTCGTCTCCCCCGCCGGGCACGACGGATCATCCCCGCTCGCGCGGGGTTTACAGCCGCCTCCTCGGACTCTTCGACGTAGCAAGGGGATCATCCCCGCTCGCGCGGGGTTTACTCCTCCGGGAACGGTGACGGGATCCCGGCGAGGGGATCATCCCCGCTCGCGCGGGGTTTACCCCGGTACGCGATCACGGAGGTGCTCTGCCACGGGATCATCCCCGCTCGCGCGGGGTTTACCGCCCGTGACCTCGACGGCGGCGTCAAGTCGACGGATCATCCCCGCTCGCGCGGGGTTTACCCCGGCAACCCGAACGTGCCCGGCACGCTCCTGGGATCATCCCCGCTCGCGCGGGGTTTACCATGCGTGTAAACGGTGAATCTGCGCTGCCACCGGATCATCCCCGCTCGCGCGGGGTTTACCCCGTGATAGCCGTCGAAGAGACGGATGAAGACGGATCATCCCCGCTCGCGCGGGGTTTACCTAAGGCCATCCCGGGGAAGATTATCGACGGTGGGATCATCCCCGCTCGCGCGGGGTTTACCCGCTTCCGTACCGGCCGGCGCTCGGTCGCCCGGGATCATCCCCGCTCGCGCGGGGTTTACTCGTGGACGGCAAGTCCGGTGCCGGCGACCTGGGGATCATCCCCGCTCGCGCGGGGTTTACCCGCTAAGGCGATGTGTGAGCCGCGTGTGAGCGGGATCATCCCCGCTCGCGCGGGGTTTACCCGATGAGCTTGGACTCACCGTCGCGATCATCAGGATCATCCCCGCTCGCGCGGGGTTTACTTGGGTGCACCAAAATTGTCAAGGTCAAACGTGGGATCATCCCCGCTCGCGCGGGGTTTACCCGCCGTGACGTGCGGTGTGACGAAGCGACAGAGGATCATCCCCGCTCGCGCGGGGTTTACGCCCTCACGTCCGATCATTGGCCCGGCTGGCCAGGATCATCCCCGCTCGCGCGGGGTTTACGGTGCTGGATTGCAAGGCAGCCGCAGCAGTCTGGGATCATCCCCGCTCGCGCGGGGTTTACTCGCTCAGCGCCGAGGTGCGTCGGGTCGCCGAGGGATCATCCCCGCTCGCGCGGGGTTTACCCGCGCTGCACGATGGTGTCCACTGGAACGTCGGGATCATCCCCGCTCGCGCGGGGTTTACTCACTATTCGCCCGGATGGTCGCGGGGGTGGTGGGATCATCCCCGCTCGCGCGGGGTTTACCACCGGCCATCACCGACCTGGCTCACGCCGAAGGGATCATCCCCGCTCGCGCGGGGTTTACTCGACGCCTACGCGGCGAGGCGAGATCTATACGGGATCATCCCCGCTCGCGCGGGGTTTACACTTGCGGATCCTTGGAATCCCAACGACGAGTCACCCTACCAGACTACGTTTGCCTTCACTGCCGACCTAGCGCTCGCTCCGCAGAGTTCCGATAGCGTCGTCGTCTCGCAGCGATCGACCAGGACTCCTTCGGAGGCTTGACGGCGCCGGGGATCGCCTGCGATCCCTCGATCTGCCGGTACGGGGTGCGCATGACAAGGCACCCTTCGATATCGACCGGTTCACGTTCGTGCGCCAGGGAGGCGATCTCGAACCGTTGCTCGGATCGCACCGACCAGATCAGTAGAGCTCGCCCTTCCCCGATGTACGCGCGCACCAGCTCCCACAACTGCTCTCGCACTCGAGCTGAGAGATGCCCGACGAAGACCCCAGGAGAGACCTCTAACAACCAGCGGGTCATGGAGCCCCGCAACGAGGCAGGGGCAGCGGAGAGAACCAGAACTACCATCCTCCTGCGTCCTCTCCGGCGTAGTTCGCCCCACCAGCTACAGCACGCTGCTGATAGTCCCACAGGGAGACGACGTTGATGCTCATGTCCTCCAGATCATCAACCTCAAGCAAGCGGTAGATATCTTTGACCGTCCGTTCGATGATCTTGAGCTCGAAGACCTTGTCCCGAACTCGCCTGCGAGTGGTCCCAGTAAGGTCATCCATCCCCTCGGAGACGACATCGAAGGCGATGGGGATCGTCGTCTCCGCCTTGTACAGATCGGCAACGTCGTACACGAAAGACCGCTCATGCCCGGTGTGGACGAAGCCGAGCCCCGGAGAACAGCCCAGGGAGACGATCACCCCGTGGACGACGCCGTACAGGGCGGCGTGCGCGGCTGAGAGCGCCTGGTTGATCGGATCCGACGCTTCAAAGTCATCGGGACGGTAGTCGCGTCGAGTCCAGGGGACCCCGGTACGTCTGGAGTTGTCTCGATACACCTCGCGAACCCGAGCGCCTTCCCGGCCTCTGAGCTGCTGCATGGTGAGCCTCTCGACGTTTTCACCGCTGAAACGCATGCAGTACATCTCGCGCGCCACCCGAAGTCGCTTCTGGGGAGAGGAGACCCTGGCCGCTTGCTCCACCAACAGTCGGGTGGAGGTAGCCAGGGAGCGGCCGTGCGCATAGTAGCGCACACCACGTTCACCAACCCAGACCGCCGTCGTCCCACACTCGCCGAGCAGGCTCATCGCCTGGTGACTGACCGACGTTCCCGGGCCGAGGAGGACGGCGACCAGTGAGGCAGCGGGAACGCGGATGGTGCCCTGGTCGTTGCGTGCGGTCAGGGCACCATCCTCCCGATGCACCACGCAGTGCTCAAGGTAGAGGAAGGACATCCGGTCCTGGACACGGGGAAGCGCCGTCACTGGAACCGGCAGCATCCTGACCATAATCAGGCCTTCCGCACCCGGGCGAGCGTCATGAGCCCGCAGCCGTAGGCCTTGGACCGGCCGATCCCGGTGACGAGCGCATGGCGCAGGGACTCGGGATCGGTGACACGCAGAACACCTTCGTAGACGGTGCGGTTGATAGTCACGCGGTCGTACCCCTCGCCCCCTGGTCGTCGCCGGCTGAAAACAGGGCGCTCCCGGTGCGTGACCAAGACGGCCTCATCAGTCCCCCCGCCATCATCAGGGTCCACGGGCATAAGCTCGAAGCCGAATCGTGGGGTGCGTTCAATAAGCCACTGCCGCTGCTGTTCAACGGTGACGTGCCCATACCGCTGTCCGCGCACTCCCGGTCCCTTCGAGGCCGAGTAGGACGGGTTCGCCGCAAGACGGAAGGCCCACAGCTGCCCTGTATCCAACGAGGCGAGGAACGGCGAGTAGTCCAGGGTCCGCGGCTGGGTGCCGACCGCCCCCGCCTCCGCGACGAGCTGAGAGCAGTCAGGCTCCAACGGTGAGAGTACGTACAGCGCCGTTGTTTCGCCTCGGTCGACCCGCCACAGGACGCGTCCGGGTCCGTTCCCGTCATGACCTCCGGTGGCACTCATGACGACGGCGTGCATGGCCTGAGACGACCCCAGAAACTTGCGTGCAAGGCGGCGCTCCGGGGCCAGCTCGATCTTTGTTAGGAACACTGGTTCGCCTCCTCCAACGCAAGCATGGGATCATGTGCGTCCGCTTTAGGCACACCGATCTGCACTATGAGCCGTTCAACCTGGCGGAAGTCATAGTCGCGGCGTCGCGGATCGAAGGAAACCGGTACATCACGACTGCCGCGGGCCGAGCCCCGCTCCCCTACGGGTACGGCCTCCTGGTCGATCAGCAGCTCCGCGTCAAAGACACGGCTGCGATGCCGTTTCTGGAACCACGGTGAAGCGAGCCAGGGCTCGGTCCGAAGCACATCGAGCAGCGACGCCTCCCGAAGGCCCAGGGACACGGGAAGCGTCGGCGGGCAGGAGCGCCTCCCGAGGTATAGCGGGAAAGCCGGATGGTGAAGCGCCTCGTCAATGCCCTCCAGGAGGGGACGATCACCTTCGATACCTGCGAGGAAGACGGCGTCGGCAAGGTAGTACCGGTCCGACAGGGGCATGGAGTCCTTGCCGTCGAGGGTGCGTGCCGTGTGGAAGTCCCTGATGACTCGACCGGGCTGGTCCTTGCGCACCCCGAACCGCAGGGACAGGAGATCCTCGATCGGGTCCGTCCGGCGTCGGCCGACAGCGGCAGCCAACATGCCAATGATGCCGCTCTTGGACGGCTCAAGCTCGGTGGAGCGGACGGTGAAACGAGATTTCACCCCCCAGGCCTGCATAGGTCCTGCGAGTCGCAGGAGGAGGACGGTCATCAGGATCGCTCCTCATGGCTCACTCGGGAATCCACTACCTGACGGACCCGGTCGGGCAGGTTGACGAAGGACACACGCTCACCGAGCGAGGAGACGGCGTCTGAATCCTTGAGGGCAACGACGAAACTGCTCAGTGGCGTCACCCCGTAGTTCTTCTCGATCGTCTCAGTGTACTGAGCGAGCGCCCTCACTGAACGGTCGACGTAACCGGTGCCGGAGGCCTCCGGCACCGGTTCCTCGAAGGCACCAACGAGGGAAACGGGTTGGTCGTCACGGATAGAAACAACGATAGCTTCCGGGAGGGTCCGGTTGGCGAACGTGTTCTGCTTCCCTGTGGGCATCGACAGGCAGAAGCCCCTGATGAAGACCTCAAGCGCTCGCAGTGCCGCCTCGCCGTCCCCGAGGTTCTCAACCAGCATGTCGAGATTAACGGTGGCATAACGGTACATGGTGGCCGAGGAGAACTCCACCGTTCCCATCATTCCGGCACCGGCGTCCTCCTCCTCTGAGCGGTTCTTCTCATCGTCGACGGCGGTGAAGAAATCGTACTCGTTCTCAGCGGCGTGTGTGGAGATAGCGTGGGCCACCTGGCAGGCGGCATCAACGTTGAGGTCTGTGTCGTCGGCGACCATGCGTCCAAACAATGCGATATCGACGGCGTGCGTTTCCTTGAAGATCTTCTTGACTGCCTTGGCGTCGAGCGCCTCACCGTCGCGGACTGAGGCAACAGCCAGCTCTGCCAGGCGCGCGATCTGGCTGGTGGACAGGAACAAGAGGTATCCGGACTCCTGAGTCCCGTCTTTCTTGCCGCGCGGAGGTGAAAGCTTGATCTTGGCCGCCTTGAACACTCCCTCGGCGAGCGCAGTAGCGTTCTCCGCAAGCTCAGGTGCATCCTTTGCAATCGCCGAGCCCAGCACCTCGACGACTCGCTTCGTGCGTACGCCGACGTCATCGGCGTCCAGCAGGTCATTGAAGTACAGACGCGTTGCTCGTTTCCAGGACTGGCTGGAGACCCGCAGACGGCGGACGCCGCCGTACACAGCAGATTTGGGTGAGCCCGAGTCGTCTCGGTTGACGCAGGAGGGCGGAAGGTTCTGGATGATGTGAATATCGATGTAGGTGC
>ERZ773083.2310-NODE-2310-length-11967-cov-8.034671_pt1 | contig 11967 bp, 11 predicted proteins | sample MGYA00511465_ERZ773083 | MGnify/ENA primary metagenome ERZ773083 (study PRJEB29015, sample SAMEA2738001) | human oral metagenome | biome: human oral; feature: human-associated habitat; material: dental | place: China | collected 2060 ... | reverse complement strand
TCCAGGGGCGCATCGACGCCGTCTTTGAGCGAGTGGGCGAGCAGGGGCCGCGTTTCCTGGTGGTCGATTGGAAGAGCGGGGCGCCGATCACCGCGACGACGAAGCCCGACAAGATCGCCTACTTCGTCACCCAGTTGCGCCTGTACCGGCGCGCATGGGCGGCCCGCACGGGGGTGCGCCCAGAGGAGGTGGGGGCGATGGTTGCTTTCCTGGCGGGCCCCTCCCACTTCTCGCTTGACGAGCTGGAGGACGCCCTCGGTGGTGCCGCGCCGCTGGAGGAGGCACTGCGGGGCGCGCTGGGGAGGGCAGAGACGTCCCCCGGGGAAGGAGAGGCCCCCGAGTGAGTCATGCGGGTCATGGGCGATTGACAGGCCTTTTGTGGATCGGCCATCACGGCTCTCACCTGCGCGAATGGGTCGCCTGACACGGGTGAGGGCGCGCGGTGGGCATCCTTCAGTTCGTGAACTTCCGCTTGTTGCTCCCGGGGATACGCTGGTACAGTTGTCCTGTCAATTTCAATGACGAGAGACGGCACATATTGGACTGCCCCACGGGTGCGCTACAGAGAGGCGGCGCGGCGACGGGAGCACCACGTGCCCTGACAGGAAGGAGCGCAACGTGCGCCCCACACACTCCAAGTTCCTCGCACTCGGCGCCACCGCCTCGGCCGTCGGCGTGGGCGCGCCTTCTCGGTCGCGACGACCACGTCACCGTGGTGGCGGATGCGATCGCCACGCGGGTGTCGGGTCTGCCGCGGGGCTTCGACTACGCGAGGGCGAAGGGTCTGACGCCCGGCGCGGCGTGCTCATGGGACGGGGAAAGCCTGACCCTGCGGGCGGGGGAGCGGCCGCCGTGCGACGCGCGTGGGGATTCCTTCCCCGTCGTCGTTGACGCCCCCCGGTCCTAACGCGAGGGGGTGTGGGTGCGGGCAATGCTCGCACCCACACCCTGTCCACACCAGCAGCGGCACCGTCGCCACGATCGTCGTCGCGACGGCTAGCGCATAGTCGGAGACTCCTGTTCCGATGGGGTGACATCGCATGGGAAGTGCCCCAAGGAGATGGAAACGACAGGAGCTCACTGTACGATGAGGTCATCGATACGTGCCCGGGAGGAGGGACGCTATGAGCGCGCGCGTGGCTGTCAGTCAGTCAGTGCTGTCGTGGGCACTCCAGCGTTCTGAGCGTACCTACGAGGAAGCACTGACGAAGTTCCCGCACCTTGGGGAATGGATGGATGGAAGTCTCCAGCCTACCCTTCGCGACCTTGAGAAGTTCGCGGTCTTCACCCACACGTCCCTCGGTGCGCTCATCGTGTCTAAACCTCCTGATGAGACGCTGCCCATCGCCGACATGCGCACCCGTGAGAGTACCGTCATTGAGCGTCCCTCCGGGAATCTTCTCGACACCATCGACCGTTATCAGCAGTTCCAGGATTGGTATCATGATCACGCTCTTGAACAGGGGGCCGAGAAGCTTCCATTCTTGGGCAGCGTGAATGGGGACGCTGATCCCCGCACTGTTGCTCGGGATGTGCGTAGTCTCCTGCGGCTTGAACAAGTGGATGCGAAGGCACCGGATCAGTGGCGTCGTTGTCTTGTGAGTGTGCTCGAAGATGCAGGCGTGTTGGTTATGATGAGCGGAATCGTTGGAGCGAATACTCAACGGCCTTTATCTACGGACGAGTTTCGCGGCTTTAGCCTTTATGATGACATTGCCCCGCTGATTTTCGTCAATCTCGCCCGAGAACCATACAGCGCTCAAAACTTCACGCTTGTTCACGAGTTTGCTCACTTGCTGCTAGGGCATAGCGCGCTTTCAGGAGGAGATAAGACGCTGGGCGGCAGTGGTGAGGAAGCATGGTGCAATCGCGTCGCCGCGTTTGTGCTGTTACCTGATGAGGCTCTGATAGCTTTCGATACGGCGACAACCGTGCAGGAGTACCGCGCAGTCGCGCGTCGCTTTGGTGTGTCCGCTGAGGTGGCACTCCACAGGCTGCACGGTGCTCACCGGATCGACGAGGAGCATTACTGCGCGCTTCTAGAGGCGGTGCGTGCTGACTACGGTGCTGAGAAGCGGAGTGGCGGTGGCGGTAACTACTACAACACCCTCACCGCGCGTCTTGGGCGTTCATTTGCGACCGCGGTCATCACATCCACCCTGGAGGGGCGTACGGGATTCACGGAGAGTTTCCGTATGATCGGCACCCACAAGAGGGACGTGTTCGACAAGCTGGCGAAACACCTCCAGGTGGTGTGACCGATGTATGTTCTGGACACGAACATCTTCATTGATGCGGCGAACGCATGCTATACGTTTGATCTGGCACCCGGGTACCGGGATTTCCTGGTTCAGCTCTTCGACTCTTGCCATGCCGTGAGTATCAAGTCGGTGTACGACGAACTGGACGGCGCGAGCGACGACGATCCTCTCAAGGCAGGGCGAAGCTGAATCAACAACACTTCGTTGCTCCTGACTCGCGCGTCGTCTCCTGCTATCAACACGTCTCCACGTGGGCCATGGGCAGCCATGAGCAGCGAGCCGTCAATGAGTTTCTCCGGGTCGCGGACTCCTGGATCGTCGCGCACGCAATGGCTTATGGATGGGTGGTCGTCACGCACGAAAAGTCGGCGCCGGCATCCAAGAGGCGGATCAAGATACCCGACGCGTGCAGCGAATCTGGAGTGGAATGCCTCAATCCCTTTAAGATGCTTGAGCATGAAGGAATGAGACTCACGCTCTAGCTCTGCTTGCGCAGCACCAGCGAATCAGCTGACACGGGCGAAAGCCTACGTTGGTAGCTTCTATGACACCAGCGGCGGCACCGTCGCCACGATCGTCGTCGCGATCGCTAGGGGGCGAAGACGCGTTGGGGAATGGGGCGGCCAGGCGGCGTCCCGCCCACGCGCATGCCAGCACCACGGGAGCAAGCGCTCCAATCAGAGGCAGATGTTCGAGGCGCAGCAGGCCGATTACATCGCCGTCGCCCACGAACGCGTGGCCCGTGTCGAAGAGCAGCGAGACCTTGCCCGAATCGGTCAGCTCGAGGAGACGAAGGGGCTCGTCCTTGGTCTGGATGACGGTACCCAAGTGGTGGTGGTAGACCAGATCAAGGCCGTACTCGTGGGCGATCTCGCTGAGTTCGTTGAGGCCCTGCGCCAGGACCGGCCACTTCTCGTCCGCAAGGACGGGCTTGTTGTCGAAGATGTAGATGTCACGGGTGCCCTGCACCGATCCGGTCTGCTCGGAGACGACGACGCGGGTGGCGCCCAGGTATCGCAACTCGCACGTGGCGCGGAAGCCGGGCATGACGGCCTCGATGCCCTCGTCGCAGAGGATGAAGCTGGAGAACCACTGGGCAACGATCTTCAGGCTCGTGGCGTCGGCCTTCTCCTTCGTCTCCTCCTTCGAGGGATACCAGCCGGCCACCTCGGTGTAGGTGAAGCCAGGTCATCGATCGTGATGTCGATCGTGTTTCATTCGCCGATCTGGGGAATGCCATCATGACGGCATACGATGGGTGCATGCCCCAGGTGATGCCATTGGGATCCGGAGAGTGCTGTTGCGGGATCGTAGACGTGAGTCGTCGCAGCTCTCCTATGAATCGCGGGGAAGCATCGGCCACTATGTCGGTGGCAGCTATTGTAGCAAGCTATGGATAATTGTCTAGACAAATGAGTAGGTGAGGGGCGGCGTGGACGTCGTACAGCACCCCCGCCCACTCGATCAGGAGAAGCGCTTCTCCATCTCCGTTTCGATCTCCTCCAGCGACTTGCCCGAGGTCTCGGGCATGACACGGAAGAGGACGACGGCAACCACGAGGTTGACAATGCCGTAGATGGTATAGGTCGGGCCGCCGCCCAGGCCCTCGATCATAACCGGGAAGGTCCAGCCGACGATGGCGTTGACGATCCACAGGCAGAAGATGGCGGTCCCATTCATGACCCCGCGGACGTTGTTCGGGAAGAGCTCGCCCATCATCGTCCATACGATCGTCCCATTCGAGGACTGAACAATGAGCATGAACACGGCCATGAGGCCAAGGACGGCGTAGGCTGCCCACGCCGGGGGTGTCTGCTGTGCGTTCATGTACGGCGCGATGGCGAATTGGAACACAGCCGCAATGGTCAGGAGGGACAGACCCACGCCGATGACGTCGGCGATGAGGATCTGGCGGCGGCGGAAATTGAGGATCAGCCAGATACCGAGTGCGGATCCAACGACAGACATGACGCCGTTGGCGACCTGAGCGACGATCGCCGACGAGGTGTCCATGCCGGCGTACTGCAGGACCTTGGGTGCGTAGTACATGACGGTGTTAACGCCCGTGAGCTGGTTGGTCGTGCCCAGGAAGATGCCGACGATCATGAGCCTGCGTAGCCAGGGGGTTCGCCAGACGTAGCCGAAGCCTTTACGCTCACTGGAGGTCTCGGCCCGGTGGACGGCCACAATGTCCGCGAGCTCCTCCACCAGGGGCCCATCGACGGCCTCGTTGCGCACGCGCTTGAGGGTGCCGATCGCCTCGTGCAGGCGGTCCTTGGCCACGTACCAGCGCGAGGACTCGGGCATCAGGCGAATGCCGATCCACAGGGCGATGGCGGGGATGGAGCACAGGACGATCATGTAGCGCCACGTGTCGCCGTTGCCGGTGACGACGGATAGCTGGGCGAGGAACTCGTGGTACTCCGCAGTGCTGAGCGTGCCACCACGCGAGGCCTGCATGAGCGCCAGGGTATCGAACGAGATCGCGTGGCCGATGTGCTCGGCGGGAAGCAGGCCCGAGGGGTCGGCGGTGACGGTCAACTCGGGTCCGCCGCGCATCGTGGCGATCAGCGCGTTGATCGAGAAGGCCAGGAGCTGACCGGTCACGATCATGAGCTGGTCGACCGCGACGATCGCACCGCGGATGCGTTTGGGGGCCGTTTCGGCCAGGTATACGGGAACAGTGGCCGAGGCGCCGCCGACGGCGAAGCCGAGGACCGTGCGGAAGATGTACATCACCCACACGTTGGGGGAGATGGCGTTGCCGACCGCCCCGAAGAAGAACAGGATCGCGAGGAGCGTGATGTTGTGGCGGCGTCCCCAGCGGTCGGACATCATGCCACCGAACAAGGCTCCGAATGCGGCGCCGAGCAGGAGGACGCCGGAGATGCCCCCCTCTTCCAGGGGCGTCAGGCCGAGGCCTTACGCGCCAAACGGCATGTACATGTAGGGCAGGGCGCCGGAGATAACGCCCGTGTCATAGCCGAAGAGTAGGGAGCCGAGGGTGGCGACTGCTGTGATGACGAAGACGCCGCGACGCGGCCCGGATGCGGGTGTCTTGTCGACGGCGTCGTGTAGCTGAGCTGGCGTCACCGTCGCGAGCGACAGATTCTTGGTAAACATAGGTTTCCTTAACGTCGTTGTTGGAACATTCTAGTGAGCAATCGAAGGTAGTGGGAAGCGTCACGCGTGGGACGCGGTGCCATGCGCCGTCCGCCGCGGAGGCGACCACCGCCTCGTCGACTTCCGTGTCCTTCGCGACGGATGAAGAGATGGGGTTATTCAGGGGCGTGGGCAGAGCCGGTGACGATGGAGGTGACGAGGATCTTCGCGATAGTATTGATATCCGATTGTTAGGATAATGTATCACTACGGTGTGGAGGCTACTGAGCGAAGAGATTGGCCTCGAAAGAGTAGCGCGAAGCCCGGTAGATGTGGTCGCCGTATTCAACGATGCGGCCCGAGGGGTCGTAGGTCGTGCGCTGGGTGGTGAGCAGGGCGGCGCCGCGATGTTCGGACAGGAGCTTGGCCTCCTTGGCTGTGGCGCTGCGGGCGCCAATCACCTGGCGCGCCGAGGCGAGCGTGACGCCACGCTCGCGCATCAGGTCGTAAAGCGAACCTGACTCGAGTTCCTGCATCGACGGTGCGATGTCGGAGGGGATGGAGTTGGTGAGAACGGCGATGGGTTCGTCGTTGGCAAAGCGCGTGCGCTCAATGTGAACGATGAGCGTTCCCTCGTCGACGCCCAGCGTGTTGGCCTCCTGGGCGCTAGCCGGGCGCGCCTCGTAGCGCTGGATTGTCGTGTGTACCTTGTGTCCGGCCTCCACGAGGTCTCGCATGAGGGATGAGAGCTCCATGGGGCGATGGACGTGGCGTGGGGAGACGATCGTTCCGACCCCGCGCCGACGCGTCAGGAGACCGCGATCCACGAGTCGCTGCAACGCCTGGCGGGCGGTCGGTCGCGAGACGTGCAGGCGAGCGGCCATGGAGAGCTCGTCCTCGAGGCGAGTGTTGGCCGGGAGAGTCCCGGAGTTGATGAGCTGCGCAATGGGCTCGGAGATCTGGAAGTACAGGGGGACCGGGGAGGAGCGGTCGAGCGTGATGTCGGGGACGTAAGGGGTGTGTGCTGTGGTAGTTGACGATCGGGGCATGGTGAGACCTTCGTATCCTGACACCGGGGTTTCGGTAAATTTTATAGGGTTACATAGTATCAGCGTTGGCATCGTTCGCAGGTGTGACGCGCTGAGCCTATTGTATGGACAAAGATTGACGATTGTTCGCCGATAGTGCATCCTTGGAACGTCGGGCTCGACATGCCCCAACGAAGAGGAAGGAGCTGGCATGTCCCTGGATCAGCACTACGCAGACATCCTGACAATGGGGCGCTCCGGCCAAGACGGTCGATGAACACGTGTGGGTCGAGACGATTCCGGTCGACGTTCTCAACGGACCCGGGTGCGGAAGACTTCTTCGGAGCCCCCTCAGCCATTGTCTCGTGGCGGCGGATACGGAGCCTACGATCTGCTACGCCTTGGCTGCAGGTGCTGTCGGTACTGTTCGTCGCAACAGCGCCCCTCGGGAAGGGGACGCGCCGAGCCGCGGGTCAGCCCCGCGGGGAGGCGTCACCATCGGAGTCGGGAGCAGGGTTCTCCTCGGACAGCAGCGTCGAGGCGATGCGCGCATACTCGCGCGCCCGCACGGGCCACGTCCACGCGTCGATGAGATCGGGTTGCGCCAGAGGCGCCGGCTCGCGCAGGTAGGAACGCAGGGAATCGACCAGCGACTCCAGGTTCCTCTCCTCGGTGATCACCACCGGGTGCCCCTGCTGCGCCAGGAGCCTCGCCCCCGGTACCGTGAAGGTCACGACACGGCCTCGCTCGGCGAGTGCTTCGAGCAGCGTCGTTTGGAATCCCTCGGACAGAACCGTCGGATTGACGAGGGTCGCCCCGGCGAGGTGCGAACGCACCTCCTGCGCGCTCACCCGCCCCGGAGCGCAGAGCCGATCGGCCAGGTTGCGATCGGCGATGAGAGCGCGTGCCGCCTCAAGGTCGGCCCCCGCACCCAACAGCTCCCCGGTGACCTCGACTCCCTCCGCGTTCAGGCGGGCCACGGCCTTGATGAACGTGTCCCAGCCCTTGCCGGGCACCATGCGCCCGACGAACACCAAGTGGCGGTGGCGATCCGCGATGGGATCGGGATGGGGCGACGGGGGCGTGATCGCGTTGTAGAAGACATCGGCGTGCACCCCGCCCAGCCGCGAGGCAAAGTCCGCGGCCTGCTCGGAGACCCCGAGGACGCGGTCGGCGTGTCGCAGCACGTAGCGTCCCATCGTCACGTCAACGGCGCGCGAGGCCGCAGCGATCACGGGGGACGAGGCCGCGACGAAACCCGAGCCGTGCTCGGTATGAATGACCGGAATACCGGCCCTGTGTGCGGCGCGGACCCCGACGAAGCTCATCGGGAAGAAACGCGTGTGAACACTGACGATGTCGATGTGCTCACGCGCCAGGAAACGCGCGATTCGACGGGTTGCCCCTGCGGAGGGGAAGCTAATGACGTCGGCGATGGGAAGGTGAGCGCGGTCCGTGCGGACATCGACCGTCTCCTCCGTGCGATGACCGGGCTCATCGGAGATGGTCAGGACGAACACCCGATGCCCCAACTGAGCCAGGGACACCGACAGGTGGTAGATGTGGGACTCTAACCCACCCAGGCGCGGGGGGTAGCTGTTCACGACGAACGCGATACGCATAGGGAATCCTTCAGTCGGTAGTGGGCTGGGCGCCGGTGGGCGCGTTGCGGGCGGGGATCAGCATGACAAGAGCGAAGAGGAGGGCAAGCAAACCCATGGTGGCGGCATACGCCAGTGACGCGCCCATCATGGCCAGGGAGCGTGTGAGCGCTGGAGCGAGCAGGTATGCGGTGACGCCAGCCGCCACGAAGACCGCTAGGACCGCCCGCAGGCGGCGCATCGTCGCCAGGGCGTAGTAGAGGATGACGCTGGCCGCGTTGAGTGCGCCTGCCAGGACGAGCACCATTAGCTCGCCTACGTATCCCGACACGTCCGTGCCGAACACAAGGGCCAGGAGGGGAGGGCCGATCATATAGGTGACCGCGGCGACGATGGCGAAGGCGCCGGCCGTCGTCAGGAGGCCCCTGCGCACGATCGAGAAGAACTCGCCTCGCTTCCCCTCGGTCCAGCGCAGCGCCATGCGCGTGAGCAGCGGGCGGAACACGAAGAGCGAGAGCATATTGATCGCCACCGCGGGCATGTAGATGATCGCGAAGACGCCCAGCTCCTCGTCGCCGAGCGCCGCATGAATCGCGAAGCGTGGCGCGTTCGCCAGGTACTGGTTGAGGAACGCGGCGACGAAGAGAGGCAGGCACTCCCACAGGATTCCCGCGACGCCCCGCACGTTCAGGGAGGGAAGGAGTGGGAAGACGCCCCGAGCGGGTAGCCCGTAGGCCACGATGAGGACCACGCAGGTGACTGCGAAGGTGATGAGCGTCGAGGTCAGCAAATCCTGGGTGAACCAGTACAGGCCCGACCATAGGAACGTGGTTGTAAATATGCGCGCGAAACAGGCCTTTCCCGCGATGTCAAGGCGGCCCGAGCGCTGGAACTCGGAGTAGTACACGTCTTCGAAGGCGTCGAAGATCCGCAGGAGCGCCATCGCGGCGATCACCGTAAAAGCGGGGTAGGGCTCCTTCGTTGAGGCGGTCCACGAGTGGTAAGCGATGAGGCCGACCATGACCAGACAGGTCAGCAGGCGCGTCGACAGGTAGGTGCCGAAGTCGAAGCGGCGCCGCACGTCGGTCACGTGGAAGGTGCGCACCTCGTACAGGCCCACCGTCTGATACTGTTGGCCGATCGCCAGAGCCAGGGTGAACAGCCCGTACTGGGCGCGGGCGAAGGAATCGGTGGCCCCCGATCGCACGATCGCGACGCCCATGATGACGACCGCGAGGCTCGACATGAGCGAGGCCGCCGTGTTCCACAGGTAGTCCCGGCCCAGCTGACCGCGCGACTCAAGGGCCTCCCCTGTGGCCTCGACCTGCGCGTCACCGCTATCCGAGGGAATAGACGAGGCCGTGGTGTCCTTCTCGCTCACAGGTCGCCGTCCTCGGTCGCAGCGTCGAGGCCGGGATCGTTGGGGCCAAAAACGATGCGATACGGCTCGTGAGTGACGCGATCACTCGGGTCGGGGACGCGCATGTAGTCGCCGTATCCCCGCGTCAAGACGACGTCGTACGCGGCCGGAATGCGAAGAGTGATGTCCTCAAAGGGAACGACACGCGCGGGGAAGAGCTCGGCCTCCGAAGCGCTCCAGCGGCGCGGATCGCGCGTCGAAAAGTCTCCGAGGAGGAGCGTTCCATCCGCCGCCTTCTGGGGGTGGGTGCGTCCCTTAAGCGCCGCCTTCAGCCAGCGGCGATACAGGGACGCCTCGCTCACGCGCAGCGCGCGCATCCCCCAGTGGGCGCTCGCCATCGCGAAGGCCGCGAGCTGACGAGCAGGCGCGGGCAGACCCGTCGGCGGGCACGGAATCGAACGAAGGAACATGAGCCTGGCCCACAGCCAGGTTCCCCGCAGCTGTGAACGGAAGACGGACGGGGAATCGGCGATCTCGTCGAGCACGAACAGATCCACGCCAATGGGCATGCGGAACGACCTGTCCTTGGCGACCGTCGATATGAACTCCGACCCCTTGAGGCCCAGGACGCCGAAGCTGATCGGGAAGTCCGAGTGGGAGGCGGGGGACGCGATGAAGAACTCCTTGCCGAGGACGGCGGGGGCCTCGGCGATGAAACGCTCGTAGTCCGCGCGTGGCATGCACACGTCCCCGTCGTCGTCCCACGGGATGAAACCGCGGTGTCGGACCGCTCCGATCGCGGTACCTCCGTAGGCGACGTAGCGAATGTCCAGGAGGGTGCAGACGCGGTCGATCTCGGCCAAGCACCGCTTGGTGATGCGCTGAATGGCTGCCAGGGTTGCGGGATCCGCTGCGCTCATGTGTGTCCGATCAACAGTGGGTGGATGGCTTAGAGGAAGGACTCGTAGGGGCCGAAATCAACGACGGCCGGAGCGTGGTTGTAGCGCTTGTCCGGCGGCGGCAACTGCATGTAGTCGCCGTAGCCCCGGCGCAGCAGCGCATCGTAGTCGTGCTGGATCATCACGGTGATGTCCTCGAAGGGAACCCGCCGAGTGGGGAAAAACTCCTCCTCGCGCACGATCCAATTCTGTGGGTCGCGCATCGTGAAGTCCGCGTACACCCCCGTTCCCGCGCCCTCGTAGCGGCGGACGGCGCGCTCCCAGCGGGCCTGCAGGCTGCGCGGGGTTGCGCGCAGTACCTTGAGTCCCAGGTGCGCCACGGTCGTCGCCGAGTAGATGAGCGCCTTCTTCCACGCCGGCGGGTTGATGAGGTAGGGGCGAGCGGTGCCCTGCAGGAACAGCAGGCGTCCCCACCACCAGGACGCGCGCGACATCGCGTGGAAGGCCTTCTCGTCGGCGGGGATCTCGTCGAGGGGAAGAACGTCGACGAAGAAGGGCATCCGATAGGCCGAATCGCGGGCCGCTTCCGGGACGAGGAGGGTCCCGGGGATCACCATCTTCGTGAACATGAACGGAAAGTCCTCGCACGTGCGAGTGTTATCCAGACGGAAACGCTTATCCATGTGCTCGGGCGCCTCGGCGAGAAAACGCTCGTAGTCGGCGCGCGTCATCATCACGTCAATGTCGTCGTCCCAGGGGATGAAACCCCCGTGGCGAATCGCCCCGATGGCGGTTCCCCCGTAGACCGCGTACGACACCCCGATGAGCCCGCAGACACGGTCCAGTTCCGCCAGGATCAACGTCAGAAGCTTGTGCACCTTGGCCAGGTCGCTGCGGGGTGTCGCCATAAGTCCTCCACTGTGGAAAGCTGGTGGGCGCATGCGCGCCCACCAGCCATTGTCTCACGCCTGATTGCGGCTTTCCGTCCCAGTGCGCCTGGGAAGGAGATCACCCCACGAGGGGGTTGCCGCCAGAACCGTGCCGACGAGAATCACCGCGCAGCACAGGATCTGGAACGCGGTGGGCACCGTCCCCTGCAGGACGAGAGCGAAGATGACCGCCCACGCCGAATACGAGATGTTGAGCGCCATTCCGCGCGACGCCCCGATCGCGGACAGCGCCTTGTAGTAGAACAGGTACGAGGCAGTACCCGCCAGGCCCGCGAGCACCGCGACACCCGCCGAGAGATGAGCGAGGGAGTGCAGCGTGAAGCCAAAGACTCCCGCGATGGGTGCGACGATGAAGAGATAGACCGCCGCCGAGGTCGTCTCGCGGATCTGCAACGCAACCTCGTTGTCCACGGTGTCGTCGCGCATCCCCCAGGTGAGGATCACGGCCTCCGATCCCCATCCGACCACGCACGCCAACGCTCCCGCGACTCCGAGAACGGCGTTGCCGCCCTCGACGGCGTCGGTGGTGGCCGTCCAACCGGTTGCCACGATCGCCGCCAACGCGACCAACAGGGCCACGATCTGGCGGGCCGCCATGCGCTCCTTGAGGAGGATAAACGCCAGCAGGGTGCCCAGGGCCGGGTAGAACGTGGAGATGATGGCCGTCGGCCCGGGGCCGATGTTGTCGATCGCGATCAGGTAGCCGCTCATGCCGATCGGTCCGCCCAGCAGCGCCGCGGCGACCACGGCCCGTCCCGCGCGGCTG
>ERZ773083.2308-NODE-2308-length-11968-cov-10.828255_pt1 | contig 11968 bp, 8 predicted proteins | sample MGYA00511465_ERZ773083 | MGnify/ENA primary metagenome ERZ773083 (study PRJEB29015, sample SAMEA2738001) | human oral metagenome | biome: human oral; feature: human-associated habitat; material: dental | place: China | collected 2060 ... | reverse complement strand
GGTGTGAGCTATGAGCGCGTCATCCGGAGGGTGATGACGATGGCCCCGGAGATCGGCGTCCTGGGGCGGGCCGCGGATCGGGAGCGTCTCATCTCCCTGGTGGCCTCCGGCAAGGGACTGCGGGCACTGGAGGGTTGGCCAGCCGCTGCGCCGGCTGGAGTGCGAACCCACCTGGCGCTACTGGTCCGCTCCGCCACGGATGCGGGTCTTACCGTGAGCCTGGGGGTTGGGGCCGCGGTGATGCTCGCCGTGGCGATCTACCTGGCACTCACCGTGCCCGGTCGGCGTGCGAAGACCGGTGTTTTGCACCTGCTCTCCTCGTGACCATACGACCCGCGTGGTCGTGCCTTAGGGCGCGCGTTCGAGGGGTAGAGGGTACGAACGCGCGCCCTAACCTGCGAATGCGCGGGTAGTCAGCTGGCGGGGGCTACTTGGGTGGTGAAGTCTTCCTTGCCCTGATTGTCGGTGACGACGGCGGTGATGGAGACCTGCTGGTCGGCGGGGACGGTGGTGGTGGCCTGGGTGCCGGTGAGGACCTCTTCGGTGCCGTCGGCGTGCTGGATGTACCAGTCGACGTTCGTGATCGTGCCGTCGGTGTCGGTGGATGCCGAGGCGTCCAGGGTGATCTGGTCGCCGTCGCGGGTGAGGGTGAAGGAGCCGGTGGGGCGCATGTTGTCCACCTGTGCCTGCGCGGCGGCGGGCTGTTCCTGAGCGGCCTGCTGGTCGTTCAGGGTGTTCATGACGGAGGTGGCCATGGCCTTGTGGCCGTCGGCGTTGGGATGGAAGCGTCCGGAGTTGAGCAGACCCTGGAACCAGGAGGCGCCTTCGCCACACAGCTCGTGTCCGGCGAAGGAGTCGGAGGGGTCGGTGAACTGGTGGCCGTGGCGCAGGGCGGCGGCTTTGAGGGCGGTGTTGAGCTCATTGGTGCGGGCGTTGATCCAGCGCTGGTCCACTTTGGCGAGTCCCTGGCAGCGGCCGGGTACGGGACCGCCCTTGCCGCCCGCCGAAGTGAACATGCGCGGGTAGCCGACGGCGACGACGGTCGCGCCCGGGGCGCGGGTGGCGATGTCGGTCATGATCGTGTCGTAGCTGTAGACACCGGCCTGCTTCCCCTTGCCGGCCAGGGCGTCGATGGTCGAGTCGACCGGGTCGGTGAGTTCCTTGTCGCTGCTGCAGTTGGAGAAAGGGGGCTGGGTGACGCACTCGGAGAGGATCTTGGCGAAGCCGGCGTCGTTGCCGCCGATGGAGAAGGTGACCAGGCCGGTGGAGGCGTCCAGGTGATCGAGCTGGGCCGGTTCCTTCCACGGGGTGCGGGCCTCGTAGAAGTGCTTGGTCCAGGCGCCGGAGCAGGCGCCGAAGTCGAGTGTCTTGCCGGTCCGGTCGGCGACCTGGTGGGCGTAGGCTGCCGTGGCGCGCTTGCACTTGTTACCGTTCTCCACCTGCACGTCGGTGCCCTTGGCATAGGGGGGAGCGCCGACGCCGGAGGCATAGGAATCCCCGAGGGCCACGTAGTTGCCCGCCGGCAGGGACGGGGCCAGAGGTGCTGAATAGACCGAGGGACTGACGGCGGTGAAGACGGCTAGAGTCATGGCGAGCGCACTGAGGCGGGCGGGTCGGGCGGAACGGAGTCGCAGGGGCCGGACGAGGTGCTGAAGGAGTTCGGTCGAAAGCGGTGAGTGATGGGGACGGTTGGGCACAGTGAGCTCCTCGACATTGAACTGACGACTCAAAAGAATACTACCGATCGGTGAAGTTTAGTGGATCGCGAGGTTGTACGCGACCTACTGTTTCTGAAATAACTACTGCCGCCTGATTGAGGGTAGCCCTCAGCCGTCGATATAGCTCCATGTTGCGTCGATAGTATGTATCTTGATTTCGCAGTATGAAACGACTTCCCTACCGTTTTAGGGCGTACCATGTGACGTCCAACCCTTGTTTGTCAGCACGTTTTTTAGTTTGCGAGACTGGGATGTTGTGCCGGTTGGGCGTCTTTTGTGAAACTCGTGGTTCACCCGCCCAACTAGTCCCGGTTACGACCATGACATGGTCAATTTTTCCGTCCGGCCCGCCTTTCTTTCTTTCAGGGTACCAGTCTGTGTAGAAAAGGTCGCCCGCGCGTGCCGCTTGGATGTCTATGAGAGGTGTGTAAGAACTGTGTTTGATAACATAGTTATATTGGAACGATGCAACGCTCCATGTGTGTGATGCTACTTGAGATCCGGGGATGTGCCAAAGATATCTTGGCGTCCAAATGTCTGGACTATCGGGCGGAAGATTTAGTTTCGGTGGCAGGAATCCAGGTCGTATGCCCCAACCTCCTGCATGCAGAACTTCTGAAACGAAATTTGCGCAGTTATTTCCTGCGTGCGGGTAATCTGGATTGAAGTCATCTCCTTTGTCTCCGTTGTTCGGACGGCCCGTCCATTTAAGCGCATACTTAACCATGTTCCCAACATTTGTGCGAGGTTGCTTATGCCGCGCGGGTGACGCGGCAGGTTGATCTTCTGAATCCTCAGCATCTGGTAATGCAGTGGCGTTGGGGTCATCCGAGGATGGTGTTGGATTGTAACCGTCCGGGACTTCTCCGGCGATTGCGGCCTCTTCCGCAGCGCTATCGTCGATTTCGTCGGCAGTGACGATATAGCCACTGCTACCCTGTGATAGCGTGATGAGATGACGGTCCGACCAGCTTCCCGGTTCGCTTTCACCATTGTATGTAAATTCTGTCGAAATATCTGCCGTGACGATAATGGTTCCGTCCTGCTGAGGCGTTGTTTCGATGATGCTGACTTCGCTTTTCGCGGAAGTCACCGCCGTGCCCTCATTGGCCAACTCGTCCCGAGAATCGTGGGCTTCTTGCTCGGTTGAAGTAAGAGTTGCAGCAGACGTGGAGGTATTGGAGTCGGTCCATTCCGCGTCTACGGTCGCTTGATAGTCGGAGACAGCTTTGGTGACTGTTTCATTGTCGGGCTCAGAACCAGCCTGTCCAGGCAGGGCAACCGATGGGACCGAACAACCGAGCGCAATTGACGCCGCAAAAATAAATGAGAGTTTGCGTAGTGAAGGTTTAGTGCACCTCATGGTCCATTCTCCTTTTGTGGAACTATATCTCCCGTAGAACGACATCGATCTTACTAATGTGAGCCCCATTATGCGATTTCAACAGGTGTCAAAAATTGCTTGGTAAATCTATGTCGTATATTTGATGATGGTAGTAAATCGGCTTGTCGGACTAGGGTAGTGAATGGGCAGTTGTATTCCTGTGGTGGTAGGTGTTCGTCGTGGATGCGGCGGTGAGCGGTCAACCATCAGCTGACGCTACGCGCAATAGTGACAGGGATGTCGAAGGTGGCAGATATAGAATATCCGCGCGGAGCCTCCTTGCGAATAGAATATTTTGGTCGAAAACAGTTCTGAGACACGGCTCCGCGTGCGTCCAAATTCAACACAACCCACCGCAGACATATCTACCTGTTCCTGCTGTTCCAAAGCTCAGGCTACCCGCACATCCACTCCCAGCGAGAAAACCATAGTGAATGCCTCCTGTTCGTAATTTATGCAGGGAGTATGTGTGCGATCTGAAGGTTTGACGATCAAGATGCGGAAGCACATTTGCTAAGATAGCCAAAAGAAAATGGCCAGGACCAGGGCTAACAGATGTCATCGGGACTATGGTTAATAGGATTCAGAGTACCGAAAGAAAAGGGTAGTAGTGACAACATATCGGCCTTCCTTCGGGGAGGTTGTTGGAACATGACACATTTGATGATAGACACGTGCGTTCTTTTCTCACATCGGCCGATCGGATGGTCCGTATGGGCGATCCGTCGTCTGTGTGGCCCACCTTTTGACGGAGTACGTGGGCCGGACGGAGACTTCGGTATCAACGTGATTATACTAGCCCGCCGCGTATTGATTTCACTACGGTTCCTATTCTTGTACGCCGAGCTTAGCGATGAGTGTTGAAACATGAGTCTTCACCGTCGCTTCGCTGATGTTGAGCTTTCGGGCTATCTGTTTATTGGACAGGGCTTCGGCCATGAGTTTCAAAACTTCAATTTCTCGCGATGAGGGTCGCGCAAATTTGATCCTGATTCATAATGTTTAGTGTGTCAGAGATTTTTCGGTTTAGGGGGTGCCCTTTATGTGGTGTGTCGGGCGGCTGCGGGTAGTTTCGTGGCTGGTTGAGGGTCGCGGAGGGGGGCTGTTGCGGATCATGGCGTGCAGGGTCAGGATGCGGCGGGGGCCCGGCGCCTGGCCCACGTGCCGGTGAGGTGGAGGCCCATGCAGCTGGTGGTGTGCGTGAGACGCTTCGCCTGCACCCACTGCCGCCGAGTGTGGAGGCAGGACACGAGCGGCCTGGCTGTGCCCGGGAGCCGTCTGACCCGCTCGGCAGTCGACTGGGGGGCTGCGGGCCCTGGGCCTTGAGTCCATGTCCGTCTCACGTGTCGCGCAGGTGCTGGGGCTCTCCTGACACGCCGCCAACAGCGCGATCCTGACCCGGGCCGAGCAGGTCCTCAACGAGGCGTCCGCCCGGTTCAAAGGGGTGGAGGTGCTCGGGGTTGATGATTCCCCCGCGCTTCGCTCCCGTGCGGGAGGTACCCCCTCTGTTTGGCGTCACACCAGACGGGGCGACCGGTACGCCCGCCGTGGTCATCGACTTGGCCCCCATACACGACCGCAGTAGTCCGGCTCGCCTGCTGGATATGGTCCCGAGCCGATCCAAGAAGGCCCTCAAGAACTGGCTCACCGCCCGGGACGAGCCCTGGAAACAGACCGCCCAGGGTTCAAGAGCGCCGCCGGAGAGGAGCTCCCCAAGGCCCGGGCGGTCATGGACCCCATTCCACGTCGTCTCCCTGGCTTGCCGGCAAGCTCGACCAGTGCCGCCGCATCCAGTAGGGAGACCACAGGGCGCCGGGGCCGGGCAGGAGACCGGCTCCACCGGGCCAGGCACACGCTGCACACCGGCGCCGACCTGCTCACCGATCCCCAGGCCAGGCACCTTGAGGCCTTGTTCGCCGACGAGCGCCACGCTCCGGTCCATGCCGGCTGGGGCGTTTACCAGCGCCTGATCCAGGCCTACAGGGTCGAGGACTCGGGCCTGGGAAAGCACCTGATGCGACGGCTCATCGACTGCCCTGACGCAGACCGTCTCAGACGGGCTCGAGGAGATCAAGACACTGTCCAGGACCCTGACCGAAAGAGCCGCCGACACCCCTGGCTTACTTTGACCACCCCCGCACCTCCAACGGCCCCACCGAGGCAGTCAACGGCCGCCTGGAACACCTATGCGGCATCGCCCTGGGATTCAGAAACCTCACTCATTACACCATCCGCAGCCTCATCCACACCGGACGCCTCAAAGACCACCTGGTAACAACCACCTAAACCGACTCTGCCGACCCCTGGCCCTGCTTGGCGGCGATCTCCTGCCTCCCGGCCTCCAGCCCCGCCTCGTCATGAGCCGATCCCAGGTGCTCCAGCAAATCCGGCGCACACCGCCGAACTTGGACACGATCTGCACCGCCGTGGCCTCCGAAGCGGTCCTGACCTTACGCAGAAACGGGCTTATATCGGTGCACCATACGGGCTCTTAGCGCCCCGCCACCAGACCCCAACACCGCAATACCAACGAAAACTCACATCGATTTTCCATAACCCACGAAGACGTCATGAGTCAGGTCTGATGCCCGAAAATATCGGCCGATCGGATCGGCCATCTGGATGATGAGCGAATCAACCTATGGAAGGAGATAAAGGTTTGAAGATATCTTGCGAGCCCGTCACCCACCTGGTCGGAAATAGTGAGGTGTACTCACAAAATGAAGCGAATCAGTCTGCGCCCTGGGTGAACGCAGACGATCGCGATATCTGCGAAGAGCTCTCAGCTACTGGATGCACCTGAGAGCAGGTCCGAGTCGCAGACAGCTGTGCCCGCGACTCACAACTTTCGCTGGCATGAAGGCCTAATCCGGATAGGGCGGGAGGTATATTCGTCCAGCGAGACAAGTAGCTGCTGACCTGGGTGAAGGGAAACGATCGCTATTTCCGTGAACGTCCCATGCAGACTTTCGAGGCGAAAGAAGTCAGCTACTATACGATTCCGCTTCGGACTGCTTTGACGACGGCGCCCACTCTGTCATGAACTCCTAGCTTTGCAATGAGGGCGGACACATGAGTCTTTACAGTCGCTTCACTGATGTTCAGCCGACGGGCAATCTGTTTGTTGGGAAGCGCCTCCGCCATGAGTGCCAGCACGTCGATTTCACGTTGAGATAGATGATCGAATTCAGGAGAACCGGACACATGGCGTGTCGGGACAGTCTCAGCCTGTTCGGTTTTCGTGGGCTTGACAGAAAGGATATTCTCGGTTTCACGCAAATGGCGGCTAGAGGAAGGGGAGAGCACGAGATTCCCCTCGACCGCCTGACGAATGGCACCGGCGATCGATTCGACGGGATCTTCTTTGGCTATGAAACCATTCACGCCAGCCGCGAGAGCGCGTTCGACTAAATCTTTCTCAGTGAAAGTTGTCAGAATCAGAATTGCTGTTTCTGGTAGCTCTTCGTGAACAATGGTGGCGAGGGAGACGCCGTCCATTTGAGGCATTTGAATATCAAGAAGAATCGCTCGCACGGCAGGATGGTCGGGTGATTTGAGGAGCTGGAGCGCTTCGCTCCCGTCGCATGCCGTCCATGCGACACTGATGTCCTCTTGGGTGTCGAGAAGCGTGCTGAGGACGTGGCGAACAAGAGCGTCATCATCCGCTATACCAATGCATATCATTCAGCATGCTCCTTGGAGGTCGTCTGCGGAACGACTGCGCTGATGATCCACGCCCCATCTTCGATTGAGGTGGTGAGAGTGCCACCGAGCGCTTCCAGTCGTTCACGCATGCTCAGTATTCCCATGCCGGACGAAGGTAATGCCCCGTTGAGATTTTCACTGACGGCGTTGGTGGAGAGGATTCGAATACAGTCTTGATTCTGAGATATTGTAAGCGTAGCAGGAGTCGCAGGATCTCCATGCCGTATAATGTTGGCACCGATCTCTCGAAGTATACGGGAAAGGACTAACGTTTGCGCGCGAGTCAAATGAATATGGTCGGCGATATGGCAACTCATGTGAAACCCTGCGTCGGTGACATCGTGTGTGACGAGATTTGCGGAGACGATGATATTATCGACGGCATGTCTTGACGGAGAGTCGTTGGACAAGGAAAGATAGTGGGAGTCCTTCTGTAGTGCGTAAAGAAGGATGCGTAGTTCATGAAGCGTGTCGGCTCCGGTCCGGGCGATAGCGGCGAACTCCGCCTTCGTCTCCAGTGAATAAGCGGGATCTTCTGAAGACACCCGCGCCCGAAGCACGGTCTGCGACATCGAGTACGATACGAGGTCGTGCATGTCTTTTGCGATATCGCTTCTTATTCTCTTCAAACGCTCTTCCTTCATGTTGGCTTGCTTATACCAGAAGCATTCGGCTTGTCGCGCAATAGCGCCTATAAGTATGGTAAATCCGGATAGTGTAATTCCGGCTATTTCAAATAAGCTCGCTCGCGCCGAAGGTGTGATGACAGGTGATATGGCTGTTGGAAGGTTATTGGATGTTAGTATGATCGCAGCGGAGGCTATGTCGTTGATCAGAAATACAAGGAAAGCTTGTTTTAGCATAAAAAAGCGACCCAAGTATAGGTAGAATAGTGAGAGGCTTCCTGCGATGTCGGATGCGTAGGCTCCAGGCAGGGAGAGGAAGCACAGCATGCATACCGAGAACGTTGCGATTGCCGATGGTTGCCAAAAGGGGATTGTGATAGAAATCAGAGACGCCAAGATGATGAATATCAAAAGCTGCCTCGAAACCGGAACTGGCCTCATGAATAGAGGTGTGAAGATGCTCAGGATGCAATATGTGATTCCGAGGGCCACATATATTTTAGTCGTGGGCGTGTTTATTGTTGTTCTGTTGGTTAAATACTTCGAAAGAGAGAGTAGGGGAGGGTGAGCAGTTCTTGCAGCCATTTTCTCCCGTCCTCACTGGATGAAGCAGGTCCGGTGGTGGGTGAGCTTCAGTTTCAGCGTACGGCGCTATCGGCCGATCGGCAAAATATGGGAGATGGGGCGTTCAGCCTCTTGACACGCACGTTGGTCGGTACGGCTATCGCACGTGCTTCTCGCTCCTCCTATTGGCTCATCCGATCGGATGAGCGTTCACCCCTTGAACTGATAGGAGCGGTTAGTTGTCGTTGTTCTCGATCTTCCGTTGTCTGGCTGAGTAGGGGGTGGGTGGCGGTGTCGCAGGTGCTGTGGGTGGGATGATGCTGGTTGGGTGTGGCGGTGTGCCGCGTGTCGTCTCGCGGTGGCCGGGCTTTTCCGGGGCCAAGGGGGTCCTGCGTGGTCACGGTGGGCAAGGGGCAAATGTATGTCGATGGGGCGATAGGCTCTGGGGCCTGAGCCCGGTCAGCTGGAGGCTGGCCTGGGGGCGGCCTTGTAGCGCAGGACGGTGCGGCGGGCGATCACGGCGGGGACGCTCATCAGTGGCAGGCGTACCGTCTTGGGTTCCCAGCGCCTGGCGGGGTGCCGGCTAAGGTGAGCATTTGGTAGAAGGCCGGCAGGCCTGCAGGTCGGGGCCGCGAGAAGGCACCACACGCGGCTGACCGCGCAGCCTTGCAACGCGAAGCGGTCGAGCTCGACAGGGCTACCTCCTGAGTGAAGCGCGCGGGAACGCTTTCGCGCACCTGATGCGGTCCTAGCAGCGTTTTTGCAGCCGGCGGTGGGTTTCGAGGTCGGCGAGCTGACCGACGCGGGTGTTGGTGGCCAAGGCCACGGGTCGGTAGCCCTCGATGTCGTCGAAGCGCAGCTGCGCGCCGTGGCGGGGCAGCCCCCGGCACCTACCACCAGGGATCACCAACAAGGTAACGGGCCGAGTCCGCCCTGATCCAGCGCGCGGCGGATAATCTCGACGCGGTTGGTGGCGGTGTTCGCCCCCGCGTTACCCGGCCGCAGCACGATTACCGTGCACTCCCCGCCCCGTCGTCGGAGCCGTGGCCTGCTCCAGGCAGTCAGCGGGTGATGGCCGAACCCGCTCTTGAAAGTCAGCGCCGCGCCCCCGACGCACCCGGTTGACGGTCCTCTCAACCACCTCGACGTCCCTGGCTAGGGGCCCACCAACCGCGAAGCCGTCAGGTCAGACGCAACATCCCCGAAGACCTCATCCTGGCAGCGCAGCACCACCAGGGTTGCGCGCCTCGTGGCAGGCGGGGGAGCGCCGTGCGGCGCGGCCGACACTGGTGGCCTTTGTAGGATGTCGGTCATGAGAAATACAGTGAGGCGGTGCTCGGCCGGCCCAGGAAGTGCTGTCTCGGTGTGGGCATCTGCTGTATCCGCGGCGACAGCAAATTCGGCACGCCCTCGTCGAACGAGCGTTGGTGCCTTGGCGGTCCTCGTCGGTGGGTGCCTGAGTGCCTGTGGGACGGGACTGGCCCCCGCAACAGGTGGCTCGGCCACCGTCGCAGGCCCGATTCCGTCGGGCCTGGAATCCTTCTACCATCAGGCCGTCGACTGGTACCCCTGCGGCGCCACCGGCGGCATGGAGAAGGTCTCGGAGAAGACCGCCCAATCGAGTACCGCCACAACGGCCGCCGCCGCCACGACGTCGGCGGAAGCAACGGCCGCCCCGGGCTCCGGCGGCGCGACCAGCACGGCTGGCGCCTCCGAAGGAACCGACGATGCCACCTTCAGCTGCGCCGTCGTCACCGTTCCTCTCGACTACGCCAAACCGCAGGGCGAGACCATCTCGATCGCCATGAAGAAGCGCGCGGCCACCGGCGGTCACCCGCAGGGCGCCCTGTTCATCAACCCCGGTGGCCCCGGCGACTCCGGGGTCGCCTTCGCCGAGCAGGCCGGCACGTCCTTCGCTCCCGAGCTACTCAGCGCCTACGACGTCATCGGCTTCGACCCGCGCGGAGTGGGTTCCTCCACGGCCATCACTTGCACTACTGACGACGACTCGGCCAGTACCGCTGAGCCCTCCGCAGCGGCATCCGCCGGCGCCGCCTCGGGTACCGACTCCTTCGAGGAGTGGTCGGAGGCGACCCGGCAGTCTTTCCAGGATCTGGCCGACCAGTGCGCCGCCAACACCAAGCCCGCCGCGCTGCTCGACCACGTCGACACCGTCTCCGCGGCCCGGGACCTCGACATCCTGCGGGCGCTGGCCGGCCAGGAGAAACTGACTTACCTGGGCTTCTCCTACGGTACCTACCTGGGAGCCGTCTACGCCGAGCACTTCCCCGCCAACACGGGGCGCATGGTGCTCGACGGCGCGATCGACCCCGCCATGTCCCTCGCCGACCAGGCGCGGGGACAGGCCACGGGCTTCGAGCAGGCGCTGCGCACCTACGTCGACTACTGCCAGGCCTCCACCGGCTGCCCGCTGAGCGGCGGCACCGACGCCGGAGTCCAGCAGGTCCGTGACCTCGTCACCTCCGCCAACAGCAGCCCCTTGGTGACCAGTGACCCGAACCGAACAGTGGCCGGCTCGGACATCGTCAGTGCCTTGAGCGAGTACCTCTACTCCTCCGAGCAGGCCTGGGCACCCCTGACCAGCGCCCTGGATCAGGCCATCAACTACCGCGACGGCTCACTGTTCGCGGCCCAGGAGGACCAGGCCGCAGCCTCGAAGGATGACAGTGGTGGCGCCTTCCAGGCCGTCACCTGCCTGGACTACCCGGTGGAGGGTGACACGGCCACCTGGGCCGCGCAGTACGAGGAGGCCAAGCGCGTGGCCCCGATCTTCGGGGACTCCTCAACCGGCATGGACCTGGTGTGCAGTGTCTGGGGGCACAACGGAACCCGCAAGCCCACGCAGATCCACGCCCACGGCGCCGCGCCGATCCTCGTCGTCGGAACCACCGGAGACCCGGCCACCCCGTACGCGTGGGCTCAGTCCCTCGCCGATCAGCTCGACTCCGGCCAGCTGCTGACCTGGGAGGGCACCGGGCACACCGCCTACGGCGGCGACGCCCCTTGCATCAACGACGCCGTCGACACCTACCTGCTCACCGGCACCATGCCCAAGAAAGGCCTAACCTGCCACGGCAACGAGTAGCTGCTGCATAGACGGCCCGGGCGCTCCGTTGCCGTCCGGCGCTAGCCGGCTCAGCGTCGCCGGACCTACAGGTCCCCGACCTTCTGGAGGCGCTGGAGGCTGAGCCAGCCCACGGGGATCGGGATCCAGAAAGTGACCAGGCGGTAAACGATCGCCGTCGACAGCGCCACCCCGTAGGGGACGCCGGCGGCGACGAGCCCCGCGGTCAGGGCCAGCTCGACCGGCCCGATACCACCGGGGGAGGGCACGATCGAGCCCACGGTGTTGGAGGCCAGGTAGGTGATGGCCAGGACCGCGAAGGGCACCGTGTAGCCGAAGGCCCACAGGCTCGCGCTGAAGGACAGGATGTAGGACAGGCTCAGCATGAGCGCGCCGCCGACCCCCAGGGCCAGGCGCATCGGGTTGGACATGACCCATACGAGCCGCGGCCACACCTGGCGATACGTGGGTTCGATCTTGGCCCACGCCCAGGTGCGCGCCTGAGGGATGACCAGGATGACCGCCGCCACCACGACGATGGCGCCGGCCGCGACCAGAACCCAGCCCGACGGCAGTGTCAGCCCCGTCGACTGGCCGGTCATGGCCGCCAGCACCACGAGCAGCACCACCGTGACGATGAACTGGACCACCTGGACCAGGGCCACCGTGGCCACGCCGACCGCCGTCGGCACGCCCTTGCGGTTGAGGAAGCGCAGGTTGATGGCCGCCCCGCCCACGCCGGCCGGCGCCACCAGTGACACGACGGCGCTGGCCAGGTGCACCTCGGTGGAGCGCCACAGCGACAGCCGTTCGGGGCTGAAGGCCACCAGTGTGAGCCCGGCGCCCACGTAGGTCGCCACCGAGAAGGCCAGGGCCGCCAGCATCC
>ERZ773083.2303-NODE-2303-length-11984-cov-2.633834_pt1 | contig 11984 bp, 10 predicted proteins | sample MGYA00511465_ERZ773083 | MGnify/ENA primary metagenome ERZ773083 (study PRJEB29015, sample SAMEA2738001) | human oral metagenome | biome: human oral; feature: human-associated habitat; material: dental | place: China | collected 2060 ... | reverse complement strand
CCAAAACGACCGTGCGATTTTCCGATACCTTAGTGTCGGCACTGATATTGACGAATAGAGTGCCTGCCGCCGAAGTGTATTGGAATTCGAACGTACCGTCGCCGCTCCCCGAATATCTATCGGAGTAGTCGAAGGCAGTACTGTCTTTTTTTACCGATACCGTGGGGTATGCAACGGCTTTTGCCGTTGTATCCACTACCGAGCCTTTGATAGTGTAGGTAGTAGTTTTTACTGTCTGTTGTTCGGGTAAGGTCTGCGAGAATATATTTGCAGACAAGCTCAATACGAGAGCCAATAGAAAAACCTTTAAATACTTCATTATTATTTACTTCTTTAATAATTTATTGTTTTGCAAAATTAATACTTTTCTTTTTTGTATCTTGAATAATTTTCATTAATCGCTCGGAGGCACAAAACAGCAGCGACAAAGCAATACGAGAAGGACTCGGAGGAGACTACTGTAATCTCCTCCAAATAGATGAGAATCACCATCAGCCCACTCTCTTCCCAAAATCATTCACAAAATTTAATATTCGAATTTTTATACCGTTTTCTTACTTTACTCTTCATCGACGGCGTTTATGGTGCTTGCCCCGGACGAAGAGACATTGTTGCTTTGTGGAGTGCCGTAGTATTTTAATTCAGAGGCTCCACTCAGCTTTCCACCCATATATTTTACGGGGCGTACCTTCAATTCGCTTGCTCCCGATACATCGAGCATTACGCTATCCGTAGCAAGTGAACGGTTGTCGACCTCAGATGCTCCCATTAATTCGTAGTGTGCATAGCGAGCCTTTCCTCTCATCTTTATGTCGGAAGCTCCCATAACGTCGAATGTCAGTCTGCCTGCCTCTACCTTCTTAGCCTCGAAGTCTGAGCTGCCGAATATTTTTATCGTCGCCCTCGTCGGCTGCCACATATCTTCTATCTTCACTTCCGAGGCTCCGCCGAGCGATACGTCGGCTGTCGGCACCTGCCAGTCGCCTACGATTACTACGTCGGCGGCTCCTTCCACATCGAGTTTTTTCCATAAGTTTTTCTTTACCTTCACTACAATATAGTCGTTGCTCGGGTCTAACCTCATCTTTTGATTTCTCCGTACAGATATCGACAGTTTGTTGTGCTCTGCCTTCAGGTCGAGATAATTCATAATATTGCTGTCGGTCTCCACTATTGCCGTTTTGTAGTCTTTTATCGAGCTATCTTCTACTATTTTCACGTCCAAGGCACGCCTCACCGTGATGGCATCGAGGGTTTCTTCTGCATTCAATGTTCGTTCTATGATATTGCCGTCGCCCTCTATGCCGAATATGTCGAACGAATGCATCAGCCACTCTTTTCCTACGAAATCACGCATATTGTATATCCAATTCCTGTCGCTCCTTACCCTATGCCAATCGATACTGCCTGCGATAGCTACTGTCGTCGCCAAAGAGACGAACCACAGTACGACTCCGCCTACTTTTATACTCTTATTCAAAGGCGCCCACTTGAATATAGCCGATAGCGTACCGTATATGATAGCCATCAGAGGCAACCCTACAAGTAGTCCCATCGATATAGTGCCTATCGTGGTCATACCCGGAGCGAATTTTACGAAAAACGCCATTGCTACAGAAACCATAACAATCACCGCTACGAAAAGAGCAAATACGAGCGGTATCGCTATGATAGCACCTATCACTATGAGGAATATTTTGAGTATAGCCGACAGACATCCACTGCCGTTTGCCCTGTTGTAAGCGTTCTTTATGTCGCCTGCCATCGATTTGGCATTGTCGGAGACGACTCTGCCGATATTCTCCAGATTTACGGGCTCGCCACGCATCTCGAGCTGTTGTTGCGGGGTATTTGCTTCGGGGACTATTATCCACATCGCCAGATATACCAATATCGGCACACCGAAACTGAAAAACAAAAGTACTACCAGAAATATCCTTATCAGAGTAACGTCGAGATTGGTAAAAGCCGCCAATCCCGAGCACACGCCGCCCAACATCTTATCCTGCGGGTTGCGGTACAGGCGTTTAGTCGTTTTCGTGTACGAGGCAGAATTGTACTCTTTGCGTTCGGTCTTGTCGCCCGCCTCGTCGGTATCGATACCGAAGTCGTTAGGATTGCCGATAGTCTTTATTACCTCTTCGACGTCGGCGATAGATATTACATCGCCCGTGTTAGGTTTCTTCGTTGCCAGAAGTTCCTGTATCCTTGCCTCGAAGTCGTCGATTATCTCTTTCTTGTTGCTATCTTTGGCAAAATAAGTATTCAGGCTTTTGATATAACTGTCCAATAAGTTATATGCGTCGTTGTCTATGTAAAACAATCTTCCGTTGAGATTTACCGTTACAGTGTGTTTCATACTATATTGAATTTTATTTTGTTCTTAAAATTATTTTCTCTGTTAAAAAAAATGTTTCAACTGTTTTTCAGAGTTTCGAGTGTTTGATTGAGTTCTCCCCACGCCCGTTCAAGTTCGAGCAGAAACTTATTGCCCTCTTCGGTAATGGTGTAATACTTACGCGGCGGTCCCTGAGTCGATTCCACCCACTGATACGACAGCAGGTTATCGTTTTTCAAGCGCGTCAGCATCGGATACAGCGTCCCTTCGACCACTATCAGGTCTATCTCTTGCAGTATCCTGATGATATCCGACGCATACGCTTCCTTATTTTTCAGTATCAGCAGTATGCAATACTCCAATACTCCCTTGCGCATTTGCGATTTAATGTTTTCTATATTCATCGTTCTACTAATTAAATTTGTAAGGTTGATAAATAAATTATACTTCTACTTTCAATAACAGTACTATTATTTTTTGCAAAAGTAATACTTTTTCCACTACTATGTAACACATAGAACTAAAAATATTACACAAACCGCAAAGATTTATATTTTATTAACACATTCGATTTATTAAATCGCTGTAAAACAATAATCTACCAAATCATCTATATTGGCGTTGATTTTGTAAAAAAAATAGCGACTCTCAAAAGAGAATCGCCGTTTTTTATTCTACGCCCGAAACAGACTGAAATGTACATTGCCGTACTTACGGCTGTCTATCAGGTTCGGATGGTCGGCAAAAGAGTGGAGTCTGTTATGTTCGAGGATAAATATACCGTCGTCTGTCAACAGACGATTACCGATGACGGCAGCAAGCAGCTCGTCTATATTGTTCATCTGATAAGGCGGGTCGGCAAAGACGACATCGTAGCGTTCGCTGCACTTGGCAATGTATTTGAAAACATCGCTACGATACACGTGCAGATTGTCTATCTTAAGTCTGGTGCAGGTTCTCTTGATGAAATCTATCTGTTTGGTATTCATCTCTATACCTGTTACCGAACGTGCTCCACGAGAGACGAATTCGTAACTTATACTGCCCGTACCTGCAAAGAGGTCTAATGCCGTGGCATCCTCAAAATCTACGTATGCGTTTAGCACGTTAAAGATGTTCTCTTTGGCGAAATCGGTTGTGGGTCGGGCCTTAAACGAGCGAGGAATGTCGAAGTGCCTGCCTTTATATAGTCCGGTAATGATGCGCATGATGGGTGGGTTTGTTTGGGTGATTGGGGCGTGGTTGTTGGGGAAAACTTATCTTACGCCCTCTTTAACGCCCCTAACGAAGATGGTCATAAGGTCGTAGGGCAGTCCTTCAATGGCTGTGATGGATGCGCGATTGAAGTCGGCCACGGGGTTGGCCACGTATGTTTTCTTCACAAACTCCAACAAAGCAGTCTTCGTCCACTCCTTGTCGGGGATGTCGCCCGAAAGGTGCAGCTCGTCTTGCATGCTGTCGAACCCCAGCTGTTTCCACACGTAAAGGATGAAATATACGGCATCGCGCGAGCTGTTGGTGTCGAAAGCGTTGCTAAATTTAAACCTGTTCTTGCCAAACGAGAACACTTCTAGGCGCTTGTCATGGAAGTAAGCGTATAGCTTGCGCCTACTTCCCGTAAAGCTACGGCGGTGTAAATGCGTCCACACACCTTTCATCAGCGGCGTTATGCGCACGTCGGCAAAGTGGTCGTCAACCACTAATTTAAGGTCTTTGTTCACGGCGAAAGCTGCCACCGCATTGAGATCGGGCAGCACATGGTGCATCATCGTGTCGGCATCGGCCAAAACCATGGTGCGATGGTATAGCTGTCGCACGTCTTCCTCTTGGAACTCGTCGATGGGGACAAGCATAACGGGCGTATCTACCAACAAGTTGGCACGCTTGTAACCACGAAGTAGCAAGGTGGATGTCTTGAAAGCCTCGCGTAAGTTGGCCGCAACAGAGATGCCGCTACGAACGGTATAGGGTTCGAAAAACAAGTTTGTCTGCACCGTAGGGTCAACTGCGGCGAAGGAAAGCGTGTTGCGTGTGGCGCGTATCACCAGTCGCGTTTGCTGTATATGTAGGTCGGGGGCAGTCTCCTGCATGGCTTCGAGTGGGGTTTAAGCGGCGGCGCGGACGATGCTTAGCACGCATAGGGCCAGCAATACTACTGCGCAAAACGCCAAGATGTAATTAATGTTTACTTTCATTCGGTGTTCGGGATACTTTTCCTAACTTTGCATTCCGTTGTGTTGGGTACGCCGTAACAAGGACAAACCTTGCACAACGCTCCTGCAAAATTACAAAAATGTTTGCAAACTTGGTGTTTAAGAAATCAAAAAACAATGATAACCGATGAGATAACCCTTCGCCTGACCCAATGTTTCGGCCATAAGCCAACAGACGAACAGACGTCTGCCATACGCCTTTTCGCCCGTTTTCTGGCGCACAGAAATCCCCATTCGCTGATGCTGATGCGCGGAAGTGCGGGTACGGGAAAGAGTTCTTTGGCCGGTGCTTTTGTGCGAGCGTTGGCGTTGTTGGGACAAAAAACGGTGCTGATGGCACCCACGGGGCGTGCGGCCAAGGTGTTTTCGCTAAACAGTGGCGGGCATGCGGCCTTTACCATCCACCGTAAGATTTACCGATTGCGTGCCTTTGCAGGCGTTGGGGGCGAGTATAACCTGAACGATAACCTGCATGCCGACACGCTGTTTATGGTGGACGAGGCCTCGATGGTGGCCAACGGAGGTGGGGTAGAGGCCGCTTTTGGCAGCGGACGACTGTTAGACGACCTTGTGCGGTATGTATATGCTGGGCGCAATTGCCGTCTTATGCTCATCGGCGACCAAGCTCAGCTGCCGCCAGTGGGCGAAGAACAGAGTCCGGCACTCGACACACAGTTTATGCAAGGCTATGGCATGGAGGTGTTTGCATGTGACTTGAACGAGGTGGTAAGGCAGCAATCGGCTAGCGGCATCTTGTTTAACGCCACTTGTTTGCGCCAACTGATGGGGCGCGATGAAGACACGCTGTTGCCACGAATACGCTTGGAGGGGTTCGCCGACTTGCAAATTGTTCCTGGCGATGAACTTATCGAGACACTCAACACCAGCTATGCGGAAGTGGGAATGGACGAAACCATCGTGGTGACACGCAGCAACAAGCGGGCGAACGTTTTTAACCAAGGTATCAGAAACACGGTGCTTGGCCGCGAAGAACTGCTTACCACGGGCGATTTGCTGATGGTGGTGAAGAACAATTACCATTGGACGGAGAAAGAACGGAGCACTATTGGCTTTCTTGCCAATGGCGACAGGGCGCGCGTGCTGCGGGTGAGAAACGAACAAACGGCTCACGGCTTGCGCTTTGCCGATGTGTGGTTGCAGCTTACCGACTACGAGAACGAGGAGCTGCAAGTAACGGTTGTGCTAGATAGTTTGCTTTCTGAGTCGCCTGCGCTCACGGCTCAGCAAAACGAGGCACTATATAATAATGTGTTGAACGATTACGCTGATATTCCTTTGAAAGCCGATAGAATGAAGATGGTTAAAGGTGATGCTTTCTTCAACGCCTTGCAGGTGAAATTCGCTTACGCCGTTACTTGCCACAAGGCACAGGGCGGACAATGGGAACATGTGTTCCTTGACCAAGGCTATGTGCCAGAAGACACGTCGCGTTCTGATTACTTACATTGGCTGTACACGGCTTTCACACGAGCCAAAAGCAAACTGTTTTTGGTGAATTGGCCGAAGAATCAGGTGGAATAAACCTCCTCAACGCAGTCCATAACGGCTTTATCCCCAACCTCTCTCCAAAGTGAAAGGGGAATGATGTGCTTTCCCAATTGCGTTGTAAGGCCCAGATTGAAGGGTGGTTTGAGGGTTTCGAAATCGTGTTTGGCAAGTATGTTGGCTGTTGTAATTATGCTTGTTCAATACGTTTTTTTGCAACCAATGCAGTACAAGCTATCTTGTACTGCGAGTACAAGTGGCTTGTAGTCACACTACAAACTACTTGTAGCCACGCTACAAGCCGCTTGTAGTCGCACTACAAACCGCTTGTAGTGTCAGTCTTTGTAGCTAGTAGCCTCATAACCAAAGTTGGTAGTGACGCAAGTTGATGCTGACTGGTTAATAATTTAAGGAGTTCATTTTAGGAGTTATGGAGTTAAGGAGTTCATTTTAGGAGTTAAGGAGTTATGGAGTTAAGGAGTTAAGCCAAATGCCTTGTTGCGGAGTGGTTGCTGTTTTTAGGAGTTAAGGAGTTATGGAGTTAAGCCAAATGCCTTGATGGCGTTAGCCATTTTTTCACCTTTTCACCTTTAGGGGTTAAGGAGTTTGGAGTTGAGGAGTTAAGCCAAATGCCTTGTTGTCGTTAGCCATTTTTTCACCTTTTCACTCTTTCACCCTTTCACCTTTAGAGTTAAGCCAAATGCCTTGATGGCGTTAGCCATTTTTTCACCTTTTCACTCTTTCACCTTTTCACCCTTTCACCTTTAACACCCTCACTTCCGCATTTCCCATCTTCTCCACTTCGTGCATTTCCTTGTTGTAGAACACGCTTTGTATAGCCTTATTGATGATGCCGTGGCCCACGGCTAGCACCGTTTGGTTGGGGTAGCGTTGGGCAATCATGTCGAGAAAGAGGCGGGCGCGATGCTTGATGGCCGTTAGCGACTCCACATCTTCGGGCCAAACCTTGTCTTTTAAGCTAGGGATAAATGCGCCAGTGAAACCGCCCCAGTCGCGTTCGCGCAAGAGTGGGGTGGTGCAGAAAGGCTTGTTGTGGGGCGCAGCAATAATACTGCACGTGTGTTCGGCGCGTTGCAGGTCGCTACTTACAAAAGTGTCGATAGGTGTATCGCTAAGTTGGCGAGCCAACTTTTCGGCTTGTGCCACGCCCGTTTCGTTCAGCTCGCCTTGCGTTTGACCTTGAAGTATTTGGTTGGCGTTGGCCACAGTCTCGCCGTGGCGCACCAATAAAAGGGTTGTCATCTATTTAGTTTGTGAAGTTTTAATTTTTTATGAACATGTCAGTTTGGGGTGATAGTTTAGGCGTTTATGCCCAATTTGCGCATTATCCGTTTACAAGTTCGTGCGAGAAAGAGTTGCTTTCTACTTTTTCATCGGGCGTGTTCGGTTAGCCTAAGTGCCGACCATTGGATACCCCTTGCCGCAAACATCGCACAAAAGTAAACAAAAATATTGCACCGACAAAAGATAGTTTGTATTTTTGTAGTCGGGTAATGGAGCGTTCCAATACTTTTCGAGCAATGAGAAAACAACAGCAGCATATGCTTGCAGATAGTCTCTAAGTTGACAGAACCTGCCATATACCATCCAGGTGTATATAAAATAATGAGATATGAAGACAGTTCAAACAGCTTTTATCCGTGCCATCATCGCCGTTGTGGTGGGACTATTGCTAATTAAATACCGTGAAGACACGGTGACGTGGATAACCATTATCATCGGCGTGTTATTCATTATATCGGGCTTAATCTCGTGTATCGTCTACTTGGTGAACCGAAACGCCAAGCCTACGGCTGCTGTCGACGTAGAGGGAAGGCCCATTTCGCTAAACAAACCCACGTTCCCCGTAGTTGGTATTGGCAGTCTTGTGCTGGGCGTTGTATTGGCTGCGTTCCCCAACCTTGTGGTTAATTGGATGGTTTACATCTTCGGTGCCATTCTTATCTTCGGTGCCGTGGGGCAATATGTAACCTTGGCCGGTGTGGTTAAGCTCTCTAAACTGAGTCTTTATTTTTGGCTCATGCCCTCGTTCGTGTTTGTTGTGGGGCTCATTGCCCTCTTCAAACCCTCGTGGATAGCCTCTGCCCCCTTGCTCTTCCTTGGTTGGGCTATGGTGTTTTATGGCGTAGTGGAATGTGCCAACGCCTTTAAGATAATGAACATACATCGACAAGTGGCACGAATTGAGGCGCAACAGCAGGCCGAATGCGAGACGATGGAGGCCGATGCGGTGGAGGTTGGCACGCAAGATGAAACGGAAACTTCATCTGACTTGTCTGGCTTGTCTAAACAGTCTGACCTGTCTGACCAGTCCACAACGCCCACCAACAACACGCCCGAAGAGCAGGATAATCCCAACTTAGGCGCAGGAATTTAAGTCCTGTCGAAATTCTTTAAGTGATGGTTGAGCAAGCAGACAACACACCATTGCAGGCTGCGGAAGGCTGTCGCGTTCTGTTGGCTGGTGCAACGGGCTATTTGGGAAGTTTTGTATTGCACGAATTGCAACGGCGAAACTACTCAACGCGCGTTATTGTGCGCAATCCGTCGCGCATGCAATCGGTTTCGCCGAACGTTGATGTAAGGTTGGGAGAGGTTACGCAGGCCGACACTTTAAAGGGCGTTTGCGAAGATATAGACGTGGTGATAAGTACGGTAGGCATCACTCGGCAGAAGGACGGCATGACCTATATGGATGTTGATTTCCAGGCCAACGCCAACCATTGATGAGGCTAAACGCAGTGGAGTGAAACGTTTTATCTACGTTTCGGTGTTTAATGGCGCAAAGATGCGGCACTTGAAGATCTGCGATGCTAAGGAACGGTTGGGCGACTACCTGAAAAACTCTGGGTTAGATTATTGTATTGTTCGCCCAACGGGGTTCTTTTCTGACATGCGCGACTTTCTAAAGTTACCTAATAAAAAAATAACTGCGCCCAATGGGCGCAGCCATCTTTTCACCTTTTCACCCTTTCACCTTTTCACCTTTAAAAGGCGATGCGTTGCTCCCTTTACTTATAAAACTTGTTGAGTTTATCCATTGCCTTATTAAAGGCTCGCGTATCTAATCGGTAGTTAGATACGGGATTCATGCGCGCATCGTAAACATCCAGACCGCCTTCGGCATTCTTTTCCAAGATAGAGTCGCCGCCAATGATAAAGGCATAGTTCAGGTTACTGCCCACGATATGCCACTTACGCGAGCTCTTGTCGGTGAGAAGATGCCCCATACTATAATCGGAAACGGGGCTTTTAACGCCCAAATAGTTGTGCATCAGCGTAGGAACAATGTCGTAATGCGTGGTGCGATAGCTATGTTTCTGCGGCTTTGCACCAGGGAAGTGGCAAATTAACGGCACTCCGAGCTGCCATGCAGAGAAGTTACCGTTGTGTCCCCAGTAGTTCTTTTTGTTTTCATTGAACTCCTGTCCGTGGTCGCCAGAAAGTATAACGATGGTGTTATCAAGCATGCCGCGCTGTTCTAACGTCTGGAAAATCTTGCCCAACAAGATGTCGTCTTGATGGCAAGTGTTAAGGTAGAGGTTAAAAAAGGGCGTCGGGTCCATATCGTTATTTAGCTTGGTATAATCGGCATAGGGCCATGCAGGTGCAAAGGGAACATTGTGTTTGGCATCGAGTTCGAAGCTGTGCGGCAGGTCGAAAAAGACGAACGAGAAAAGCGGACGTTTGCTTTTAAGGCGCTCTGGCAACTCGCCAATGAAGTCGGAGCAGATGCGTTGGTCGCGTTCGAGCGACGTCTTGCCTGCCGTTTCCACCCTAATGCCCTTCACTTTACCAAACACCACCTTGGCAAAGTTGGGGTTGTATATGGGTGCCGAGGGATAAACACGTATGTCGTAACCCAGCTGTTGCAAGCGGTCGATGAACACCGGACTAAGCCTTGCAGCCTCGAAATCTTCCCAATAGTAGCATGTAAGACCGTAGAACAGGCCGAAAACACCACTGCGTGTGCCGTTGCTGGCACTGAGGTGATTGTCGAACCATTGCTGTTGTTGGGCCCATCGATAGGTGTTGGGCATACATTGGGGCGTTAGCGAACGTTTGTTCCACGAGTCGAGCAACACCAATACGATGTTGGGCAAGCTGTCGGGACGTTCGGTTTGCAAGGCCTTTATGGGGTAAACAAGGGTTCCGTTGCCGCCCTTTTGCAGCATACGCGTGTCTACGGGAGCTTTAAAGCCTAGGTTCGTCATGAACGAATAGGCCGTTGTGGGGAAGTAATAAGGCAAGAGTTTGGCGCTATGTACCACCGATGCCTGCGACATGAACGCGCCGTAGATATGCGTGAGGTGGGCAAAGAGGGTGCTACCAACCAGTGCACACACGGTGGCCACCACGTAGGCCTTGCCGCGTTTGCGCCAGACCCAACCCGAAAGCCAATAGGTACCATACACTACGCCAAGGAGCAGGAGGAAAAGACCCACTTCTTTGAGGTAGAGCCACGTGTCGAAGGTGAATATTTCGCCCGCACCAGGACCGAAAACCATGTTTAACACAAAGCCGTTGATGTGGAAACGATAGATGGCATACACCTGTGCATCGAGAAAAACGAGCAAAACCAGCAAGGCCACTAGCACAAAATGCACCACGCGGGCTATGCGCACACAGCCCGTACAGGCAATAAGCATATATATAAGGTATGGCGCAAGGGCCAAACATGCGGCATGCGACAGGCACGATGCAAAGAAAAAGAGATAACCTAAGGGCGACATGATGTCGAGCGTGTTGCTCGTAAACAACACAAAGAGAAACTGAAAGGTTAGCAACAATACCGTGGCCGAGAAGAAAAGAAAGCCACGTTTAAGGGCTGTGCGCAAGGTTTGGTTTTGCATTATCGTTTTGTTTGATGGCCCTTTGGGGCAGATATGCGCTGCCGTGGGGCTTAGTGGAATTTGCGTTTTCAGTAGTATATAAGGCTGGTTCTAAAAGTTCCACGCTACTTTTTAATGGTTGTTTACCGAGTAATGCTTTGGTGGATGTTTAGAACCAGCCTTAAATCTGTATTAATAGTAAAGCTAATCATTCCCCCTTTCCCTTGAAATGGGGTGGAGGAATGTGCCCATTTATTGGCAAGCCAGTTCCACGGCCTTGTCTACGGCCACAGAAATACCGTCGAGATTTTTGCCTCCTGCCGACGCATAATGAGGTTGTCCGCCGCCGCCACCTTGTATAAGCTTGGCGGCCTCGCGGATAATTTGGCCTGCGTTCAGTCCGTGTTCGCTCACCACATCGTCGCTGAACATGATGCTAAGCAAAGGCTTGTCGTTGGCTGTTGAGCCGACAACGCACACCAAGTGTTGAGGAATGGCCTCGCGAACCTTAAACACCAGGTTCTTGGCTTGTTCGGCATTGATGGGTAAAACAGCCTTAACCACTTTCAGTCCGTTTACGTTTTTGGCTTTCTCTACAAGGTTTTCTTTAAGTCTTTCGACGGCTTGTGCCGAGAATTTCTCAATCTCTTTGCGCATGGAGTCGTGTTCTTCCATGTACTTAGCGATAACTCCTTGCAGGTCTTTGGCGTTGTTAAAGAGGTTGCGAATGCCGCGAATGGTGTCTTCTAACACGTACATGGCCTCCTCACAACGCTTTCCTGTGAGGGCCTCTACACGGCGGATGCCGGCTGCCACGCTGCTTTCGCTAACGATTTTGAACATACCGATACGCCCTGTGCTGCGTGCATGGATGCCACCGCAGAACTCGCAGCTGGGTCCGAAACGCACAACGCGCACCGTATCGCCGTATTTCTCGCCGAACAAGGCCACTGCCCCCATCGCCTTAGCCTCTTCTAAGGGGGTGTTGCGGTGCTCGTCGAGTGGCAGATCTTGTCGAATAAGGTCGTTTACAAGGCGTTCCACCTCGCGAAGTTCTTCGTCTGTAACCTTTTG
>ERZ773083.2302-NODE-2302-length-11984-cov-2.793528_pt1 | contig 11984 bp, 8 predicted proteins | sample MGYA00511465_ERZ773083 | MGnify/ENA primary metagenome ERZ773083 (study PRJEB29015, sample SAMEA2738001) | human oral metagenome | biome: human oral; feature: human-associated habitat; material: dental | place: China | collected 2060 ... | reverse complement strand
TAGGCATGCCGCCAGCATTCATCCTGAGCCAGGATCAAACTCTCCATTAAAGGTCCTAAGACCTTGAATTTTAAATTTGAAAACTCAAATAAAATAAAACTGACGATGAAAGAAATGGATTCGTATGATTATAAAACCACACATATTACCATTTCAAATTGCACAACTGAATTGTTAAATTTCAATTTCCAAAAGCGCACAGTCATCTATATGTATGTCGCAGCTTTTGTATGTTCTAATAATAGTTTACTTAAACAAAACTGTCAATACATTTCTTGGACTTTTTTTACTTTTTTTGAAACTTTTTTCAATTATGCCTGTAAAAACGCCTTTCCCTTCTATAAACACACGATTTTTATCAATGTTGCAATAAAAATTCCAATCCAAAAACCCACAATTACTTCTGCCACCGTATGGCCTTCAACCACACGGAGTTTATTTAATCTGGTTCCTTCATTCTTATTCTTATCATCAATAATCTTATTTAATAGCTTGCCGTGCTCGCCAACCGAATAACGCACATTCGTTGCATCATATACAATAATTAATGTATTACATGCGGCTAACGCAAAAACCACTGAATTAAAACCACTAATATATCCAATTGTCATAGTCATCGCCATGAAGCTCGCGGTATGACCAGAGGGCATGCCACCAGACTTTACTGCATAATATATAACATCACGAATTGTAGTCTTACCACGCTTTTTAATAATAAAGAAAATCAGCTTTAAAGCTTGTGCTACAAACCAGCCCATAACAAATGCTAAAAAAACATAAAGGCTTTCCATAAATCCATTTTATCACATTATATTTATATATAAAATAACTATAGCCGTCGCGAGGACGGCTATAGCGTCTATTTTAAAAGTTATAGATATTAAGCTAAGGTAGCTATCATATCTATATTCTATAGGATATTATAGACATTTTTTAATGTACACTTTCTCTCAGTGTCGGCGATATTGTTGAGAGATTTTTCTTTCTTGAGAGAGCTACCGCCGATGTTCTATCTAATCTGAAATAGTTTCATGTTTTTTAGAACGTATTGAGAGAAAGATCTTGTGTAATATAGCACCGACAATCGTGCCTGCGATAAGCCATGTCCACCATTGGCTAAGGATATTAAATTCTTTTTTGACTTCACCGAGCTTAGGAATTTCAGTTGCTTCCTGATCAGTCTTTTCTTTATCCTCAGACTGTTCATCTTTTTCAACCTTTTCCTCCGCACTATCAGAAGAATCAATTTCCGTTGAATCAACACTGTTAGCTCCCGTGTTTTCTGTATCATCTTTTGGGTTCTCAGTAATACTCTGAGCTGTGACCACGCCTAGTGACTTTCTTGGTAGATTATTATATATGCTAGATTTTTCAACATTCTGAGTCTTTGGTTCAATCTCGGTTTTCTCTTTATTTTTCTCATCAGATTTATCTTCTGGCTCATTCTCTGATTCTGTAGTATTTTTAGTTTCCTCTGACTTACCTACTTCAATAGAGGTTTCATCCTCAGTTTTATTCTTCTCCTCTGGTTTTTCTGGCGTAACCGGCTTCTCTGGAGTCACTGGTTTTTCTGGCGTAACCGGTGGTTTTTCAGGAATTACTGGCTTCTCTGGGACCACTGGTTTCTCTGGCACCACTGGTTTTTCTGGAGTTACCGGCTTTTCAGGCGTAATTGGTTTTTCTGGAACTACCGGTTTTTCTGGCTCTACTGCATTTATGTCAGTATTTGCATACCCATCAACTTCCCTAGGTATCATACCAATGGTGTATTTTTTCTTTGGCGCCGCCACTGCCTTGTAGGATACATTACGCATCGTTTTTGACTGATCATATTTATCCACTACGCAGTTCCTCCCCTCAATCCAATGCAACAAACAGTCTTCCTTGAAATAAACACGCCCATTATAATAAGTATTATCATCAAGCTGCAATACAAATACAACATCGTTTGACCAGTCATAGAATAAATCAAAAGTTGGTCTAACCCAGAAATATCTGTCCTTCGATTCGTGGCGGTCTGATAGCCCCTCGTAGTCCGCCTTGCTTGCAAACATCTTTGTGGTCCATTCATTGTCAAAAGTAGTAGCTTCATATAAGCCCGAATTATCAATCGCAAATCCATACCACCTAATAGAAGCTACTCCGAGACGTTTTATTTTTCTATTCCCCAGCCAGTTTTTATCTACTGAAAACTCAATCTCACTATTTGTACGGTCAATCCTATCAAGACTCATTGCTAACTTACCATTCACAAATGGCATTGGCATATGCACATGACCTTCATAGCTAGGTGGCGCAATCTTCATTGGTGCTATTTCATAATCACCTTCCGGTGCGTTTGGATGTTCTGGATAAACTACCTTTTTACTGCCTTTATTTTCAGTACTCGTTGTTGTGGCCTTACCAAGTGCAGATATTGGAGATGCGAAGCTCAATGCCATCACGGCGCTTGTAGCCATTGTAATTGCGCCAATCCTCATTCTTGCACTAACCCGTTCTGTGGCAACTGTCGTGGCTTCTAATTGAACTTTTCTATTATGTTTACTCATTTGTTTTCCTCATTTAATTTTTCATTTGCCTGCACCATACCACCAAGTTCCAAAAATACGCAACCATAACAATTTTACTTTTTTAATTAACAGAGATAAAAATCTCATTTTTCCCTACTAGCATAAGCAGGATATTTTGGAGCATAAGCTATATATCAGCTAAAAAATCTATAAAAATTTACACTCAAAAAAATACAAAAAAACAACCACAAAAAATACTCCGTTTCCGGAGTATTTTTCTTAAGCTTTTATTCTTCCGATTCTTCAATATCGTCTTTTTCTTCAGGAAGCACGATTCCTAAGGAAGCTACCGTATCATCATCAGCAAGACGCATAATCCTCACCCCTTGCGTTGCACGTCCAAGTACTGGAATATCCTTCACGGCTACACGGATTGCTTGACCAAGGCTAGACATCATAATCACCTCTGATGCTTCTGGATCCAATGTATGTACTGCCACAATTGGACCAGTCTTTTCTGTCACAGAAGCCACTTTAATTCCTACGCCACCACGCTTATGAGTTGGGAAGTTCGACACTAGAGTTGCCTTTCCATATCCATTGGCAGAGACTGCAATCAAAGTCTGATTTGGATCAGTCACAACGTCCATGCCCACAACTTCATCCTTTGGTCTCAATCTAATGCCACGGACTCCCATTGCTGAGCGACCCATGGCCCTAACATCTTCCTCGTTAAAGCGAATTGCCTGACCAGCCGAAGTTGAGATAATAATATCGTCCTTGCCAGTTGTTGCCTTCACCCACTTCAACTCGTCTCCTGGATCCAATTTAATCGTTATCAAACCGTTTGAACGCACGTTCATGTAGTTCTTTGCGGCCGTCTTCTTAATCGTACCCTTCTTGGTTGCCATAAAGAGATAGCCAGTCTCTGGGTCAATTTCGTCATTATGCTTAATGATCTCAGTAATCTTCTCATCTGGATGCATGTTTAAAAGATTTACCGCAGCAGTCCCCTTTGCAGTTAGTGAAGCCTGTGGCACCTCATATGCCTTCATCCTAAAGATACGACCCTGTGAAGTAAAGAAGTATAGAAAATCATGTGAATTTGCAGTAATAATCTGAGAAATCACATCCTCTTCCTTAGTCGTCATTCCACGTTTTCCTTTTCCACCCCTGTTTTGACGACGAAAATCAGTCTGAGAAACCCGCTTAATGTAATTCTCAACAGTCAAAAGCACTACGCTTTCCTCTTCCGGAATCAACTCTTCCTCTGAGAATTTACCGAGTTCATGGTTAAAGATCTTACTACGACGCTTATCGCCATATTTCTCTTTCATCGCAAGAAGTTCATCTTTTACAACCGCAAGCACCTTTGCTTCGTCTGCCAAGATTTCCTCATATTTCGCAATCATCGCCATTAACTCTTGCAACTCAGCTTCAATCTTATCACGCTCAAGTCCTTGTAGGCGACGAAGCTGCATCGCCAAAATTGCTGCAGCCTGAATCTCTGATAGGCCAAACCTTTCCATCAAGCGTTTATCCGCATCATCATACGACTCGCGAATCGTCTTAATCACTTCGTCAATATTATCTAAAGCAATTTTCAAGCCTTCAAGAATGTGAGCACGCTCTTTTGCTTTTCTGAGGTCATATTCAGTACGTCGGCGAATTACTTTTTGGCGATGCTTAATAAACTCTGCCAAAATTTCTTTCAGCCCCATAATCCTTGGTTGAATTCCGTTCACAAGCGCCAGCACATTATAATGGAAGGTCGTCTGCAAATCAGTCATCTTATACAGTTGATTTAAGATCTTCTTTGGATAAGCATCCTTTTTAAGTTCCACTACCACTCGAATCTTACCACGAGCAGATTCATCTCTGGCATCCGCAATATGAGTCAATTTTTTATCCAATACAAGTTGTCGAACTTTTTCGATAAAAGATTCTTTACTCATTCCATAAGGTACCTCTGTCACCACGATATTGAAGCGTCCATTTTTACGCTCTTCAATATTTGCTACAGCACGAATTGTTACCGAACCTTTACCGGTTGCATAGGCCTGCTTCATTGGCGCACCGCCATAAACCTCCGCTCCAGTAGGAAAATCTGGACCCTTCACATGCTTCATCAAATCTTCTAGCGTTGCTTCAGGATTATCAATCAAGGCCACAGTTGCATCAACTACTTCCCCCAGGTTGTGTGGTGGAATATTTGTTGCCATACCAACTGCAATACCCATCTGTCCATTCAGAAGAATATTTGGCACCGCTGCAGGAAGGACTACAGGCTCCTTCTCTGTTCCATCGAAGTTGTCACGAAAGTCAACTGTCTCCTTCTCAATATCGGAGAGAAGCTCGGCTCCCACCTTGTCCATACGAGCCTCGGTGTAACGAGAGGCCGCTGGATCATCTCCATCCATTGAACCAAAGTTACCCTGACCTTCCACTAGCGTATAACGCATCTTCCAAGGTTGTGCCAAGTTCACCATTGCATCATAAATTGATGAATCACCGTGTGGGTGATATTTACCCATTACTTCACCAACGATACGCGCTGACTTTACTGTTGCATGTGGTGCTTTCCAACCATTTTTATACATCGCATAAAGAATTCGACGATGCACTGGCTTCAGACCATCTCTCACATCTGGAAGAGCACGATCAATAATCACCGACATTGAGTAACGTAAGAAGGAATCCTCCATTACATTCTCGACCGTCAATTCCTCAATCCCATCTTCAGCGCGTCTGGCAGTTAGTCCACCAATATGAACATCCTCATCATCAACTTCTACTTCACTAGCTTCATCTTCGTCAGCTTCCAGTCTTTTTTCCTTCAAATCTGGAATTTTCCCCATCGTCTCGTCTACGCCTTTTTCGTCCGCCGCATCTGGTACGCCACCATTCTTGCTGACTTTCTCATTGTCTAGATTCTCTGGATTATTTATATTATCTTTCATCATCGTTCCTTTCTAGACTAGAAGTCCAAATCATCAATTTTAACGGTTGAAGCTCTCGACTGAATAAAGTTTTTACGCAACTCCACTTCCTGCCCCATCAGCTTTGTAAAGATTGCATCTGCCTTTTCTGCATCTTCAATATTTACTCTTACCAGGACGCGATTATCTGGATTCATTGTTGTATCCCAAAGCTGTTGAGCGTTCATCTCGCCAAGACCCTTAAAGCGCTGCTGTGCGGTATATCCAGCCTGCTTAAATCTCTCATCCTCAGGATTAATCTTTAATCCTTCTTTTTTACGCTCCTCAATTTTCGAAGCAATCTTTGCCTCTAACGCCTCTTCATCATAGATATAGTCAATCTTCCTATTCGATCCAGTACCCTTAATCAGACCAAATAGCGGTGGCTTTGCAAGATAAACATGTCCACCCTTTACCACCTCTGGCATATAGCGGAAGAAGAAAGTAAGCAGCAACGTCGAAATATGCGCACCATCGACATCAGCATCGGTCATAAATACGATCTTATAATAGCGTAAGCCAGATAGATCAAATTGATCGCCGATTCCTACACCTAGAGCCTTAATTAGGGAGACTAGCTCCGCATTAGCATACATTTTATCCAATCTGGCACGTTCAGTATTCAAAACTTTACCACGTAGTGGCAAGATTGCCTGAATCTTCGAATTACGGCCTTCCTTTGCGGAACCTGCAGCTGAGTTACCCTCGACGATAAATAATTCACACTCCGTACGGTCTCTTGATGAACAGTCTGCCAATTTTGAAGGTAGGTTCAGCCCCTCAAATGCACCTTTACGAATAACATTATCACGTGCCGCTCTTGCCGCCTTTCGCGCACGTGCTGCCAAAGTAGCTTTTCCAACAATCTTCTTGGCAATTGCTGGATTTTCCTCAAGATAATAGCCAAAATATTCAGACATTACCTTATCGACATAGCCGCGCACCTCAGGGTTGCCAAGCTTATTCTTTGTCTGTCCTTCAAATTCTGGATTCGGAATCTTTACCGAAATTACAGCGGTCAAACCTTCCTTGATGTCATCACCAGTCAGATTATCTTCCTTCTCTTTCAATAGGTTATTTCGCCTTGCGTAGTCATTAATCGTACGATTTAATGCCGTCCTAAATCCAACCACATGCGTACCACCTTCAGGCGTTAACACGTTATTTGCAAATGGCTTCATCGTCTCTGCATAAGTGTCGTTGTATTGTACTGCAATTTCAACCTCTGCCTCTTCAATCTGCTTATCAACATAGAAGATATCATCAGAAAGTACTTCCTTGCTTTCATTCAAGCGCTTCACATAACTCTTGATTCCACCCTCAAAATAGAATGACTCCTTTTCACCAGTCCTCTCATCAAAAACTGAAATCAAAATACCTTTCGTAAGATAAGCTTGATGTCTCGCATAATGTGAAACCCAATCATAGTCAAAGGTCGTTGTTTCTTTAAAAATTGTTGGATCAGGATAAAAAGTAATGCAGGTACCCTGTTTATCGGTCTTCTTTGAAGCGTCAAGCGCCATGGTTGGCTTACCAGTTTCAAACTCAATGTGATGAACCTTCTTGTCACGATAAACTTCAGCAATCATTTTTGTCGACAGCGCATTCACTACGGAAGAACCCACACCGTGAAGGCCTGAAGAAACTTTATATCCACCACCACCGAATTTACCACCGGCATGTAGCACAGTTAGAACGGTTTCAAGTGTAGATTTATGAGTTTTTGGATGAATATCCACAGGGATACCACGACCATTATCCTCGACTTTCACACCACCATCCTGCTGCAAAGTAATCATTACCTTTGTCGCATATCCCGCAATTGCCTCATCAATAGAGTTATCGGCAATCTCTTTTACTAGATGATGAAGTCCATCATACCCAGTTGAACCAATATACATACCAGGACGCACACGAACTGGCTCTAACCCCTCTAGAACTTGAATTTCAGAACTGTCGTACTCTTCAACTTTTTGTTTTTCAGCCATCAAACAAATACCTCATTAAGTTTTTATCGCTGATACCTAAGACTCACTTACTAAACCGTTCACCTCACTCGATATCTGTTTCTAGTTTACTCCGAGCGCTTATGGCTGTCAAGATAAACCGCCCTTCAGACGCATTCTCAGCCGTTTTAAGCCCACTTATTGCGTTTATGGCTATATTTATATATTCAGAGCAAATTTAAGCCATTTTTAAGCACTATCGTAAACTAATCATATTGCCGGACTGAGTATTGCCGCTGTTCCCATGACGAAGATTTAATCCCTGATTTAAGCTATTCTGACCCGCATTTTGGTTAGTATTATTCTGAGATATGCTAAGATCCTCATTAGTTTCATTTGACATCCTTGCAGAATCCTCATTAGCTTCATTTGACATTCTTGCAAGCTCCGCATCGATCTCCTCAAGGGTTAATTCTCGCTCAGGTGTATTAGCACTCCCAGCTCGCTGCTGCTGGATTAAGCGCTCGGCTTCTCTTGAGCCTGGAATCGCCTGATCTGCAGGAACTCTAGCCACCCCAAGATCAATCCCTATTCCATTCTCATTCTCAACAAAATCACCGCCAGCTAAACCTTGATCGTCATCTTCCCCTTCATTAACACTTAATCTCTGATCAATCTCTTTATCCACTTCCGCCCCCGGACGACCATATTTCTTTGCAGAGTATTCCCTGAGCGATTCAAACACATTGCGATCTTCCTTCCCGATTGGCGCTAACAGCTCCATCGTGAATGGCGAAGACGGCATACCATTCATCAAGACCGTTGTAATAGCATGATAATTTGGCTGTTTATGTAAATCTTCAGCCTTAAAAACTGGCGTAAATACCTTTTCAAGCATTTCTGCATCCGTTACACCAACACGGCCAGCCACAATCGTACCTACGTTACCTAATACACCTTCTCGAATCTTATCAGTCAACTGCGTCATAAACTGGTTTGCCACAATCAAATTCAGGCGGAATTTCCTAGCCTCAGAGAGAATTGACTCAAATGACTCGGTTGAAAAGTTCTGGAACTCATCCACAAATAGACAAAAATCTTTACGATCCTTCTCTGGTGTATCCACACGTGACATGGCGGCAGTCTGGAATTTCATTACAAAAATCATACCAAGAAGTTTTGAGTTAAGCTCACCAAGTTTACCCTTCGAAAGGTTAACTAATAAAATCTTCTGCTGATCCATGATTTCACGGATATTAAAGCCCGATTTTACCTGACCAAGTACCCGCTTCATCATCGTATTCTGCTTAAACGGACTCCATTTTGAAGCAAACCACGTAATTACTTCACCTGCATCATTTGACTTCTGTGAAGCTGGAAACTCCTTAGTCCAGTAATCGTACAGATCTCTATCTGTTACATACTTCAATTTATCCATCACCAAGTCTGCGTTAATAAAAGGACTTGGAATATCCAAGAAGGTCGCCCCCTTCGGATCGCTCATCAAAAGTAGCGCCGCATTCCTAAACATCTGCTCACCGCGCGGACCAAAAATACCAGTATGCCCAGGGTCATAAAGTGAGTAAAGCATATTAATCCCCTCTTGTACGATAAAATCTTTCTCTTCAGGCGTCTTTGCCTCCAACATGTTCATTCCAATTGGGAATTCCATATCTGAAGGATCAAAATAAATCACATCATCAATTCGATCCTCTGGTACCATTGAAAGCAGTTCTTCCGTTACGTCTCCATGAGGATCAATAAAACAAAAACCCTTCCCAGCTAGCATATCCTGGTATGCAATGTTCTTCAAAAATACAGATTTACCCATACCAGAAGCACCAATTACGTACATGTGTCGCCTGCGATCATTAACACTTAGTCTAATCTCTTTTGTTGCGCCACGATAAACGTTATTTCCGATCAAAACACCATCAGTAATTAACGCAGTTGGGCCATCAACCTGCTTTGTCATCTGTCTCTCAACACCACTTGATGGGATCGAGGCTTGTGATGGCAGATGAAAAATCGATGCAAGTTCCAGAGTATTTAGAACAATTTTTTTATTCGAGACTGGGAAAAACCTAAAAATGTAGTCTGTTACCAGCTGATCAACTTTTTTGTTCAAATCATACTTAAAACCATTCGAATTTGGCGAATCAAACTGGGAGAATGCTGCAACCACACCACCAACCAACCCTTCACTACGCGCCTTTGAGCTTGAATGTGCAACAATTCGAATTAAACACTCAAAAGCTGGGTATTTCGACTTATTATCAATTGCTTGAATTTCTTCTTGTTTCTTCTGGGTTAATTCTTCTTTTTCTTGTTCATTCTTATCATATTTGTGTTCATCTGGAACTTCAAATGGAGCTTTGAGTATATCTAAAAATAAATTTAGTACTCGGAGCGGTAAATAAGTGCCACCACTTCCCCAACTTTTCTTACCAGATTTAATATTCTTAATTTTTTGTTCTGCATTTTTTGTCCAACTAGAAGGTAGTGGTCTAAACATGACCTGAAGCCCCATCCCCTCGCCCTTTTTTACCTTTGAAAACGCGTTAAGTAGAGCAAGTTGTGCATCCCACTTCATATCCTGGAAGGTCATAATTGGATATTCGACCTCTTTTTTCATCACCAGTTCGCCACCAGAAACCGTATTTTCAACGCCTAGTCCAGCCATCTGCGCATTAGCCACCTCGTCCATTCCGTCACTGCTAAAAATGTCCTCCACGTCGGTTTCTTCCAACCTAGCCGTAGGATAGGATGTCAAAACTGCTTGCTTAACAGTCTCAGTTAGAACGGCCGGCACCACTGCATAATATTTAACAAAACCATCAACTGCCACAATCTCAAATGAAAAATATTTCTGTCCATACACATGCGTCTTAATTCCCTCCTTCTTCAAAGTTGAGGAAATAATCGTATACATAATTGTTGCCTGCGAGATCGCCTCATCGTTAACGTCACGCTCGTCACGACCACCACCTTGAATATCATCTGTTGATGGAGGCAAATGAATTAACATAGGGATTAATTTTAGTGAACGCTCATATTCCTTTGCCTTACGTTTTTTTCTTAAAAATCTCACCGTCACAACGGTTATTACCAAAAGAATTACAAAAAAAGCTAATATCCCCACACCCATACCTAGGCTCATTTTTTTCTGGACCATCCTATTTATTCCGGGTTGCGCTATTTCCGCAGTCTTATTATTCACCTTGTTCTCGGATGTAGAATTATTTTGTTCAACTTCATCATTGGTTCGATGGTCTCCACCCTGGATCAATTCTTCTATTCGATTTCCGTTCATTTTTCTTTCCTACCCATTTCCTTGTCCCAATATTCGACCATACCTATCTTTCAAAAATCTTGCTTTGAGCACACGCATCCCTTTATATTTATTCACGGGATCTTTTATAGCAATCACTGAGTCCACTGCCTTCACGAATTCCGGTTCCAAGCCATCGATATCTTTCGCCTTTGGCAAATCAGTTCCCAAAATGTCTTCTTTTTTATCTGTACGTAAAGTTTCTGATGTAACCACCTCGCCTAATGGCGCTGTCCCCACACTCGGCTGCTGCTGAAAGTCCATTGCATTAATACTGGCATTTCCCAAAATTGCAGTATTTCCATAAGCATCTTTCGTCAATTCATCTACACGATCCGCATTTTCAGAAAATTGTTCAACTTTTTGTTCAATATTTTGCTCTAAAGAATTCTCGATCTTAGTTAATGCTGGATCTAAATTTTTGTACTCAGGGTTATAATTTGGCGCCTCAAAATTATTCCATTGCCCCATCATTTGACCTGGCCCAACATTACCATTATCCATACAATTATTTTATCATATCCGTTTTAAGTTTCGTTAATTTTACTAAACAAAAAAACATTCAAGCTAACCAAAAATAGTGGCCCCGCCACTAAGATCACTGGATTCCTTACCCCAGATGCGATTAACACCAACACGGTGATTGGTAATATCGCAATAATTCCAGATTTTATATAATCCTTTTTTATCATATTTTTCCTTGAGAAGAATATCCTCACGAAAAAATGCATAAAAAAAGTTACCGCCCCAAACGACAAAAAGTAGACCATTACAAAGAAAAATAATATTCCAACTGGTCCAATTATTGCTGGTGATGTCAAAAACAAAATAGCTAAAATAATAGCAAATACAATCAGCGACAAAATAAGAATAAGCCGATTAATCATAAAAATATTATACGCTATTTTATGTAAAATAATTGTTCAAAACCCTAAAAAGTAAAATAACCACCACCTCTTCATTACGAAAACCTCTTTATATATTTCCGTTAATCTAGAAATAAACAGCAATAGAAAACTCGAATTAGTCATAAACTGTGTTTATATTATTCTCGAGTGATCCCCCATCCATATCTGTAAATCACTTCAGGGCTCATTTTAAGCAATAATGTACAATTGTTTTAGCAATAAATAACTGATGCTCATTGGATTCTAGAAATCGCTATAGAAATATGCGACAGCCTCAACCATCATATATAATTTTCTATCGATTTTATTAA
>ERZ773083.2297-NODE-2297-length-12006-cov-6.193540_pt1 | contig 12006 bp, 8 predicted proteins | sample MGYA00511465_ERZ773083 | MGnify/ENA primary metagenome ERZ773083 (study PRJEB29015, sample SAMEA2738001) | human oral metagenome | biome: human oral; feature: human-associated habitat; material: dental | place: China | collected 2060 ... | reverse complement strand
TCAAGGGGATCAGCCTCACCATCCAAAAGGGCGAGACCATCGCCATCATCGGCGGATCGGGCTCCGGCAAGTCCACCCTGCTGCGCCTCATGATCGGACTGGATCGCCCCACCTCGGGCGAGATATACCTCGGCGGCGACAATATTGCCGCGATGAGTGAGGACGCACTCGACCGCGTGCGTCTGCGCATGGGCATGGTATTCCAGTACTCTGCACTCTTTGACTCGATGAGCGTCGGGGAGAACGTCGCTTTTGGTCTGCGGGAACATACGACAAAGAGCGAGGATGAGATTCAACGTATTGTGGCGGAAAAACTTGCGCTTGTCGGGCTGCCCGACGCGGCAGCGATGATGCCGCAGGAGCTCTCGGGCGGCATGAAAAAGCGCGTGGGGCTTGCGCGTGCGATTGCGACCGATCCAGAGATCATCTTTTACGATGAACCGAGCTCGGGACTGGATCCCATCATGACGGCAAAGATTGACGAACTGATTATTGATATGCAGCGAAAACTCGATGTGACCTCGATTGTCGTCACACACGATATGGCGAGTGCGAGCCGCATTGCCGATCGCATCGCCATGATTTACGACGGGCAGCTCATCGCCGTCGATACGGCGGAGCGATTTCAGGATATCAAGGATGAGCGCGTACAGGCATTCTTCCGTACGCTGCACCATCGCAGGGAGGTTGGGGCATGAGCGCAGAGGCAAAGGTCGGAGCATTTACACTCGGGGGGACGGCACTTCTGATCGCCGTCGTCATGTTCTTTGGAGGTCTGCGTCTTGGCGGAAGTCAGGACTATATGCTCTATGCGGGATTTGGCCGCGCCATCGGACTCAACCCCGAGGCGCAGGTGCTTCTCTCGGGCGTTCCCGTCGGGCAGGTCGAGGAGATCGTGAGCGATGGGCTGGGGGTTACTGTCTCCATGCGAATTCGGGACGGCGTGAAGATTCCGCGCGGCTCTTCCGTCACCATTGGGCAGCCCGGCATCATGGGGGATAAATTCGTCATCATCACACCCTCGTCCAATGTCGATTTTTACGCGAATGGAGACTATCTCTACGGCGAGAACGAGATGGGCATGGACACGATGTTTACCGAACTGAACAAGATGATTATTCAAGTCGAGGCAATGCTCACTTCCATCAACAACATTGTCGGTGCCCCCGGCTTTCAGACCTCGATGGTCCAGCTCGTTGTCAACATGGAGCAGATGACCGCCCACCTCGACGGTCTGACAGCGACACTGGAGCAGATGGCGAACGAGAACCGCGGCGACCTGCATGCCATGCTCGCAAATATGAACGCGATGTCGGCGAATCTCGCGCAGACCACCGCGAGCGTCGAGCGCATCATGGCGAATCTTGAGACTGTCGGCGCAGACCCGCAGACAGCGGAGAATCTCAGAAAGACGCTTGAAAACATCACCGCCTCCTCCGAGCGTATCCTGCACATTGCCGAGGGTATCGAGGCGGTCGCGGGGGACAAGCAGACACAGGAGGACGCGCGCGCACTCATCCACAATGCACGTACGATGACAGACAAGGCGGGCGGGCTCATGGGGCGGCTGCAGAACGTCAAGGTTACGCCGAAAGTAGATGCGATGTACAGCGGCAAGTCGGATGACTGGCGCACAAACTTCAACCTTGATGTCGGCGAAAAACAGGGCATGTACGCGACGTTTGGCGTGGACGACATCGGCGGAGGCGACAAGTTCAACGCGCAGGTCGGCAAGCGCGGCACAGCCTTCGGCGCGCGTGCGGGGGTTGTCGCGGGTGCAGCGGGGGTCGGCGTGGATGCCTATGCGGGTGAGAAATTCAAAATCTCCGCCGATGCCTACGATCCGAATGACTTTACCCTGCGGCTGCGTGCGCAGTATCAGCTGAAGGACAGCACCTATCTCTTCGGCGAGTGGAACGATGTGAACGACAGCAAACACCGTGCGTTTTATACGGGGATACGGCAGGAATTTTAATTGACGGACGGTAGAATATATGTATAATATAATTATAGGTATGTATGTCACTTGGGATGAAGAGAAAAATCGCTCCAATCAAAAGAAACACGGCGTATCTTTTGAAGAAGCGGAGACAGTGTTTTACGATGATGATTCCGTTTTGTTTGATGATCCTGATCACTCCTTTGGGGAGGAGCGGTTTCTTATCATTGGCATAACGAGCACAGAAAAACTCTGTATCGTTAGTCACTGCTACCGTGATGGCAACAAAGTCTTACGGATTATTTCAGCGAGAAAAGCAACGAAGCATGAGCAGAATATCTATTGGAATAACTTGGTAGGGAGGTTATGAATATGAGAGACGAATATGATATTATGAGCCTAAATCCGCGAAAAAACCCCTACACCAAACGGCTCAGGAGACAAATCACAATCAACATCAACAATGAAACCGTGGCATATTTCAAGGCGCAGTCCGAGGAAGTCGGCATTCCCTATCAGACACTCATCAACCTGTATCTGTCTGACTGTGCGGCGCACGGAAGAAAACTTAATCTATCATGGCAGTAAAATCAGCCTCATGAAACATCATTTTGTTTCATGAGGCTGTCATTCTATAGATATATGACAGCGGAATCACTGTTTTTTATTGATTAAACTGCGGCTTGCGCCCTTCCAAAAATGCCGTCACCGCCTCACGGTGATCGGTGGACGCGCCCGCTCGTGCGAGGTTCTCCGCCTCGAGGCGGCTGTATGCCATGTAGTCGTGGTAGAACACCTCATAGTAGAGCTGCTTTTGCATCGCGAGTGCGCCGAGCGGGCGGCGCAGCAGCTTCGCAGCAAAGGTATGCGTTTCCTCTGCGAGCTTCCCATCGGGGGCGAGCCGCGTCGCAAGCCCCAGACGCAGTGCCTCCTCACCGTAGACGGGAGCACTCAGCGCCATGAGCTCAATCGTCCGTGCAAGCCCGACGATCTGTTTCAAATGATAGATGCAGCCCGTATCACCGGGGAGCGCGACATTCGAGAACGCCGTAAGCAGACAGCTCTTCTCCGTCATGATGCGGAAGTCCGCACCGAGCGCAATCCCGCAGCCCGCACCTGCGGCAGCACCGTTCACCATTGCGATCACAGGCTTTGAGCACTTGCGCAGCGCGAGCGATGCCTGTCCCGTCAGGATGGAGAGATCATAGCTGATGAAGTCGAACGATGCCATCTCCTTGATATCACCGCCGGCGGAGAAGTTCTTGCCCGCGCCCGTGACGATGAAAACCTTCACCGCATCGTCTGCGTCACAGTGTTCCACCGCGCTGATCAGATCGCGGAACATCGGCGCATTCAGTGCATTGTTCGAGGCAGGGCGGTCGATCGTAATCGTCGCAATGCCGTCCTGAACGGATAACTTGATATGCTCGTACATGGAAACCTCCTTGCGGTAGATGCTGTCCTTCAAACATAGGACAAGAAGTTTTCGAAAAATTATGTCTCACCTTATGGTACCGCAATTTTTCCCGCAGCACAAGCGGAAATTATCGTGCATAAATACCTTCTCCATTGTCGGAGGTGCACTCGAGGAGGCGGCGTTGTGTTCGCTGCGTATGCTTTGCTCCGGTCACCTAACAATAAATTTATTTGAAAAAAGCCTGTGGAACTGATACAATGAAAGTGTCTGTCAATACGATTTCATGGTGTTGACTATCTTTGGAGCAGGCCTCCGTTCGGGTGATTCCTTGGCGGACGAGGAGGAAATGGTTTTGAAAAATAGGGGATATTTTGCCGGACGCCTTGTACGGACGTTGGCTCTTACTGCTGCCGTTGGTCTTTTTGCGGCGCCTGTTTCGGCGGAGACGATGCAGGTGGATCTCGCACGCTCGGTACAGATGGCACTCGAGAACAACCGCACGATCAAAGAGGCGCTGACGGATGTAGATGCGGCGCACGCCTCGCTTGCACAGGCGAATCGCTCAATGGGGCCGACGCTGACGTGGTCGACGACAGCGAACCGTGTCGGCGGTAAGGCTTACGAGAGCTCAGGAGTCAAATACAACTACGGCAATACAGGCACGATCTCGATGCCGGTCTATAGTGCGGCGCTCAATGCGCAGCGGAAGGCGGCCCGCTACGGGCTGAACGCGGCAGATTTTGCGCTCGAACAGACGAAACAGACGATCCGCCTGACGGCGACGGTGGATTATTTCAATATCCTGCAGGCGCGCAATCTGGTGAAGGTACGTGAAAATACGGTGGCGACGCTGCAGACGCATCTTGCGGATGTGAACGCGCAATTCCGTGTCGGTACGGTTGCACGCGCGGATGTGCTCGCCTCCGAGGTGGAGCTGGCGAATGCACAGCAGAATCTGACGACGGCGAAGAACAACTATGAGGTTGCCGTTGCGACGCTGAACAATGTGATTGGTGTACCGACCGATACGACGCTCACGATCAACGATGAGCTGCGCTATACGGACTATGTGCTCACACTCGAGGACTGCACGGACTACGGGCTTCTCTATCGCGCGGACGGTGCGGTCGCGTTCTATGCGGTGAAGCAGGCTGAGGCGGGGGTGCGTACGGCGCAGGCCGGCTACCATCCGACGGTGAATGCGTCGGCAACGCGTTCGATCGCAGGGGAACGTCCCTTCAAGGATGACCATGTGAGCAGCGATACATGGGCCGCGGGAATCAGTGCATCGTGGAATATCTTCGACAACGGGGTGACGGCGGCGCAGGTGGATGCGGCAAAGGCAAGGCTGCGCAAGGCAGAGGAGGCACTCGCTGCGACGGATGAGAAGATTCGCCTCGATGTGCATACGGCGTATCTGAATCTGCGTGCGGCGGAGCAGAACATCAAGACGTCGGAAACTGCAGTCAAGCAGGCGGAAGAGGACTATAATATCGCCCGTGTCCGCTACAATGCGGGCGTGGGGACGAATCTTGAGGTCATGCGCGCGTCGGACAACCTGACGACAGTGCGTATGAACTACTCGACAGCGCTCTATACGTATAATACGAGCAAGGCAAGCCTCGACAATGCGATGGGGGTGCCCGTCGATCTCGATACCGAGCGCTACCGTGCGGCAGAGGAAGTGGGAAAACGCGCCCCTGCTGCCCGTGCAGAGGCACAGCTGCACGATGATGCGATCTTTGAAACACCGAAGGGGGCCGAGGTGCGTCCCGCTCCTGCGCACGCACCGGTGGATGCCGCGATGATTGCGGCAGCGCGTGTGCAGGCGGCAAATGCTGCCTATGAGGCGAAGATGAACAAATAAGAGGTTTTCTATGAGACGGAGAGCGTATATCGGGATTGCTGTAGCCGCGGCAATCCTCGTCTGCGCAGCAGTGCTCATTCACATTGTGCGCGCTCAGGCGTTCATGACCGAGGCAGGTCGGATGGCTGAGAGTCTCGCAGCAGAGAAGTTGGGAACAACGGTGCACATCGGTGCAGTGGAGATCCGTTCTCTGCATGAACTGAAGCTGGATGATATTGTGATTTATGATAGGCAGGCGAAGGCTGTCCTCCGTGCCGATGAGGCGCGGGTGACGCTTCGTCTGCTTTCTTTGCTTTCAGCACCGGAAACCTCGGTTGATGAAATTCTGCTCACGGGTGCGCACGCGGAGATTGTGCAGCGTGTAGATGGAACGTGGAACTACAGTGATCTTGGCAGGGATGATGCGGAGCCGAGCAGTTTCGAGGGGCGTATCCGTATGGAGGGGGCGACGGCGACCGTCACTGCAGGTGAGCGTACCTATGAACTGGACGGCATTACAGGTGCCGTAGATGTTGATCGCAGCGATGTGTCCTATGATCTCACGGGCGTGCTTGCAGGAGTTCCTCTGCATGTGCGCGGTACCTACGTCGGCGGGACACAGGAACTGTATCTGGCAGCGGAGGATGCAGAGCTCACACCGCTGCTCAAATTTCTGCCCGAGGGAGCCCTGCCCGAGGAGGTGCAGGTTCATCGTGTGCATGCGGGTCATGTGGGGCTGAAGCTCCGCCGCACAGACGGTGTGCTGACGCTGGATGGACGTGTGGACAGCGCACAGGGAGCAGCGAATATTTACGGAACGGAGACACAGCTGAAAAGCTCTGCACTCACGTTCAACGAGCGCTCTCTCTTCCTCGCCGCCACAGCGGAGGCGGCGGGGCAGACAGCGCGTGTCGACGGCACAATCCGCTTCGACACGGATGCGCCCTATCTTGATCTCACTTTGCGTGCAAAGGATTTTGCCGTGGATCAAATTCTCCCGAGCAGCTCATACGTGGGGGCTGTGACGGCGGATGTGCATGTGACGGGGACGTTTGCGGCGCCGATGGCCGAGGGGCATCTCTCGGCGGCGGAGGGGGCCGTCGATGACGTATCTTTCCGCGCGGCGTCCGCGGATGTTTCCTATGCGGATGGGACCATTTCGTTCCATGATCTGACGTCGGAGATCTTTGACGGCAAGCTCTCGGGCGCGGGTGTCTTTGACACAAGAGACCAATCCTATACGGCGCATCTCACGGCGGACGGCATTCGGCTCGCGGGGCTGCGTGCGCTTTCGGCAGCCATGCCCGAGGATCTCGACGGCGCACTGCGCGCCGATTTTGGCATACACGGACAGGGGGCGGATGCACCTACGGTCTACGGCAGTGCGGAGATGCTCAACGGCAGCTATCGTATGATTCCCGTGGAACATGCGAATGCGTCCTTTATCCTCCGAGGGAGCGATCTGACGATTGACTTCCTCAGCATGAAGCTCCCCAATGGAACGGAGCTCGGCGTCGAGGGGAAGGTTATGGGCGGTTCTGCGCTCGACCTGCGTTTCTACGGTGCACATGCGGATCTCTCCCTGCTCAATCGCTTGGATGGGCGTCTCCATTTCTCGGGGCTGTCGGATTTCACGGGGCAGGTGCACGGCGACATGCACGATCCGCACGTTGAGATGAGCGTCTCGGCGATGAATGGGGATCTCCTGTATCAGCCGTTCGACAGTCTGCTCTTTCGTGCGGAGGGATCGCTCTCGGGCATCGGCATCCACGATTTCTCGATGGAGCGCGGTGGGCGTGAGGTATGGCTCGTGAATGGAACCATTGGTTTCGCGGGTGAGCGGCGCATCGACCTTCAGATCGATACGATGGGTGCACGCATGGAGGATGTGGCGGCGCTTGTCGCGCCGGATCAGCCGATTACGGGCAACATCGACAACATCATAAAGTTCACGGGGACGCTCGACAACCCGCACGCGGTCGGCTATGTTCACTTCTATCGCGGCAGCTATGCGGGCGCTATTCTCTCGGGTATGGACGGCGACTACTTCCTCGATAACGGCATCATCCGCGTGCAGGTGTTCCACATCTATTCGCCGATGGTGGATATGGTTCTGAACGGTACGATTAACACGCTCGGCCTCCTCGACTTCGATGCAGAGGTGCGTGATCTCGATATGAAGCGCTTCGAGCACAAACTGCCCTACGAGGTCTCCGGCCACGGCGTCTTTAACGGAAAGGTCGGCGGGACAATCTCCCGTCCGATTTTCCGTGGGGAGCTGAAAGCGGATACGATTGTGATGAACGGGGTAGAGCTGAGGGAGATCCACAGCTTTGCCCACTATGAAAACGGCATCATCGAGCTGGACGAGACGGGGTTCCGTCAGGGGACGGACGGTTCTGTGACGGCGCGCCTGCACTACGATACGGCGACGCGTGCGCTGCGCGGGACGATGAATATTGACCGGATGGATGTGCAGGCACTCCTTGCGCTCGCAAACCAGAAGGAGGATCGTCTCACCGGGCAGATCACGAGTGTGGTACGTCTGGGCGGCACGCTCGACAATCCGTCGATTTCGCTGACGGGCGAAATCGCGGAGGGGTCGCTTGCATCCTATCCCGTGCGTGATGTTGCACTCGATGTCACACTCGCGGACCGCGTGTTGACCGTGCGAAAGCTCGCAGGTGAGCAGGGAGGCGGTTCGTTCTCCGCCGTCGGCACAGTGGATTTCGACGGCCTCGCGAATGTGGACGTCACAGGGACGGACATTGCTCTCGGGATCTTCACGCGCTTTGCGGGGGTGGAGGAGGATGTGACGGGGACGACATCGCTGACCCTGCACATCGGCGGCCATACGCAGAACCCGGAAGCCGATCTGAGGATGATGGCGAAGAATGGCGGCGCACGCGGGGCATCGTTCGATGAGCTGACAGGCGAGGCGCAGCTGCGCTCCTCCATCATCCATCTGAACAATCTCACGGTGACGAAGTATATCGACGGCATCGCTTATGCGGCGAGCGCCCATGGGACACTCCCCCTGCGTGCACTCACGGCGGAGCGCAGCGAAAATCTGAGTGCCTACGAGGAGATCAATCTGACGATCGCGCTTGACAATGCGGACCTCTCCTTGCTGCCGGTCTTCTCCGATCATGTGGAGTGGGCTCTTGGACGTACGGAGGGCAGCCTGAAGCTGCACGGAACCCTCGCCGCCCCGCGTCTGGACGGGACGGTGCGCGTTACGGGCGGTGCACTAAAGGTCAAGTATCTCGAGAATCCGGTGACGGATATGCAGATTCAGATCGATGCTCTTGGCGACAGCGTTGTCGTGCGTTCCTGTACGGGACGCATGGGGGCGGGCAGCTACATGATGACGGGGCACATGGAACTGAGCGGCGTAGAGCCGACGGACTATGACTTCACACTCGTGATGAATGATCTCGCGATCAAGACAACGTTCTTTGACGGACCGCTGAGCGGATCGCTGCATCTGACGGAGGATGAGTACTGGGGCGAGACCCTGCCGAAGCTCGCGGGTACGATCAACATCGACCGAGCCCTCATCTCCATTCCGTCGATTCCCGATACGAACGACGAGCTCCCGCACATCATCCTCGATGTGGGGCTGACCGTGGACCGCCATGTACACTTCTTCAGCGCGAACCTCTATGATATCCATCCGTCGGGCTATGTGCATTTTGGCGGCACGACGCATCATCCCCGCACGACGGGCTCGATCGGCGTGCGGCGCGGCGACACGGTGAGCTACCTCCGAACGGTGTTCAAGATCCGCGAGGGAACAGCGACCTTCAACCAGATGGAGTCGTTCCTGCCGGAGATTGCATTCTATGCCGAGGCACGCCTCACGCATACGCGCGTGTTCCTCTCGGCGCATGGACCGCTCGACCATATGGATTTCCGCCTCGGTTCGAGCCCCGAGATGTCCCAGGAGGAGATCATCCGCATGCTCACCCTGCGCAGTGCCTACCGAAATGGTGAGGGCGGCATTACGGCGGCAGACATTCTCTCCATTGGCCTGCAGATGAGCATCCTCTCGGAGGTGGAAGACTCCGTGAAGAACTTCCTGCACCTCGATGTATTCCGCCTCTCGAGCGGAAGCGGTACACTCTTTGAGACGAAGGACGATGAGGCGGTTCGCAAAAACGAGAATGAGTACAATATCGAGATCGGTAAATACTTCGGTGACCGTGTGCTCCTGCGCTATGTACATGGGCTCGGTGCGGCATCGGATCAATACCGCTACGGCATACAGTATGATTTCAGTGACAAATTTGGGATCTCGTATGACCGCGAGGGCTCTGACCAACTCATCAGTATGGAGGCAAGGATAAGGTTCTAAAGGAGGTGCGCCGGTGTTTTCGGACTATGTAAAAAAGCTTTCTGCCGTGCAGAAACTGACGCCGACAGAAGAGGAGGAGCTCTGGCGCGCCTACAAGGAATGCGGCAATGAGGCGGCGCGGCAGCGGATCATCGAGTCGTATCAGCCGCTTGTCTTCCGTGAGGTCATGCCCTATCGTGCCCTGTCTGCTGTTATGGATGCGGTACAGGAGGGAACGGTCGGGTTGATCGAGGCGGTGGAGCGCTATGATCCTTCGCGTGGAGTTGCATTCAGTCTCTATGCGGTGCATCGTATACGCGGACGGATTCTGGACTTCCTCCGCTGCGAGGGGCAGGTCGATCTGCCCTGCCTCGAGGTGGAGACGGAGACGCATGAGACGGCGAAGGATCTGCTCGTCGATGTGTGTCCCTCTGTGGCAGAACTCGCAGAGCATCACGCTCTCGTCGGTGTGCTCGGTGCCGCAATGGAGCGCCTGCCCGCGCGCGAGCGTCTCGTGCTCGAGGGCGTGACCATTGGCGGCGCGCGTGCACAGACGATGGCAGAGGCGCTCGGGGTGACATCCGCACAGATCTATCGGCTGCAAAAGAATGGGATCCGCCGCATTCGTGGGATGCTCTCTCGATTTATGCATCATTGGCAGAATTAACCATTTAGTACCACGTTTTAATTTTAACGGCTTGAATCCATACCATGGACTGTAGTATAATCTCGGGAAGGGGGATACGGCGATGGATACGGATCGCAGAGAGCGGGCGAAGTCCATTCGTGCGGCACGGGACTGGCTCGCGGGAGCGGAAAATGCGCTCGCGGGTGAGGATGATCTCGCGGGAGACCTGAAGCTCATGCTTGCACGTGCAGAGCTCGCACGTATTGCTGCGGATCGTCGTGCACGTCTCCGCCGTTGGGCAGCGCGGCTTCTGCCGCCGCTGGCCGCAGCGGTGCTCCTCGGATGGTTCGCATGGCAGCATATGCCCGCTGAGGATATGATTCCGCACCTGGGAGCACAGGAAGGGAATGTGCGGATGGAAACGCCCGCAGCTGTGCCTGCAGCCGCGGAACCTTCGCAGCCTGCACAGGGGGAGGCACCGCTCTCAGCAGCGGTCCTTCCAACAGAGCCGCCCGCAGAGCGGGCAGCGCCGAAAGAACAGGATACAGCGGCGCAGGCCGCTGCTGCTGCACCTGTCCCCGTGCATACAGAGGACGCACGGTCTGCATCGCCTTCGCGTATACCGAGTGGCGATCTGCAGCGTCTCATGCAGGTCGGCGGCAAAATTTTAAGAGAATAGTTGATCTGCCCCCGTATCATGCGGCGGGTTTGAAACAGCGCCCTTGTGCGCACGTCTAGGAGGTTTCGCCTTTGAACAGCAAGAAATACCAGAGACTCACACTCGCCGTTGCCCTTGGTATGGGGGCCTCTGCATTGGCTCTGCCGCATGGTTTCGCCGCAGAGGAGAATGCAGAGACCGCGGTTATGTCCGCTGCTGCGGCAGATGCACCCGCACCGCGTGATGCGGCGACAGATGCGGATGCTGCGGCTGCGCCGGCGCTGACGGCGACCGCTGCTCCCTCGACCTCGGATGAGCGTGCTGCCGCTTGGGCGGCCAAGCGTCCTGCCGAGAACGAGATCTCCAACTATCTTGCGGCACAGGTCGGCAAGACGATCGTGGAGATCAACTTCACCGGTGCGACGGAGGCAACGGAAAAGGCTGCGCGGGCAGCGCTTGCCATGCATGTGGGCGATGCCGTGACGGAAGAAGGCCTCGTGAAGGATCGTGACGCGATCTATGCAACGGGCTATTTCTACGATCTCTACCCGATGTTTGAGCAGATCCCCGAGGGGGTCGTCCTGACCTACAATGTGCTCGAGAACCCCGAGCTCAAGGAAGTGAAGATCGAGGGGAATACAGTCGAGTCAACGGAAACGCTGATGGGGCTCGTTACGGTCAAGAACGGTGAATTGCTGAACGCGCGCACCTTGCAGGAGAATGTGCAGGCGATCCAGGAGAAGTACCGCGCAGACGGCTATATTCTCGCGAAGATCACGGATCTCAACATCGCGCAGGACGGTACGCTGACGATCAAGATCAGCGAGGGTGTGCTCGAGGGCTACAAGGTCAAGGGCAACAAGAAGACGAAGGAGCATGTTATTCTCCGTGAAATGCGTCAGAAGGTCGGCGAGCCGTTCAACGCGAATCAAGCACGCCGCAGCATGCAGCGCGTTTACAACCTCGGCTTCTTCGAGGATGTCAATGTCAAGATGAATCCCGGTGTCGAGCCGAATGCGGTCATCATGGAGCTCGATGTCAAGGAGAAGCGTACGGGCTCGTTCGGCATCGGTGCGGGCTATTCGAGTTCGGACGGCATGGTCGGCACGGTGAGTGTCAGCGATACGAATTTCCGCGGCATGGGCGATACGATCAGCATCAGCTACGAGATGAGCGGTGATG